>Ga0310690_10010250_pt1 | contig 11668 bp, 14 predicted proteins | sample AusTroGonzalo_MG_2_FD_207661 | JGI IMG/M metagenome (GOLD analysis project Ga0310690, IMG submission 207661) | Bovine rumen microbial communities from tropical cattle in Woodstock, Queensland, Australia - Gonzalo_04 (v2) (version 2) | ecosystem: Host-associated > Mammals > Digestive system >...
GACGTGGCACGCAACCGCGTCCGGTTCGACCGGGAGCGCGTCAATCCCCTCCAGAAGCAGTACGTTGCCAAGCGCGACGACTCCGACAAGCTGAAGCTCGACCAGATCGAGGATGAAGAATAAGACCCGCAACATCTTCTTCGCCTTTGGACTCATCGCGGTCATCGTGATGCTGTTCACCTTCAAGGTATCGTTTGCCCAGCTCTGGGCAGACATCCTCCACGCGGGCTACTGGCTCATCGCCATCCTCATCCTCTGGATCATCCTATACATCATGAACGCATGGACCTGGCGCATCATCATACGCGGCTCAGGTCCATGCCCCATTCCCTTCTGGCGCATCCTCAAGCTCACCATCACCGGCTTCGCGCTCAACTACGCTACACCCGCCGGACTCATGGGCGGCGAACCCTACAAGATCATGGAGCTGAAACCCTACATCGGCACCCAGCGCGCCACCTCCTCCGTGCTCCTCTTCGCCATGATGCACATCTTCGCCCATTTCTGGTTCTGGACCACCAGCATCCTCGTCTATCTCCTCCTCGCCCTCTGCGGCATCCTCCCCCTCGGCATCGGCATGGGCATCATCCTCCTCCTCATGCTCTGCTTCTGCGCAGCCGGCATCTACCTCTTCATCCGCGGCTACAAAAACGGCATGGTCGTACGCCTCGTCCGACTCCTCAGCCACATCCCCGGACTGAAACGATGGGCACGACGCTTCGCCGACGACCACCAGGAAGACCTCCAGAAAATCGACCACCAGATCTCCGAACTGCAAGGGCAAAACCAGCGCAGCTTCTACGCCAGTTTTGCCCTCGAATACATTGGCCGCATCATGCAAAGCCTCGAAATCTACTTCATGCTCCTCCTCTTCCACGTCGGCGACAACTGTCAACTATCAACTGTCAACTGTCAACTTTCCACCTTCCTCCTCTCCTTCCTCATCCTTTCCTTCACGAGTCTCTTCGCCAACCTCCTCTTCTTCCTGCCCCTTCAACTGGGCGGCCGCGAAGGAGGATTCGCTATGTCCGTCGCCCAGCTGGGCATGACCGCCGACATCGGCCTCTTCATCAGCATCATCTGCCGAGTCCGCGAACTCTTCTTCACCGCCCTCGGCCTCCTGCTCATGAAGGTCGGCAACAGTCGTCAATAATTATCAGATCAACACGAACTGTTCCCTATATTGCCTACGCCGACAAAAATTCCTCGGCCTTGGCGATGGTGTCGAGTTTACCTACATCAAGAAGGTTGAGATGGGGGTCGAAGTGGCAGCGGATGGGGACACTGTCGCAGATGGAGAGATAGAAATCGATGATGGAGAACTTGCCGTGCCACGAGTCCATGAACGGAAGCAGGGAGGGATGGAAGACCTGAATACCGGAATAGGCAAAGAGTGAGGGGCAAAAAGTAAGGGGTAAGTTAGGCCACAAATCATGCGATTGTTTTTCCAGCGCTTTGATTTCGGGGAAGGGTGAGCGTACTTCTCCTGTAGCTATGTTCGTCCATCCGACGAGTCGATTGGTGTCGTCGAAAAGGAGGTAGCGCTGAGTTTGGCGCTGAGAGACGAGAAGAGTCGTAGTACCTGTGGCAAGGACTTCATCGTAGAGGGAGAGGAGGTCTGCGTTAGAGAGAATATCAACGTTGTGAACCAGAATAGGCTCATCGTTGGAGAAGAGGCATGCAGCCTTCTTGAGTCCACCACCCGTCTCGAGGAGTTGGTCGGTTTCATCGCTGAAACGGATGTTGATGCCGAAACAGTTGTTGGCCTCGACGAAATCAATGATTTGCTGAGCGAAATGATGAACATTGATGACAATCTCTGTGACACCAATACCCTTCAGTTTCTCGATAAGTATCTGCACGAGAGGTTTGCCACAGATGGGCACCATCGCCTTGGGCATGGTGTCGGTAAGGGGTTTGAGACGGGTGCCTAGACCGGCTGCGAAAATCAGTGCATTCATTATTTTAGCGATGAGAGGTAAGAGGTAAGAGTTGAGTGATACCCTGTTCACGATGACAAATGCGGACTTCTACACCAAATTTCTCGTGGATGTGTTCAGCAACATGCTGGGCACTATAGACAGAGCGATGCTGTCCGCCGGTGCATCCGAAGGAAACTTGCAAGTGGGTGAAACCACGCTGCTGGAATCGGGCGACATGAAAATCGACGAGTTGATAGACACTCTCAAGAAAGGTGAGGATTTCGCCGTCCTGCTCGAGAAAGTTGATGACGGGCTGGTCAAGTCCGGTAAGGGTCTTGTACTCAGCATAGCGACCAGGATTGTTGGTGCTTCGGCAGTCGAACACATAGCCACCACCATTGCCAGATTGGTCCTCGGGGATACCCTTCTTAAAGGAGAAAGAGAAGACATCAACCACAAGATGGTCTTCCCCTGCCCTGCACTTCTCTTCTTCGGCATTGAGGTCGATGAGCGACTGAGCCACCTCTTTTAAATAAGGATAAGCATCACAAGTGCCAAGGACAAGTTCCTGCTGGAGGTTGCGGATGGCAAGCGGGATGCTATTGGCGAAGTAAGCTTTCTTTTCCCACAGACCACGATAGCCGTATGCACCAAGCACCTGTAAGATGCGGAAGAGGACGAAGAGATGAAGACGGCACTTGAATTTGACATTGTCCATTTGACATTCGACGGCATTAAGGTATTCGTCAATGAGGAGGTTTCGTGTCTCGTCAGAGAACTTGGCAGAAGATTGCCAAAGGAAAGATGCCACATCATAATAGATAGGACCTCGGCGACCACCTTGGAAGTCAATGAAATATGGTATGCCATCCTTCAGCATGACGTTGCGCGATTGGAAGTCACGATAGAGGAAGGTGTCCTGCTGGTCATCGAGCAGATTATCAGTCAAGCGCTCGAAGTCCTGCTGGAGCTTGTACTCGTTGAACTCGACACTCTTGAGCTTGAGGAAGCAGTACTTGAAATAGTTGAGGTCGAACATGATGCTCGTCCTATCCATCTCCCTTTGTGGGAAACAATGGTCGAAGAACTTGTCGGCAGTGTGGCTGACGATGGGAAAGAACTGGAAACGTGGCAACTCACGAATGGTCGCTTTCAAAGCCTCCATCGCCTCAGCATCCAATGTACCATCTGCCTGACGATGCTGCGCCATGAACGCATAGAGAGAAGTGTCACCACAATCCTCCTGCAAATAAACCATCCTGTCATCAGAGACTACCAACACAGCAGGAACAGGCAAGCCACCCTCCTTGAAGCGCTTTGCCAAATCAATGAATGCCTCGTTCTCCTCCTGATTGGTGCCAATGACAGCGATGAGAGATGACAATTGACAGTTGACATTTGACAATTCTTCCTCTTCACCCACGAGACGGAAGTACTGGCGATTGCTACCGGCACCTGCAAGAGGCACGATACTCTGCGGCTCCTTTCCTGTCAGTTTCTTATATAATTTTGAGATTCTTTCCATTGTTCAATTCATCAATCCTTCTACTTTATTCCTTTCGTTTCCAAATGCTCATGACCTTGTTCCTTACGGCGATGATGTTGAAGATGCTGACAATGACCAGCAGCATCACACCTACAAGAAGAGCTTGTCCGATGCCTGGCACCTCAAGGTCAGGGAAGAAGTTCTCAAACATCTCCAGATAGACACCACGAACCATCAGCATGATGACCACCGCCAAGATGAGCACCAGCACATTCAGTCCCACGGTCAATGCCTGATATGGGAAAGACACTTTAGCTGGAGAATAGCCGATGAGCAAGAGGTTTTCGAGTTTCGTACTGTTCTTCTGTACGAGGAGGAACACGCTGAGCATCAGGATGTAGAACGAGAGGATGCTGATGACCACACCCACCACCATGACGATGCTGACGATGACACGCAGGATGAACGTCGTTTTCGATGCATCCAGCTTGTCCTCATCCGTCTCATAGTCGTGGTCTTGCAAGAAACTCGTGATGCGGTCGTCCGTCGGATTGCTCACCTCAACAATCAGACGAGTTGGTTCCTTGGTGGCATTTCCACTGGCATATTGCTGATTCGCCCAACGCATGAATTGCTCAGGCACAAGAATCGTGTTCAGACGGGAAGAGAATCCCACGATGCAACCATCAAAATCGCCGTGCTGACCATTGCCGTCTATCTGAATCTGGAGCTTCATCGCCCCAAGGATGCCTTCGCTGAGCTTAGGAAGTCCCTTGCCCTGGGCATAGCCGAAGTTGTAGAGGTCAAGATAGTTCTTAGGCAGGATGATGGGGATGTCGCTGCTGCCCTCCTTATAATTCCATGCATCGCTCTCCACATCCACAAAATCGTCGGGCACGCTCTCGAAGAACATCTCCGTAGAGAAACTCACGAAGCCTTCCACATTGAACTTAGCCCGCACATTGTAGGAACTGGGCGTGAATGCACCGATGTGTTCTACAAACGGCTCTGCCTTCAACTCATCGATGTCGTCAGTACTGAACGTGTTCTGCGCTCCAGTTAGTCCCGCCAGCGCCCCAATCTTCTTGTTGACAATCAGGTAATCAGCCTTCATGAAGCTATCCTCGTTGTCGAGCGCCTTGTAATCTTGATAGAATTGCACACCCAAGAGGATAATGACCACGCCCACCAGGTTGGCGAAGAAGAATCCCACAAACTGAGGAATGCTGATGTGCTGACGTAAAAGTTTCCAAACCAAATTCATCTTCGTCACAATTTAGAGGTTAAACACATGGTCGTATGCCAGTTCGATATGCTTGCCGATGCTCGTGGCGATGATGCCTGCACCCTGCTTCCTTGCCTCTTCCACCATGATTTCTCCCATGATGGCAGAGTTGGCATCGTCGAGGTGACTGATAGGCTCATCCACAAACAGGAAATCGAAAGGTTGGCACAAAGCACGAATCAACGCCACACGTTGTTGCTGACCAAAGGAGATGCGTCCCATCTTGGCATTGAGCTTATCGCTGATGCCCAGCATCTCAAACCAAGTCAGGATTTGCTCCTTCGTCTGATGTCCTGTCAGCTTGTTCTTGATGTCCACATTCTCCCACGCCGTCAGTTCGGGGAACATCCTGAGTTCCTGCCACAACAAGGAAAAGTGGTGCTTACGGATGTCCGTCCAGCGAGTCACCGAATACTTGCGTATGTCTTCACCATCGAAGAGAATCTGTCCCTGATAGTCATGTCGGTAGCCATAGATGTAGCTGCATAGGGACGATTTTCCCGTACCCGAATTGGCCTCCACAAGATACACTTTCTCCTTCTCAAACTCCACCCTCTGGTTCCAGATGTCGCTCACGATGTCCGTACGATTCTGAAACACATTTGGCAATGTATCAATCAGTTGAATCTTGTTCATTTAAGTAATTGCTTCAAGAAGTTCTCGTTCTTATCCTTCAGGGCGACAGTCAAGGTCAGCTCGTCAACATCAGCAGACTTCAGCACGATGGCCTTCAATGAGCTCAAGGCATCCCTTATAGGCATGTCAGCAGAGCGTCCCATCTGCTCCAATGGCAGCTTCTCCAGATTGACAAACATGAAGAACCTACTGTTCTGGATGTCCTTCTTGTAGGCTTCCAACGGATTCGAACCTTTGGCTGGCGCAGCCACTTGACCCTTGCTGCTGTAGAGCACATTGTCCTCCACACCCCAAGTGAAAGTCTCGCCATCCATCTCCGCTACATATTTGTTATTACCCACCTCGCGATAGGTCATGCCATACTCCTTTGAGGTCGCCATCCAGTCTTTTACATCGGCCAGGAAGTCAGTGTTCTTCACCTCGGCATACATTCTGTAGTCGGGCTTTCCGTGAGAGCCAAGACCTTCCATTGGGTACTCGACGGCCACATCGCCATCCACTGCATTGATCATCTGCTCGATGTCCACCACACGCTCCATCATGAAGAGCAGTTCCTTGACATTGCGACTCTTCTTCAGCTGCTTCATGAGCCACTCGCCCTTCATGTTCACACCCAGCCAAAGCAACATGTCGTCCGATGTGCGCTCCAAGAACTTGCCCTTGATATTGCCGAAATTCTTACCCTCTTCTTCGATGACCTTCTTGGCCTCGTCGGTTTTGCCACACACACGCAGCTTGAGCGATGCGGCACCATCCTCGAAATCCAACGAAGAGATGAAGTCGATGTCGTTCGCACTGATGTTCTCAGGCAATAATACCTTCCAACCATCCAGCATATTCTTCGGCAGCACATTCAGGTTGGTGTAGCACACCACGTCCTGCTCCTCGTCGTTCATGCGGTCGAATGCGTCTGTGCTGATGAAGCTGTCATCCTCCTTCAAGGTCATCAGCTCGCGTGCCATGCGGCTTGTGGCAGACGTGCCCGAGCCCTTCAGCGATGCTAACATCAGGAAAGTGTTCTTGTCGTAGGAATAATAGATGTCGTCCACCAGCGTGCCGCACATCTGTCCGTCTTTCTCCTGCGGTTTCGATGCCATACCTTGCTTATTGAGCAGCTGCAGGAAGTCCTTCACATCGTCCTCGTTGCCTACCTTCATGGTCAATCCGACTGTCTCTTCGCCAGCCATGAAGAAGTACAATGGCATGCTGAGGTCGATGCCCATCTTCATCGGGTCGTCGATGTATGCCTTCACAGCGTCCATGTCCTTGCCCTTCACGACAGCGCTCAGCGACTCGTCCAGCATCTGCTTATACTTCGAGTCCTTGAAGTCTGCCTTTTCGGATATGGACTTCATGTCCGCCTTCACCACCACCGTCGCATTCGCAGGAATAACCTTCTGATAGTCGGTGTTTGTACAAGAGCACAATGCCATAACAACCAGCACCAGTGCTGAAATCAGTTGAATCTTTTTCATATTGCTTATTTATTGATTAATGATATTCATGATGTGCACCGCCACCAATGCAGCGGTCTCTGTCCGCAGTCGGCTCTTTCCAAGACTGACGCCCTGAAAGCCCTTTGCCTCCGCCAGCTTCACCTCGTCGATGGAGAAATCCCCTTCTGGTCCCACCATCACCAGCACGTCTTCCCCACTCTTCACGACATCCTTCAGCAAGCCCACATGCTTGGCGATTCCCATGGCGGGGTCCGCATCGTCGTAGCAATGGCAGATGAACTTCTGCATCGTCTTTCCGCTCGCCTTCTCCCGCTGCTCGATCTCCTGCAAGAAAGCCTTAAAGTCCGTCATCTCGTTCAGCACGGGCTTCCATGCCTTGTGGCTCTGCTTCATCGCCGACACGAGTATCTTTTCGATGCGTTCCGTCTTGATGACCGTCCTTTCTGACCATCGGCACTTCAGGAAGGTCAGTTCATCGAAGCCTATCTCAGTGGCCTTCTCGGCAAACCATTCCGTCCTGTCCATGTTCTTGGTCGGTGCCATCGCCAGATGCAGGTGCGGCATCCATTGACGCTCCTGCGGAAGGGTCTCCTCGATGCGGTACAGACAACGCTTCTTCGTCGCCTCCGTCACGATGGCACGGTAGAATGTGCCCGCTCCGTCCATCAGCATCATCTCGTCGCCCATCTCCATGCGAAGCACACGAACAGCGTGCTGAGCCTCCTCTTCGGGCAACTCATTCACGCTGTCAGCATTTGGGACATAGAAGAATCGTACCTCTTTCATACTCGTGCGTAAGCTGGTAAATCAATCGATGCAAAATCCTTATCCAGATATTTGAAATAGCCGGTGATGCCAATCATCGCCGCATTGTCGGTCGTGTAGGAGAACTTCGGGATGAAGATCTTCCAATGATAGCGCTTGGCATGGTCGCGGAACGCATTGCGCAGTCCGTTGTTGGCACTCACGCCTCCAGCCACCGCCACCTGCTTGATGCCCGTGTCCTTCACCGCCTTGCGAAGCTTCTTCATCAGGATGTCTACGATGGTCTTCTCCAGCGATGCCGCTAGATCCTCCTTGTGATGCTCGATGAAGTCGGGGTCTTCCTTCAGCCAGTCCCTCAGATGATAGAGGAACGATGTCTTCAGTCCCGAGAAGCTGTAGTCGTAGCCGGCAATGTCGGGCTTCGAAAACTCGAACGCATCGGGATTGCCCTGACGCGCCAGCTTGTCGATGATCGGGCCACCGGGATAGCCCAGTCCCATCACCTTCGAGCACTTGTCAATCGCCTCGCCAGCCGCATCGTCGATGGTCTGACCCAGGATTTCCATGTCCTTATACGAATTCACCTTCACAATCTGGCTGTTACCGCCGCTCACGAGCAGACACAGATATGGGAACTCGGGCTGGTCGTGGTCGTCCTCGCTCTCCCTGATGAAATGCGCCAGCACATGACCCTGCAGGTGATTCACGTCAATCATCGGGATGCCCAGACTCCTCGCGAAACCCTTGGCAAAGCTCACACCCACCAAGAGGCTCCCCATCAGACCCGGACCCCGCGTGAACGCCACCGCATTCAGATCCTCCTTCGTGATGCCAGCCCGCTTGATGGCTGCATCCACCACCGGCACAATGTTCTGCTGATGGGCACGGCTCGCCAACTCCGGCACCACCCCACCATACTCCTCATGCACAGCCTGCGAAGCCGTCACATTGCTCAGCAAGATGCCATCCTTCAGCACCGCCGCACTCGTGTCATCGCACGAACTCTCTATTGCAAGTATATACATATCTACCACGTCAGTGCCTCCAATCCTTCTTCCGTCATCACATACGTATGCTCCCACTGCGCCGAGTCGCTGTAGTCGTCCGTCACCACCGTCCAGTCGTCATCGCTGTCCACAAACACCTGCCAGCCACCGGCATTGATCATCGGCTCGATCGTGAACACCATGCCCGGCACCAGCAGCATGCCCGTGCCCTTCTTTCCCCAGTGTTCCATGTCGGGATCCTCGTGGAACGCATTCCCCACACCATGTCCGCACAGGTCACGAACCACCGTACAGCCGTTCTTGTGCGCATGCTTCGTCACCGCAGCAGCCGAATCGCCCACAAACGTGTAAGGCTTGCAAGCCTCCGCACCGATCTCCATGCACTCCTTCGCCACCTGCACCAGACGCTCACGCTCGGGTGTCGTCTTTCCGATGATGAACATGCGGCTCGCATCGGCAAAATACCCATCCAGAATCGTCGTGCAGTCCACATTGATGATGTCGCCCTCCTCCAGCACGTCCTCCTCGCAGGGGATGCCATGACACACCACCTCGTTGATGCTCGTGCAGCAGCTCTTCGGGAAACCCTCATAATTCAGCGGCGCCGGAATGCCCCCATGCTTCGTCGTGAAGTCATACACCAGCTGGTCAATCTCCAGCGTCGACATACCCTCACGGATCTTCTCTTGCACCAGGTCCAGCACTGCCGTATTCAGCACACCCGCCTTGCGGATGCCCTCAATCTGTTCCGGCGTCTTAATCAATTCACGCTTTGGCACCAGACAGCCCTTATTCTGGAAATACAGAATTCTCCTGTCCATCTCCGTCAGCGGCTGTCCGCTCTTCACATGCCAATTTCTCGGATTTTTCTTCTTCAACAATCCCATATCTTTATTCGAATTACGCTGCAAAGTTACGACTTTATTCCCAAACAAACCCCATATTAATTTTTATTAATACTAATAATATAAAAAAAGGATGACAACCTCAAAAAGGTAGCCATCCATCCCTTCAGGACAAGACATTTCTCGTTAATATACAGCAACGTTCTACTTACGCAGCACCAGCGAGGTGATTTTCATGCCTTCGTTGAGAACAGCTGTGCCCGAGAATGTCTTGACATCGCTGGCAGCAGATTTATCTCCCTCGTCAGGATTGCCCGTTTCTGTGTCAAGTGTGGGGTGTGAACCACGTGCGTAAGTCTCTTCTTCAAGGGAAAACTGAACATTATACATGCTTCTGCCACCCGCATTCACTTTGGTAATGGTCGTGTTCTTGACGTTGAAAACGATCATACGACCAGATGAATGCATATTGGACATATAGGCATAGATATCTTCCAATTCGGGGTTTGCCTTGCCGATGTAGGAACTGATTTCTGAGGCAAGGGTAGAGGCAATCGTACCTTTATCATTGTCCCCAAGGGCATCGAAATGAGTAGTCAGCGCTTCTTTCACGGCGGTCTTTTCCTCGATGCTCAGCTCTTCGTTGTCGAGTTCCGAGATCTGCTTACGGACCTCAGCAGCGAACTTGCCCTGTGCAAATTGGTCAAGATAGTGCTCATAGGCTTCGCGCGTGTTAGCGGCACACGCCTCAACATAAGACAAGGAATCCAGTTTGCGGGTGGCATCGCCAAGATAGAATCCATCAGGATGGACACCCAAGAACTGACGAACAGCCTCCAAAGACATGGATGCTTCTGTTGACTGCCAGTCATCACGCTCTGTAAAGAAGCGGTCGTGGAGATCTTTCAACTGGGAATAGTGAAAAGCGTCGGAGTTGTAGGTGTCGAAGTAATCATTGAGCGCCTCACCGAGAGAATCTAACTGATGCGTGTTCTCGTAACGAATGATATTGTCGTAAGCTGTCCGTTCATCGGCGTCGCTGCCTCCACGGAAGAAGAGAAACCACACCGCGGCGCCCATAAAGGCAAGAATAACAAGTGAAATGATGAGAATGGTGCCTGTCGCACGTTTCTTCGCTGGCGGATTGGGAGTGTTGTTGTCGAGTGTCATATATTAATTGTTTTAATTATTGCTTGATAATAACCGTGTCTACAGAGGTTTCCTCCGTTCCCTCCTCCAAGATGAGAGAGTCGAGCGTCTCATGGGTCAAGAGGGTGTCAGATACAAGAGTGTCTTCAGGCTCCATCACATAGATAGGTACAATGGGGTCTTCTTCCACAATAACGGCATCCTGAATCGTGTCGCCTGTGCCTTCAAAGGCATGCATCTCTGGACGTGCATTCTTATCGAAAAGAAGGACACCCAATAGAGCTACTGCAGAAAACACAAGATAAAAGGTCGTGGTATGTTTGACTATCTTACTGTCAGATGGTTCTCGCCATGAAACATAGAAATAGCCACCAGAGATAAGCATCCAAATGATACCAATCCACGTAAATCCGAAAAGGGAACTTTTGACGAGGATGCAGATGAAGATGCTGACCGCCACCACTAACCCCAAGTCGCTATAGGAATTTCTGCGTTGCATTGATGTGATATATGAACCTTTTTGTTATTTTCTTTGGCAAAATTAGAGATTATTGTCGAAATAACACTCATGATAAAGAGAAAAATCGTAACTTCGCACCCGATTTTGAAATTTGAACAATGAAAAGGCATATAAGACTTTACAGAGATTTGTTTTTAGGGACTTTTTTTGCCTTGCTTGCTACAGCATGTACTTCGAACAAGGAATGGCAAAATATCGAGTTTTATAATGTGGAGAAAATGGAGCAACTGACGGAAAAGCCCCTCCATGTGGAAGAGGATTCCGCTGGTTTGGGACAGTTGCACAACGATGATGAAAGTCGAGAGATGGATGTGAAGGTTGACATGCAGTTCATGAAGTCGGAGAATGTAGCCAACGAAAAGGTGTGCAACCTCATCAACGGACATCTGATCGAGCTGTTACTGAAACAATCGAGCGAATTGAGCATCGACGACGCGATAGCCCAATACATCGAGGACGTGAAGGCTGAGTTTCACGGTGACGAAGTAGCCAACGTGTATCACGACCACTTGACAGGAAGAGCTGAATACGGAATAGAGAATGTGATCAACTACCGATTGCTGGAGGATATCTTCACTGGAGGCGCCCATCCTTGC
>Ga0310690_10010251_pt1 | contig 11665 bp, 8 predicted proteins | sample AusTroGonzalo_MG_2_FD_207661 | JGI IMG/M metagenome (GOLD analysis project Ga0310690, IMG submission 207661) | Bovine rumen microbial communities from tropical cattle in Woodstock, Queensland, Australia - Gonzalo_04 (v2) (version 2) | ecosystem: Host-associated > Mammals > Digestive system >...
AAGAAACCAACCTGGGCAGTCTCATCACCGAGGCCATGATCTGGAACGTGGAATCTTCCGGCGGCCTGGACCAGTATCCGGATATTCCCGTGGTCGGCATCACCAACGGCGGCGGCATCCGTGCCTCGGTAGACAAGGGGCAGGTCACCATGCGGGATATCAACACCGTTCTCCCCTTCGGCAGCACCGTTGCGGTTGTGCTGGTCAACGGCAAAGAACTGCTGGAAGCGCTGGAGGCCTCCACCTACTGCACGCCGGCCGCGGTCGGCGGCTTCCCGCAGACCTGCGGAATGGAATGGACGCTGGATACCACCGTTCCGTACGATCAGGGTGATGTGTACGTGCTCAACGGCAAAGAGAGCAGCTACTATGCCCCGGCATCCATCAGGCGCGTCAGCATCCGGACCGTAAACGGGCAGCCCTTTGACATAGACGCAAACTACGTGGTTGTCACCAACGACTTCTGCGCCGCCGGCGGCGATACCTACAACGCGTTCAACCGCGCGTTCAGCCAGGGCTTCGGCTTCGACACCGGGGTTCCCATGGATGAGGCGGTCGTCGATTATATCGTCAATGTCCTCGGCGGCGTGATCGGCGAGAAGTATGCCAATCCGCCCGCAGAGGTCACCATCATTCTTCCGCAGTAAATCGTTTCCGCTTTCAGAAGGAAAGTGGTTCACAAAAACCACCTGCCGGTCGGCGGGTGGTTTTTGCGGCTTCTGTTATTTCGATCTCTCATCCGTCCGTGCGCCGCAGGGTGGACAGAATACGGTCGGCCTGCCGCACGGCAATCTCGCCGTCCAGCCAGAACGAAATTTTCATGAAATAATTTCCGTTTTCAAACAGGTAGTTGGCAACCGAATACATCTGCCCGTCGTATTCCTCGTAAGAATAGTAATATGCCAGAAATACGCCATTGATCGTCTGGTAATCCACGCGCTCGGCCTCGTATTCCCGGGCTTCTTCGATGGCGTATTTCTCCAGGGTATCGCCGCCCTTCTTCCACTGGTACACATCGAAATCAAGCGGACTGTTGTCGCTGTAATAATACCAGGTCTGGCCTTTTTTGGCGGCGACCGTCTCGGATTCATCCCCCAGCCTGTAGCCTTCGGGGACCGACATGCAGAACGGCAGGGTGCCCAGATGCAGGTCAAAGGTCTTCACCTCAGACAGGGTGTTGAGAATGGCCGTCGCCTCCTGCTCGGCGTTTTCGCCGTCCAGCCAGAACACAACCTCCACATAATCGTCGCCGTCTTCGATCAGCGCTGACATCACGTCATACTCAATACCGTCGTAAGATTCCCGGGACTGATAGGTTCCGACTTCGATGCCGTTGATCATCCGCGTGCGCACCTCGCTGCCGTTAAAGTTAGCGGCGGTCTTTTTCGTGAATTCTTCCAGACTCATTTCCGGGTCGGGCCTGGAGAACTGATAGATGTCGAAATCCATCGCAGAGTCGGGGCTGAAGTAATAGGCAACCTGATTGGCCTGCACTTCCTCGATGGTGACCTCGCCGTTGTGGTACGAGCGCGGTATGCTCACGGAATAGTTGGAAGAGCCCAGCTGCAGCTGAATAAGATCGACGCGGGCAGCTTCCTCCTCAGCCTCGGCATTTGCCTCCTCGGCCTCGACGTCTGCCTCCTCAGCCTCGGCGTATGCTTTCTCAGCCTCGGCATCTGTCTGCGGTGCCTCGATGACTTCCTGCCCGGCAGCGGGGGCGTTCTCGCCGTCCGCATACGCCATGGCACTCCCGACGAAGACCGGCGTCAGCAGCATGAGGAGAACACACGTCATCCGCAGGCCGTTATTCCGTTTGTTTTTCATTTTCATCGCTTCCTTTTCCTGTGCACCCTGCGTCCCGTTCCCGTGAACAGGGCTGTGATTATAAGGGCAGCAGTTCACCGCTGAAGGGCTGGATTCCGTTATCCATAAGGATCTTATAGGCGACCTCCAGAGAGGCTCCCCGGACTTCATCCCAATTCTCTATATTGCAGAACGTTTTGTACTGCAGGACATACTGATCGCCGACGAAGCCGCCGCTGACCTTGTCCATACCCTGATAGACGATGGCATGAACCGGCATGTCGCCCATCCTGGCCCGGAAGCGCTCGATGTTTCCCTCGATCAGAGCCCTGACCCTGTCCACATCCGCTTCCTTGGGCACACCGATGCACCAGGCTGCCTGCGCGGTGTCGCGGCTGAGGTTATAGAAGCCGACCATGTTGGAGTTGCTGATGACCTTCGTGCGGTTGTCTTTCTCAGCGCGCGTCGTGCGCAGTCCGATATGCTCCACCTTCCCCAGAAAGCCGTCGATTTCGATGTACTCGCCGATGCGCACCTGATCCTCCATGATGAGAAAGACGCCGCTGACAAGGTCGCTGACGATGCTCTGTGATCCGTAGCCTATGATCAGCGAGACAACACCGGCGGATGTGAGGATCACGTTCGTGTTCACGCCCAGCTCATGCAGCGAATAGATTACGACGATAACCGTCAGAAGAAACTGAACGATGCTGATGATCAGGTCGCCGAAGGTCTCCGCGCGGGAATCCATTTTGGCCGACAGCGTCTTCATGATCGTCTTCAGGATCCTCATGCTGATGGCCAGGAACAGGACGCTCAGAAGAATGGTCGTCATCGAGTAGATGCTGGGCTCCCGCTGCCACTGATGCGAGAACAGATAATCGGACATCGGATGAGGCGAGAAGAGCATATCCGCAAAGTAAAAGACGACCAGCAGCGTACACAGGAACCACACCAGGTCTGAGCTGTGTCTTCTTACCTCCTGGCGAAGCTCCAGCTCTGCGGGGGAGGGGAGCTCCTTCTCCCGGGAGAACACCCGGAACAGGCTGGGTTTTGAAGTCTCCTCTTCGGGCTTCATTTCTGCCGGCATGCCGTCATAAGGATAGATGCAGGTGGCAAAGAAAATAAGCAGCGAACAGAAAAGGATTTCCGGGATGATGATGCGCAGGTCTTTCTTGATCGGCGCCGTAAAGACATCCGGCTGTTCCGCGCTGATGAGGATGTGGTTGTCGTCCGTCATGGTGTTCAGGTAGTAAGTATAACCGCTGACGGTCTGCAGGCCGCAGTAGCGGTTCATCAGCACGGTTTCCGGCAGGGTGTTTGCAATGGACCGTGTGGCCGTGGACGCGGCGGTGGCCCAGAGAAGTGTCTCGGGCTTTGCGGTATAGGTATGCATCTTTGCATAGGTGCCGGTATTGATCCGAAGCAGCGCGGTGTTGATGTCCGTCTGCTCTTTCAATCCCACCAGGTTGTCGTCCGGTATGGTGACATAGATCAGGCCGGTATGGTTAACCATGCGGCGCGAAGCCGCATAGAAGCCGCTCTTGTCAGGCAATTCCCTCATCAGGCTGGTCTCTGCGTTTTTGAGCAGATTCCAGAGGACATACTCGTCATCGTCGGGGTTTTCGCTGATCTTATAGCCGACATATAAGTCTGTTGACATGGTGGAGACGCCCTCTGCGTCATAGATTGTCACGCTGCTCAGACCCATGAGCTGTGCCAGGTCAATGAGAGTCTCCTGTGTGAAGTCCTCCCCCATGAAATCGGCAAACAGGTCGATCATGTACATGCGCGCCAACAGGACCTCTTTGCTGTACAGCGTCTCCGTCTTTGCCCATTCCTCGTCATTGAGCTCAAGCTCTTTGACAAAGGCGTCGAGCTTTTTTTCCATCCTGACATTGTGGTTGATATAGTTCGTCAGCAGCGGCAGATACGAGGTGAACAGCAAGGCTGCCAGTATGCCCGACAGCAGCAGCACCGGGATCTGCCGCATCACGGGAAGGTTGAAGCAGTGTTTCTTTCCGAGCCGCAGGCAGGTTTTCTGTTCCAGCAGCGCCAGTCCCTTTTTTCGGATACTTCGGGAACGGATCCAGACAAAGACAAAGATGACAATAATCAGACTGTGTACCGCCAGCGTCTTATCCAGCGTGTCGTTGAAAACGGTACTGAACGGCGTATAAACGAAAACCGAGTAGCGGTCCAGCAGCCGGCTCTTCATAAAGAAGACGCCGGAGAACGGCCCGTCGCCCTTTAGAAAGCCCGCCTGGATGCCATCCGACGCGCTGCTGTTGCGCTCCTCGTCGTAGATGATCCGGCTTTCATCCAGAAAATTGTATGCCGGCTCGTCGGACGAGATCAGGATCTCACCCGTGGCGTTTTCGATGATGCACAGATTGCTCGGAACGGCATCCGCGATACGCTGAAAGTCCACGCTGTAGATGTTGGGGTACTGCTGCCACTTGATGAACAGCCAGCCATCCTGAAGACGGGCAGCGTTATAGACCCAATCGCCTTGAAACAGCATCCCGACCGTTTTCAGCATGCGGGTCTCGCTTTTGTCCAGGGTAAACGGGTCTGCGTTCTCTGTTGTGATGACGCTGCCCTCATCAGGGAAATAGTAGAGGTGATCTGCCTCCCAGTTGTATTTGCAGATTTCGAGCGTCTCCACAGACACGCCGAGATAATCGAAGAACGGCTTTGCCAGTTCTGCGTACATGACGGTTTCCGTGTCTCTGAGACCTAAAAAGGCTTCTTGCATCCCGCCCTCGAAGGTGATAAGGCTGCGCAGGGAATACATGGAGTTGTGCAGAGAGGCATATGCGGAATCCCGCTCAATCAAAAACTGCCTGTAGGTGAAAAACCCCATGCTCAGAACCATCGTCAGGACCAGCAGGATGGCAAAGAATGCGGAGAATGCTTTTTCCCGCCTGATCGCTTTTCCGTTTTTTTCTGTTTCGGGGGTCGCGGCCGCGTTCCGTTTTTTCATATTCGTCCCTGCCCTTATCGGTAAATGCATGATTTGGCGCTTCATCGTGCCCGGAGCATACTGTAATCCTCCGGAAATATCAGGCTTAAGAAGGCTGTTTTTTTTAATACTACTGTATTTTGCTTCAATTTGCAAGAGGATGTTCCGGGTACACCGGGTACACCGGGGACTACACCGGGGACGGTTCTTGTGTAACAGTCCCCGGTGTAACATCATTCCTCTATTGTCCGGCATCCCGATTTGAGCTGTCTTTTTGGATGCTAATGTATTTTGCCTCTTTTTGCGGCGTTTTTCAAGAGAATGTTCCGGAATGTCATGTCGGATTTCCGGTTTTTCCCAGTTCCCGCCTGCAGAAGGCTTTGAACGCTCCCCTTGTCCGGTCAGTCCATGTGAATGACGACGCGCGGCATACCGTCGTATTCGATCACAGGATGGGCAATCAAATACTCCTCCAGTACGTTCGGCGCCTCGGTGGCAACTTTAATACCCTTTTTGTTTTTCTCCACTTCCTCACGCGAAAGATCCAGCGCTTTCATGTTCAGATAGTAATAGTTCTGCATCACGACGGAAAAGAGATCGTCGTCCGAAACTTCCTTTCCGTTCATCTTCAGGGAGATAAGGGTGTGCGTCGGCTTGTCGTATTCACAGTAGAAGCCTTTGGAGAACTGGAACCACGTGGTCTTGCTGGCGGCGCTGTCGACGTTGCAGAAGGCCTCGTCCCGCAGCATAAACCGCACAGCATGGCGAAGCTGCGCGCCGGTAAGCATCACCCTGTAAAGAGGACCGCCAAAGGGGAAGACGTTCTTGAAATCTCCCAGCGTCACAATCGGCCCAAGCTCCGGGAGCTGGATGCTGGAGGAACCGAGCATCATCAGATCAACATTCAGCTGTTCGCGGAAACACTCTGCCAGCACATCGCCCAATTCTGTTTCCATCCAGCGGTCCGGGTGGGTGTATGGGCGCAGGAAACGGGTAAGGATCCGCGCATACTTGTCGTTGGTGTAATCGACATACTCTTTGATAAGCTCCTCCATCGCTTCGTCACGCGGGCAGTTTTCATCCGTGATGGGGATGCACTGCCAGGTGTAGGAGTCAATGCAGTTGTTGTCTGTATCCACCATGATGTCGAAGCGCCCGATCTGGTCCGTGCCGACGGCGGCCTGCACGATGGGGATGCCTGCAACCTCAAAGGGCTCTGTAAGATAGGTATGGCTGTGCCCCCCGATAATGAGATCCACGCCCCAGTCTGGATCAAGCCTGGCGGCAAGTTTTTTGTCATTTTCAAAGCCGATGTGCGTCAGCAGCACGGTAAAATCAACGTCCACATCGCGGTAAGCGTCACAGATTTTGCCGACCTCATTCGCCGCGTCCTCAACGTCAATCAGGGTGCCGACAAGCCCCTGTGTTTTTGTGGCGTTCAGCACCTCCTCGGTCAGAATCCCGATGAACATCACGCGCATCCCGTCGATTTCCTTAATATAATGGGATTTGAAGAGGCGCACGCCATTGTGTTTCAGGTACATGTTGGCGTTGATGATCGGGAAGGTGGCACACTTCTCAAGAAACAGCAGATGGGCCAGGCCGTAGTCTACCTCGTGATTGCCAAGGGTTACCACGTCCGGCGCCAGCAGGTTCATGATCTGAATGGTGGAGACGCCCTGAAACTCGCTGTCGATCACCGATCCGCGGAACATGTCGCCGGCAACGGCGTAGATGACGTTCTTTTCCTCGCTGCGGACCTTGTTGACATATCCGGACAGGTGGGAAATACCGCCGACCAGCTTCTCGTCCACCTGCTCGGCCGTAAAGTCGCCATGCAGGTCGTTGGAATGCAGAATGGTGAGTTTTTTCAGGTTTTTCATGTTGTTCGGACAACCGCCTTTCTGTCTGCTATCTGAGCATTCTCTTTGAACATGATTCTATTTTGCCTCATTTCTCAGCATTTTTCAAGAGCTTGTTCCGGAATGTCACATATATCTTTTGTTTCCCTGTCTGGTGGCTCTTGATTATTCTGTCTGTTTTTGATATAGTCTTTTTCATATACGGCCATTTTTTATCGTCGAGGAGGTTATCATCATGATCAGCGGCGACAAACCCGCCCCCGCCCTTTCCGGCCAAAATGAGCTCAAACAGGCACAGGACAGCATGAACATCGATCAGCAGCTCAAACAGCTGCATGCTGATTTTGATCCTGTTTACAGCATGCTGATGAACTACCAGTGCGCCGTGATGGAAGTGGAAACAAAATTCAACATTCTCAACAACCGGCTTTCCATCCAGGGGGAACAAAACCCGATCGAATCCATCAAATCGAGAGTGAAAGAGTATGACAGCATCATTCGAAAGCTGGATAAGCTCCACCTGCCGATCACGATAGAATCCGTAGAGGAAAACCTCCAGGATGTTGCCGGCGTTCGGGTAATCTGTTCTTTTGTTGACGATATCTATAAAATTGAGGAATGCTTCCTCGCGCAGGAGGATGTAACGCTGGTAAAACGGAAGGATTATATCAGGAATCCGAAACCGAGCGGCTATCGCAGCCTGCACCTCATTGTCAAAGTCCCGGTCTATACAGAAACCGGGAAAAAAGAGATGTTTGTTGAAGTTCAGATGCGGACGATTGCCATGGATTTCTGGGCAAGTCTTGAACACAAGCTGCGGTATAAGAAGAATCTCAATTCTCAGACCGCCGCACAGCTGGCAGAAGAACTGGAGGCGTGCGCGGAAGAAAGCGCAAAGCTGGATGAAAAAATGCTTCGCATTCGGAACCGTATTGCCGAGGACGGGGCCGCGGCATCCGATTCCTGATCCCCCGCTTACCGAAAATCGAACGCGCAATTTGTGCATGATACCCGCAGAAAGGGGCTGTCTCAAAATAAGAGGCAGCCCCGAAAAGAAAAGAACAACAAATAACGGCTGCCGGCTCTGTACAAGAGTCGGCTGTCGGCATATAATTTAGGATGAAAATATTTCGATAAGGAACTACCGCACAATTAAGGTGGTCAGCTGGCGAGTGAATTTTTCGATAGATGCAATTGCAGATTTCGAAGGTTTACTGGCGGTAAATCGAGAAATTTGCAAGCAGCAGATATCGAAAAAGGCGCCGCCAGATGTGCCGCCGTATTGTGCGGTATTTCCCTAACCCGGATAAACCGGAAAAGTATTTGGATGCTGCGTAATCTGTGGTAAGCTACAGAAAAACAAAGGTGGTTTTTACTGTGGCACTTATCACGGAAAGATATGCTTCTGAAATTGCTGGAGTTCTCACCTGCTATGACCGTATGATTATCCAGGGGTATATTGCGCCGTGGAGTCATGCGGATGGCATGACAAGGAGAGTGGAAGGACCTTCCTGAAATTTGACAGCAGTAAATGTCTTCACTACTACTTCTATTTCATTGATCGTGATCTTGGACTCTGCTATCTGCGTGTTCCTACTTGGCCGTCGTTCAGATTGCAGTTCTATATGAACGGTCACAACTGGCTTGCATCAAAGATGCAGAGAAAAGGAATCACATACAAAACATTAGACAACTGTTTCACTCAGATATCAGATTGGCAGATGGCACAAAAGCTGTCGGAAAGAATCAACCCGGAAGATCTTCACAAAGTTCTGGATATTCTGGCAAAGAGATACTGCCCGGTAGTAGATGAGCAGAAATTGTGCTATCAGTGGACGATTCAGCAAATCGAGTGTTCCACAGATATTGTGTTTCTAAACAGAGAGGAATGAAACTTACATCGGCGGAAGCGAACAAGATGATCCGGGCACTGCAAGGCGGTACAGGCTTCCGGGGAGCGCCCGACTACAGGTTTCTGCAATTGCGCGGAAGAGTACATTTCACCTCGCACCAAAGCACTGCACCGCGCATATTTTGTTTCTATGAACCAGGTCCTGATTTTCCGACTAACACGTAAAATATAAAATCCTTATTTGCACAATGTTGAAAGAAAACGATTAAATGCCTTGTTTTCTGGCGTTTTCTGTAAGTTATTAACGAACATTTACGCTGATTCTATGTTTCAGCACTATGAAAACCCTTGTGACTACAGGTGTTTGTCAACAACACCATGCAAATAAGGATTTAAAAATATATGATAGTTGGGGACGGTTTGCAGCCGTCCCCAATTCTTGCGTGTTCTGTTTTATGCCGCTTTGTTTTCCGCCTGTTCAGCCGCGTAGAGCAGCGCCGTCTTGATTCTTTCCCGGTCTTCGGCGTGTCCGGGCATTTCCATCAGTGAATGAAAGGAATCAGATTGTTTCAGGCATTTCGTGAATACATAGTGTCCCAAATGAGGCTGTATTCAAATAACGGCTGTTGGCGGAAGAAGCTTTCGGTGATGTTCTTCGAAACGCTCAGATCTTCAACATTGACCTTGTTGATCCGACTGAGGCGGAAGACCGCAGGATCATCTTCACTGTCCTTTTCAATATGCAGACCCCTTTTACCGAAACATGTCTTTCTGCAGACGCTTGCAGTCATATGTCTGGCCACCCGGAGAACGGGCCGAAGCGCTCGTTGATCATAGGCACGGTCTGGGGATAGCTCCGGGTGAAATCGTCCTGCTTCCTCAGCTCCGGATCCAGATGGGCGGCGTCGCGGGAGAGAATGTCCGCCTCCTCCGTCGGGGTGATCAGCGGCGGCTCACGCTGTGTGAGCAGATAAAGGTTCCTGTTGCGCAGGCGCTCGAATACCTCCGGGTGCTGGATCGGGTTGCCGGCAGTCGGGGCCTGCGGAAGGAGGGACAGCATGATCATCTGATTGAGACTCAGCGCGGAGACATCCTTGCCGAAATAGAAGCCGGCTGCATCGCTGATGCCGTAAACGCCGTTGCCGAAATAGAGGATATTGACATACAGCTCCAGGATGCGGTCCTTCCCGAGCTCATGCTCCAGCGCCAGGGCGATCAGAAGTTCTGCCGCTTTTCGCCGAAAGCTCTTTGTGAAGCGCAGATACAGGTTTTTGGCGAGCTGCTGGGTGATGGTGCTGCCGCCGCGGACAAACCGCTTTTCCCGGAGATTCGTTTTCCAGGCTCTGCGGATGAGCTTCATATTGTATCCGGGGTGTTCATAGAAGACGCGGTCCTCCTGCCTGAGGATCAGCAGAATCTGCTTCGGAGGGATCTTCTCAAGGGGCAGGAAGTCAGGCTGCGCTCTGCGCGACTCATACAGGCTGAGCGGCGGCCGTTTTTTCAGCAGAAAAAGGGCATAGCACGAAACCCCGGCAAAGCCCGCGAGGGCTGCCGCGAGCACGACGCCGACTGTCTTTTTGATGATCAAGCTGCAATTCCCCCGAGAAAAATGTATTTACCGGTCCTTGCTTGACGATACCATGGAGGAATCCTCCGGCATACCCGGCAGGATTAGCCCGCCGGGGCTTTCGACCGCGGAAATTATACAGAAAAACCGGGCGAAAATCAATACTGCCGCGCAATTGGCATGACGGGAGGATCGGAGATCTGTGAAAAGTACTGTTCAATAAGGGAAAAGTGTGCTACTCTGTATAAGCGGCGGCAGAAGCGGCAGGCTGCGGTGCCGCTGTGACAGAACGCGCAGTGAAGGAAGAAAGAAGGAATCCTATGAAGCAGCCAAAGATATCGGTCATCATCCCGGTTTACAACTCGCAGGCGTATCTGCGCGAGTGCCTGGACAGTGTTGTAAACCAGACCATGGAGGACATAGAGATCATCTGCGTGGATGACGGGTCAACGGACGCATCGGCGCGGCTTCTGCGCTCCTTTCAGGATGAGGACATGCGGCTTCGCGTACTGCTTCGGGAGCACTGCGGCGCAGGGCCGGCCCGGAATGCGGGGATCGAAGCCGCCGAAGGCAGATATATCACGTTTTTGGACAGTGACGACATTTTTGCTCCTCAGGCCCTGGCCTGTTTGTACGAGACCGCCGAGAAGTACGCGGCAGAGCTTGTCCTGTGCTCCGGCCGTAATTTCCGGACAGACAGACGGGGTATGGAGGAAAACAGCCTCTTCCTGAATCCCATGTACCTGCCGGCATCGAATCCGTATTCCGCTGAGACAAACAGCCGTTATCTTTTCCAGTTCACCTCAAGCGCATCCTGGGGCAAGCTCTATCGGAAGGCGTTTTTGGACAGATGGAACATACGCTTTCCTTCTCTGCCCAGAACGGAAGATGTGCCCTTCAGCCGCTTCGCGATGGCTGCGGCAGAACGCATCGCCTATACGACAGACCTGCTGGTGTTCCATCGCGTCGATAACCCCAATTCTCTTGAGAAGAACAAAGATGCCGCTCCGCTCACACCGTTCAGGGCGCATCAGATTCTGTGGGAGCGTCTTGCCGAAGCCTGCCTGCTGGAACCGCTCCGCCGGTCTCTGCTTAACTATTTCTGTTCCTGCTATTGCTATAATTATCGTTCGCTGCAGACGGATGCAGCCCGGCGGGCTTTCCGGGAGTGCTTTCAAAAAACAGCCGTCCCATGCTTTGGCATCGACTTTTCCGACAGCGCCTTCTTTTACAATCAGAGCGAGTACCGCGAGCTGAAGGAGCTGGCGGAAGCGATCTGAACGGGGACGATTCCTGTGAACCGTCCCCGCTGTCACATGGTCTTATAGTATTATTTTCTGCAGAAGATTTCCGGAAAACAGTCGTTCGTTTTTACCCCCTGGCCCTGAGTCAGGACAGAGAACCGTCCTCTGTCTCTTACCATCCTTTTTCTCCAGCCGCCTCCACAGGATGATCATATTGACATCAGAAATGCAAAGATGTTATTATAAAAAGACAATATTCAGCCTTTTCAGGGGTATGAGCCCCTCTCAAAATCCAAATACATGATGCATTATTCAAGGAGGACGGAACAATGAGCACGATGGCGAAGGTACCGGGAACTCTGGATGCGGCGG
>Ga0310690_10010252_pt1 | contig 11665 bp, 13 predicted proteins | sample AusTroGonzalo_MG_2_FD_207661 | JGI IMG/M metagenome (GOLD analysis project Ga0310690, IMG submission 207661) | Bovine rumen microbial communities from tropical cattle in Woodstock, Queensland, Australia - Gonzalo_04 (v2) (version 2) | ecosystem: Host-associated > Mammals > Digestive system >...
ACGACATTGGGGGTGCTGAAACTGAGTGACAGCCGCGAGAAACTGTCCTCTTTAACGGTTTGTGCCTGTGCGGCGATAAAAGTTGTCAGCATCAAAGCCGACAGAATTGTCTTTTTCATTGTTTATGATAATTTATTTGTTTCCTCTATATTAAACATACGCTCCATGTCGGCATTGGGTGCCGTTATGGTTAGCGGTGTATGTGTTACAGGATGGTTGAACGATACGCTGCGGGCGTGTAACGAGATGCTGCCGTCGGGGTTGCTGCGCGGCGCACCGTACTTGAGGTCGCCTTTTATGGGACTGCCGATATGCGCAAGCTGGCAGCGTATCTGGTGATGACGTCCGGTGTGGAGGTTCACCTCAAGGAGATGGTAGCCACCGTCGCTCACCGCCAGATGGCGGTAGTCGAGGCTGGCGAACTTGGCGCCAGGAGTGCCCTCAGGCACCACACGGCTCTTGTTATGAGCTTCGTCCTTTACAAGCCAGTCCTCGAGCGTGGCAGCAGGAGCTTCTGGAGCCTCCTTGACAACGGCCCAGTAGCGCTTCTGGAAGTCACGCTCCTTGACCATCTGGGTCATGCGGCTCAGCGCTTTACTGGTCTTTGCCAGCAACACCACCCCAGATACGGGGCGGTCCAAGCGGTGGATAACTCCGCAAAAGACATTTCCAGGCTTGCTGTCGCGCTCTTTGATATAAGCCTTAACAAGGTCGGCAAGGGGCGTGTCGCCCGTCTTGTCGCCCTGCGTAATCTGGCCTGGTATCTTGTTGAGCGCCAGCAGGTGGTTGTCTTCGTAGAGTATCTGGTCCGCTATAGTCATCTTTATACAATCTCTGCTATGGGGCTTATGCCGTTCTTCACCTTGTCCTGAAGGCCAACACTGATGGGGAAGTCAAGCGGTAAGAAGAGGTCTATGCGTGAGCCGAACTTGATGAAGCCCATCTCCTGATTCTGCTTCACAGTCTCGCCCTCTTTGGCGTAGCACACTATGCGGCGCGCCATAACGCCAGCCACCTGGCGTATCATTATCTTCTTGCCGTTGGCAAGCTTCATACCCACCTCGGTGCGCTCGTTGAGGTCGCTGCTCTTGGGATAGGAAGCCACGAAGTAGTTACCGCGGCGGAACTTCACATACTCCACCACGCCGTCACATGGGTAGCGGTTGACATGCACGTCGGTGCCGCTCATGAAGATGCTCACCTGCATGCAGTCCTCCTTGAGGTAGTTCTTCTCAAAGACCTGCTCGATGGTCACTATAGTACCGTCGGCGGGTGAGATAAGCTCCATCTCATTCTCGGTGAAGATGCGGCGCGGTATGCGGAAGAATGCCGCCACCATCAAGTCGAATATCACAAGGGCTCCCATGAAGACGAAATGCAGCACTGTCCAATGGTGCACAAAGAGCAACAGCACAAGCCATATCAGGAATGTCACGCCGAACGTGAGCAGTATTATCGTCCTTCCTTCGCGGTGTATCTTCATATCTATTTAGTATCTGTTATGTTGTTTTTATTACAAACTGGGGCTGACAATTATCGCCAAGTAGGCATAAGCCACTGGTACAGCGATAAGCAGGCTGTCGAAACGGTCGAGGAAGCCGCCATGACCGGGCATTATCTTGCCGCTGTCCTTCATACCTACTGAGCGCTTGAGCATACTCTCCACAAGGTCGCCCAGCGTATCTATGACACTACAGATGAAGCCCAGTGCCAGCCAGTGATACCAAGCTATATGACTGTTAAACAACGGTCCAACGAAGTAGGCCGTCACCAGCGTTACCACAACGCCTATGGCCGTACCTTCCCAGGTCTTGCCGGGCGAGTGGCGCACCCACATCTTGTGCTTGCCAAACAGCGAGCCACCCATGTAGGCACCATTGTCGTTCATCCATACCATGATGAGCACCATCACCAGCACATTGTAGCTTTCGTGCAGCGAAGGCATAAGGCCGAGCGGTATGGCGGCATAGAGCATAGGTACCATTGTGTAGGCGGCATCACGGAATGGCTGCTCGCTGTGACCCCATAGCTGTACCATAGCGGCCAAACCGAAAGCCATAGGCAGCAGCGTTACTCCGATACCAAGGGCAAGATAGCCCATGTGCGTACCGTAGGCGACACCGGCCAGTGCCAGCAGCGCCGCCACCGTATAGACATAGCCCAGCGGACGGCACGGCGTGGCGCCCTGCTGCTTCACTATGCGGAAGAACTCAAAGGTACAGCCACATGCCACGAAAAGCAGGAATGCCGTGAGTATCACCGCACCCAATGTCTTGTTGCCCGTCAGCGCACCGCTGTAGATGCTGCCGAGGAACAACACCACATAAACCACTGCGCTTGCCGCGCGAACCCAAAAGTTCTTCATGCTTCTTCTGTATTACTTGTTTGCTCTATTGCCTTATCGTCAGTATTCTCCTCAGGCTGCTCCCATGGACGCGGACCGTAGATGCGCTCTAGGTCCTCACGGAAGAGCACCTCTTTGTCGTAGAGTTGCTTGGCCAGCTCATCAAGCTGCTCACGGTGTGTAGTCAGCAGCTCCTTGGCCTTTGCATATGCCTCCTCCACCATGCGGCGCACCTCACGGTCGATGGTCTCGGCGGTCTTCTCGCTGAAAGGCTTGGCAAAAGCATACTCGCTCTGGCCTGTGCTGTCGTAGAAGCTGATATTACCCACCTCGGGGCTCATACCATAGTAGGTCACCAGCGCCTGAGCCATCTTGGTTGCACGCTCTATGTCGTTCAAGGCGCCGGTGCTTATCTTGCCGTAAACTATCTCCTCGGAGGCACGACCGGCCATGAGGCTGGTCATTTCGTCGAACATCTGCTCGTAGGTGGTAATCTGGCGTTCCTCCGGCAGGTACCAGGCGGCGCCGAGGGCTTTACCACGCGGCACAATAGTAACCTTCACCAGCGGGTTGGCCCACCGCAGCAGCCAACTCACCGAGGCATGACCGCTCTCGTGATAGGCTATGGTGTGCTTCTCCTGGTCGGTGAGCACTTTGCTGCGCTTTTCCAGACCACCGACGATGCGGTCTACGGCATCGAGGAAGTCCTGCTTCTCCACCTGTTTCTTATTCTTGCGGGCAGCGACGAGGGCAGCCTCGTTGCACACGTTGGCGATGTCGGCACCGCTGAAGCCGGGCGTCTGCTTGGCCAGAAACTCCTTGTCCACAAAGCCTTCGCTCTTCTCGTCGGTGTTGAGTTTCAGATTCTTCATGTGCACCGCGAAGATAGCTTTGCGCTCCTCGAGGTCGGGCAGCTCCACGTATATCTGGCGATCGAAACGGCCTGCACGCAGCAACGCCTTGTCGAGCACGTCGGCACGGTTGGTGGCGGCGAGCACGATGATATTAGTTGTGCTCGAGAAGCCATCCATCTCGGTAAGCAGCTGGTTGAGCGTACTCTCACGCTCGTCGTTGCTGCCAGCGAACCCGCCCTTGCCACGGGCGCGGCCGACGGCGTCAATCTCATCGATGAAGACTATACAGGGGCTCTTCTTCTTGGCTTCCTCAAAGAGGCCGCGCACTCGCGAAGCACCAACACCCACGAACATCTCCACGAACTCGCTGCCGCTCATCGAGAAGAACGGCACACCGGCCTCGCCAGCCACAGCCTTGGCCAGCAGCGTCTTGCCGGTACCCGGAGGACCAACGAGCAGCACACCCTTGGGAATCTTGCCGCCCAGGTCGGTGTAGTGCTTGGGGTTCTTCAGGAAGTCCACCACCTCCATCACCTCCTCTTTGGCGCCAGCCAGTCCGGCGACATCCTTAAAGGTAACGTTGTTCTGCTTGGTGGCGTCATACTGTTTGACGTTGCTACGGCCCATGCCGAAGAAGCCGCCGAAGCCGCCACCGCCATTACCGTCACCGCCCATCTGGCGGCGCGTGATGGAGCTCATGATCCAGAAGAAGAATATCAACATCAGCAGCGGGCCGAAGAACACCAGTATCTCCTTCCACGCATTGCTGCGGTTCTCAATCTTGTAGCTTATGTACTCGCCAGTCTTCTCCTCCACCCTCGCCAACTGGCCGTCGAAGTGCTCATAGGTGCCTATGTTGTAGGTATAGTAGCCATTTATGCCCTGCTGACCGGTGAGGGTACGTGTGCGCAGGTCGCCGTAAGTGACGGTGTCACGCTTCACGGCTTCCGCCTTGATGCGCACCTCGGCCACCTCCTGGTTCACCACGGTGATGCTCTCGTAGTCATGCCGCTCCAGTATGGGCTGCAGCCGCTCCCACGTGATGGGCTGCTTGGGCGCATTGCCGCTGCCGCCACCGAAGAAGAGAAACCCTATGATTACCAGCAGCACAAGGTATATTATCGTCATCGGTCTCATCTTGAAAGGCTTGTTGCCACGACCGTTCTGCTGCTGCGGTTGTTTCTTATTGCTCTGATTGGTCATCACTTTCCCTTTAAACTTTAACCTCTAATCTTTATTTCTTCCCCGTCGCTCCACAGTTCGTCGAGGCGGAAGAAGGCACGCTTGTCTTTCTGGAAGATATGCACCACCACGTCGAAGTAGTCCATCAGTATCCACTCGGCGTTGTTGTAACCTTCAATCTTGTGCGGGGCCATGCCGGTGGCTTTCTTCACCGTCTCGTACACGGCATCGCTCAATGCGCTGACGTGCGACGGCACGTTACCTGTGGCTATCACAAAATACTCCGCCGGAGCGCCGTGCACCTTCCTCAGGTCCAGCACACGCACATCCTCGGCTTTCTTCTCATCCATTATCTGGGCCGCCAACTTGGCGAGCACCAGCGATTCTTTTTCTTTATTTGTCACTGTTCTATTATATTAGCATTCAATATTCTCACACCGTCCTTCTCCTCAATCTCCACCCTCACATACCGCTCCGGAAGCAGCTCCTCTATCTTCTCTGTCCACTCAGTGAAGCAGTAGCAGCCACTGTAGAAGTATTCCTCGTAGCCTATGTCATAGGCCTCGGCCACCGACTTCAGGCGGTAGAAGTCAAAGTGGTAGACCGGCTCACCCTCGCCGTCGCTGTACTCGTTCACTATGGCGAACGTGGGGCTGCAGACATTGTCCTTCACGCCCAAGGCCGCACAGAGCTCTTTTATCAGCGTGGTCTTCCCCACCCCCATCTTGCCGAAGAAGGCAAAGAAGCGCTCCTCGCCAAAGGTGCTCAGCAAATTCCGTGCCACCTCCGGCAGCTGCTCCAAGCTATGAATTTCCACTTTCATCCGTAACCTGTAACCAGTAACCTGTAACCTTTACCTTAAGCGGTCCGCCGCACGCACCTTCATCTCATCTCTCTTGATGCCGCGGTGGGCGAGCACCAGGAACACTATGGAGACTATCGGGGCGTAGGCACCCACATACCATGTCACCTGCGGGTCGCTGGCGTTCATGGCCTGCTCCACCACCTTGGCGTAGGCGTCCACGGCCCAGAAGAAGACCAGGAAGACATACACCACGTTGAGCAGGAAAGCCACAGCCACCACGCGCATCTGTGCCACACGGTTCTTGTAGAGGAAGACGCTCACCAGCGCCACCAGGCCTGTCAGGATGGCCAACACCACCAGCGGCCATGTCTTGAAGCCGCTCATCTTCTGACTGTACTCTATCGTAGCGCCGGGCACGAACATCTGCTCCATCATGTCGGGAGCATCCTTGGCCACGAGGTTGAGCTCAGCCTCAACGGTCTGCTCCATCGACTCTATCGCCATGTGGTACTCCGCCACCGGCGTCATAAAACACAGTGCCATGCAGCATGCCGCCAGCACCAGCCAAAAACTCTGAATTCTCTGTATCATAATTATTCCATTTTCAGTTCAACTGCCGTGCGGCCCTTGTCCACCACTGTGGCGTTCTTCACATACATGAAGCCGGGGTTGCCGCGCATCATGGTCTCTATGGCCGTAGCGTCGGCAAAGAGATAGTCGAGCCCGCTTATGTCGTTGTCCGCCATCCAGGCCTGCACCTCCTCGGGCAGCGCCGAGGTGAGCAGCACTATGCGTATGCCGTTGTCCTCGGCCAGCGTCATGGCGCGCTTCACCTCCGTCACACCCTTGGCTTTCACCTTGTCGATGTGGTGCACCGTAACAATCAGCATACCGTCCTCGGCAGGCAGCAGGTCCATAGCACGGTCCTCGCCCTCGAGGTCGAGCATCGAGAAACCCGGGGCGGCAATCTCGCGCGGGTCTACCACACGGCTGCTCTCCCACTCCCATTCGGCGGCCCACTTCTCGTCGGCTAAGCGCTCCATGAGCTGCGCCGACTCAAACTCCTCGCTCTCGCCGGTCTGCGTGTTGCGGTAAGTGACATAGCTCTTCATGCCCTCGGTGCTCTCCAGGTCCATCATCTTGTTGCCTATCTTCCACGGGCGGAAGTCTATCACCGGTTCGTGCTTTATGTTGTATATCTCGAACACCAGCATGGCGGCCACCGAGAAGATGAATATAATCCCGTCGCGCTCGAAGCGGCGCTTGTAGAGCAGGTTGCGCGTGAGGAATATCCAGACGGTAGGCACATCGAGTGCCACGTTCTTCCAGAAGGTCTGCCAGTTGGTGAGTTTCACGGCGTCGCCGAAGCAGCCGCAGTCGGTCACCTTGTTGGTGATGGCGTCCACGAGGGTGGTCGTGGTGAAGAACAGCATCATCAGTACCAGCAGCCAGGCCGACAGGCGGCGGTAGGCGTTGGTGATAAGCAGCATGCCCACGAGGAACTCGGCGCATATCAGCGTCACACTCGCCACGTCGGCCAGCGGCAGCGCCCACTCGAATGTCAGGCCGCCGATGCTCCAGGCGGTCATATATTCCTGCACCTTGAAGGCGGTCCCCATCGGGTCAACGCCCTTGACGAACGACGAGAAGAGGAACACCAGGCCCACAGCCCAGCGGCAAACGACGTTCAGCGTGTAGTTGGTTCTCGAATATTTCATGATTTACTGTTGTTTAATCTTACCAGACAGAAGAGCGAATAGTTGATGATGTCCATGTATCCGCCCTCGACACCCTCGCTGACGAGGGTCCTGCCTTCGTTGTCCTCAATCTGCTTGATGCGCATCAGCTTCATCAGTATCAGGTCCACCATCGAGCTCACGCGCATCTGGCGCCAAGCCTCGCCGTAGTCGTGGTTCTTGGCCATCATCAGCTCTATGGTGCGGTTCAGGTGCTTGTCGTAGAGCTCCATGGTGCGCTTCAGCGGCAGCTCCAGAGGCTCGTTGCCGCCTTCCAGCTGTTGCTGCACGAGGGCCATGACGGCATAGTTGACCATAGCCACGAACTCGTCGCGCACATCGTCGCCCACCTTGTTCTCGCCCGTCTCCTGCACACTGCGTATGCGGCTGGCCTTGATGAATATCTGGTCCGTCAGCGACGGCAGACGCAGCACACGCCACGAGGTGCCGTAGTCGCGCGTCTTGTTCTCGAAAAGCTTGCGGCACACCGCCGCCTCGCGCTCCACTTCGCTGCGTGTATCCGGTTTTTCTGTCACATTTTTAGTCATAACTAATTAATAACGACACTCTATTTTATTTATTGCATATAATATAAAAAAAAGTGGAAAGCATCATCCTCAAGCCAAAAGGTCGCAAAGGCCTCGTAAAGAAAAAGTAAACAACAAAGTAAACTAACCAATTCTTACAATTACAGTTCTTACAATTAAAAAAAAGGTACCCCTAATTTCAAAAACCCCTCTTTATAACACTTATAACTAATTAATAATAAGATATATATAGATAAGAAGAGGGAGAAAATAAGAAAATGATACCTCTCAAAAAAACAACTGTAAGAACTGTAATTGTAAGATTTTAGAAATATTTTTTTACCTAAAAAGCAAATAAACAATGAAATACGACATCACAAAACACACAGCACCCAAGATGCCTAACCTCGGAAACGGTACAGAATGTATCAAAATTCTCCTCTCACAGGCATCAAAAGAGATGCATGAACCACTCGTTCCGATACTTTTCCCGCCCTTGGAGCACATATGAGTAGCGCAGAATTTCAGTATCCGGAGCTCACTTGGAAGGAAACTTGTGGCTAAAAGTGGGGGTAACATGTGCTTCCTGGGGGTATGAGATGGGTATGAGAAGAGTATGAGAAGGGTATGAGATGACGTAGCGCCACTGGCGCTATAGTGGAGCGGTTACGGACAGGAAACATTTTTTAACATATCGGGCAATAATCGCGCTGCGTTGTCGTTATTAAAAGATAATGAAACAGACAATCAGACCGTTCAGCATAGTGGCACACGGACGCCTGACGGAGTTCCGTCGGCCGGCGGTGATGGGCATCCTCAATGTCACCGACGACTCGTTCTACGACGGTGGCCGCTACCGCTCGGAGGAGGCCATCGTGCAGCGCGCGCAAACCATTGTTGCCGAGGGCGCTGACATCATCGACATCGGTGCCGCATCGAGCCGACCGGGAGCAGTGCTGCCGCCCCGCGAGGTGGAGGCCGAACGGCTGGCAGAGGCGGTGCGGATAGTGCGCAACGTCCTGCCGGAGGCTCTAATCTCCGTAGATACCTGTTACTCAATGCCTGCCCGCGCCGCCATAGAGGCGGGGGCCGACATTGTCAATGACATCTGCGGCGGAGAGGTCGACGAGGCTATGTTCACCACCGTTGCCGAACTGCAAGTGCCTTATATCCTGATGCATGGCGGCAAGGAACACCTCGCCGGCATCAAGCAGATGGAAGATGGCGACCCGGTGGATCAACTGACGAAGTTCTTCTCGGCGCGTCTCGACAAGCTATATCGCCTGGGCGTCAAAGACATATGGCTCGACCCGGGCCTCGGTTTCGCCAAGAGCATGGAACAAAACTTCGAGCTCCTCGACCGCCTCGACGAATTCACCACCCTTTTCCGCGAGCCTGTGCTCGTCGGACTGAGCCGCAAACGAATGATTTACACCACCCTCGGCACCACGCCCGACGAAGCCCTCAACGGCACTGTGGCCCTCGACGCCATAGCCCTCGACCGCGGTGCGGCCGTGATTCGCGTACACGACGTGAAGCCCGCCGTGGAGACTGTCAAACTGTTATACCGCAATACATTATGATAATAGACGCAATCCTTGGCCTGCCCACTCTGCGCATCATCGACATCTTCGACATTGTCATCGTTGCCGGGCTGGTCTTCTACCTCTACCGCATGGTGCGCGGCACCAATGTGATGCTCATCTTCTGGGCACTGCTCATCATGTTCGTCGGCTGGCGCGTGGCCGAGATACTGGGAATGAGGCTCCTCGGCGCCTTGCTGGGCGGCGTGGCCAGCGTGGGACTCATAGCCCTTGTGGTCATCTTCCAACCCGAGATACGCAAGTTCCTGCTCTTCCTCGGCACCAAGACCCAGCTCAACGAGAGCCTATGGAAACGGCTGCAGTTCTGGCGCCACAACATGCAGAACAAGAGCACTGTGGGCTACGAAGCCTACGTCAACGCCTGCATGCACATGTCGCAGAGCAAGACCGGCGCCCTGATAGTCTTCAAGCGGCAGAACTCCGTGGACGAGATAATCAACACCGGCGAGCGTATCGACGCGCTGGCTTCCAGCGCGTTGGTCGAGGCCCTGTTCTTCAAGAACTCGCCCCTGCACGACGGCGCCGTCATAGCCCATGGCAACCAGTTGCTGGCAGCACGCTGCATACTGCCCGTCACCTCACGCCTCGACATCGACCCCAACCTCGGCCTGCGCCACCGCAGCGCCATCGGAGTTACCGAGCAGCTTGATGTTTTGGCCGTCATCGTCAGCGAGGAGACCGGCGCCATCAGCTACGCCATAGGCGGTGAGATACACCACGACATCAACCCTGTGGAGCTCCGCCAGGCGTTGGAAAAGTACGAGTGCTGAGCCATTTATAAGAATTATTTGCGCGTGTGCAATAATATTATTACTTTTGCATTTTATTTCCGCCCGCAAAACAGCCGGATTGATGCCAAAGAGATGTCGAATAGTTAAAATGTGTTAATGTTTTTGTGGGTATAGAAAATTGTTATACCTTTGCAGTGTACTAAGGTACTAATACAGTCCACTCGGACACCGATGTAGAAACTGATATACAGACACATAAAACAATAAACAAACATATCAAAAACAATCATCAAATGAAAAAAACCACATTATTCATGCTGCTGTTTGCCCTTTTGGGCAGCGTAGCAGTGGCCCAGCTGCCCGGTCAGGGTGCGGCCAAAGAGAAGAAGAGCGACCTGAGCGCCCAAGTTCCTCTGGACAAGAAGATCCGCTACGGTAAGCTCGACAATGGTTTCACCTATTACATCCGCAACAACAAGAAGCCGGAGAAGATGATCCAGTTCCGTCTGGTCACCAACGCCGGTTCCATCATGGAGCGCGACGACCAGCAGGGCCTGGCTCACTTCTGCGAGCACATGGCCTTCAACGGCATCAAGGGTTATCCCCACAACGAGATGATTGACAAGCTGCAGAAACATGGTGTGGAGTTCGGTCGCGACATCAACGCCTACACCAGCTTCGACCAGACTGTCTACTATGTCAACATGCCCACCGAAGACCCCGAGATGGTGAAGATGGGTATCGAAATCCTCGACGGCTGGGCCGGCAACATCCTCTTCGACGAGAAGGAAATTGAGGAAGAGCGCGGCGTCATCCACGAAGAGTGGCGCGGTGGTGTCGGCCACGGCGACCGTCTCCGCAAGAAGACCTGGCCCATCATGCTCAAAGGCTCCCTCTATGCCGACCGTCTGCCTATCGGTAAGGAAGAGGTCATCATGAACTTCAAGCGCCAGAGCATCGTCGACTTCTTCAACGACTGGTACCGTCCCGACCTGCAGGCCATCGTCATCGTTGGCGACATGGACGACTACGAGTATGCCGGCAAGAAGGGTCCCCAGGCCATGGAGCAGAAGATCAAGGACGTCTTCAGCAGCCATAAATTCCTCGGCACCCAGAAGCTGCCCCGCCAGAGCTATGCCATCCCCGACAACGTGGAGCCCCTCATCTGCATTGCCACCGACAAGGAGACCCCCAGCACCAGCCTCGCCCTCTATTGGAAGCACAAGAAAGGTGTCAACGGCACCATCGGCGCCTACCGCACCATGCTCGTGCGCAGCCTCATCGGCATGATGATCAACGAGCGCTTCAACGAACTCACCCAGAAGCCCACCGCTCCCATGATGTATGCCGGTGGCGGCTACAGCGGCTTCCTCGGCCGCGAGATTGACGTCTTCGCCCTCAGCGCCGCTCCCAAAGAGAACCGCATCGAAGAGACCGCAGAGCTGCTCCTCAAGACCGTCAAGCAGATGACCGACCACGGTTTCCTGCAGGCCGAGCTCGACCGTCAGAAAGAAGACCTCCTCGACACCTACACCAAGCTAGCCAAAGAGGAGAACAAGACCCAGACCAACAGCCTCGCCGACGAGTACACCAACCACTATCTTGAAAACGACCCCTGCCCCGGCATCCGCCAGGAGTGGAAATATGCCAAAGAGTTCATCCCCGAAATCACCCTCGAGGAGTGCAACAACATGATCAAGACCTGGGTTACCGACAACAACCTCATATTCTACCTCACCGCTCCCGAGAAGGAAGGCTTCAAGGTGCCCACCGAGCAGGAAGCCCTCGCCATCATCAAGAACGCCAAGAACGTCACCACCGAGCCTTGGGTTGACAACTTCAACGACGCTCCCCTCTTCAACGAGGAAGTGGCCGACGTCAC
>Ga0310690_10010253_pt1 | contig 11662 bp, 8 predicted proteins | sample AusTroGonzalo_MG_2_FD_207661 | JGI IMG/M metagenome (GOLD analysis project Ga0310690, IMG submission 207661) | Bovine rumen microbial communities from tropical cattle in Woodstock, Queensland, Australia - Gonzalo_04 (v2) (version 2) | ecosystem: Host-associated > Mammals > Digestive system >...
TTAAAGTGTATTTCGACGGACATGAAAAAGACATATTCCGTACGCTATTCGGAACCATAGGCATCACCCGTCATTTTAGCGATAAAACCGCCATAAAATTACAAACATCGGCATTCCACACAAAAGAAAGTGAGCGCTATGATATTAGGGGACAATATTGGCTCGACGACAGTCAGACAAGTGAGAATCTGGGCGTAGGAACATATATGGAGCACGCACGTGATTATCTGACAGCTAATGACATCAACATCAAACTGACAGCCAATCATCGCACTGCACATCATCATATCGAGACTGGTGTTACGTATAAGATAGAGCACATCAAAGAACAATCTGGGGAATACGAAATGCGCGATTCCAGCGGGTATTCCATCCCTCATTCCGCTGATCGTCTGGACATGATTTACACCCTCAGAGCCAAGAACGACGTGAAGAGTCATCGCATAGAGGCATATCTGCAGGATTCATACAGATTCTCGAAAGGCGACACCTATTACACGCTTAATTACGGTGTAAGACTCGCATATTGGTCATTTAATCGCGAAACCATCGTATCTCCGAGAGCATCGCTGGCCATTGTTCCAGCCTTTAATCAGGATATAACCTTCCGTTTTGCAACGGGTATTTACTATCAAGCTCCTTTCTACAAAGAGATGCGCGACACAGTAACCCAAAACGGACTGACAACAGCCGTTTTGAACGAGAAAATCAAAAGTCAGAGATCTATACAACTCATTGGTGCTGTGGACTATAGATTTAAAATGCTCAATCGTCCGTTTAAGTTCTCTGCAGAAGCCTATTACAAGGCTCTTTCTAACTTAATTCCCTACAATGTACAGAATCTTAAGATCACCTATTACGGCGAAAACATCTCGAAAGGATATGCCACAGGTATCGACTTGAAACTATATGGCGAGTTTGTTCCTGGCACTGATTCTTGGCTTACCTTCTCGCTGATGAGCACCAGACAGAAGATAGGCGACACATGGGTACCCCTACCAACTGATCAAAGATGGGCCATAAATCTCCATTTCACCGATTATTTTCCAGGTACAGATCGATGGAAAATGACGCTTCGACTGGCTTATGCCGACGGTCTGCCTTTTGGAGCTCCACACCGCGGACTGGAACAGCAACAATTTCGTGCCCCAACTTATAAGCGAGCTGACATCGGTATGAGCTTTCGTGCCATCAGAGATGGCAAGGGTATCAAAAACCTTTGGATGGGTATCGATTGTTTGAATCTATTTGATATCTCGAACGTTGGCAGTTATTATTGGGTTACTGATGTAAGCAATCGCCAGTGGGCTGTGCCTAATTACCTCACAGGTCGCCAAATCAACGGAAAAATAACAGTAGACTTCTGATTTTTGTTAAAAATCGCTAAATCTATTTCCTCGCGCATACATTATAAATAGTTTTTGCGTATCTTTGCCAAAAATTTTAAGTATTTGCAAACAATTTAGCCTTATGAAGAAATTATATCTATTAACAATTAGTGCATTAGCCCTCGCAAGTTGTACAAGCGTCCCTGATTACGATGAGGATGAGATGGCGTATCCTACATTAACCAAAGAGCAGATTCAGCAGAATGTGCAAGAAGTATTTGGTACCACCTTTGATCCTAATCATGATTGGAGTTCATTAAACACGCATACAGTATCTATCACAGCAAATGCAAATCTGAACGATGTTGTAAAAGTACAGATTCTAACGGAATCTCCATTCATGAACGAAGATGCAACCGTTCTGAACGAGGTCGCTGCAGCCAAGGGTCAGACTGTGGAATTAAAATACGATGCTCCTGCAGATTTCGAAAGTCTTGTTGCAGCGTGCTATGACAGCAATGGTAAGTGTTATATCCAGTCATTTACCCCTGGACAAGAAAAAGTAAGCTTTGCCTCAACGAACAGAGCCAGGACCCGTGGTACAACAGATTTACCCGACCTCAGTAAAATTGTTCTTAAGACAAAGACAAAGTCTATCAATGCCCAACGCGCTGAAGAAAATTGGGGCGTATGGGCCGAGGCATCTGGACAGCAGTGGTTAAATGACTACCTTTGGTCACCTTCAAAAGACAATGATAAAAGTATCGTTAGTGTTGGTGGTTCGTGGTATCTTGAACTTGGTTCTATTTATAGAGAGCTTCCTTCTCAGCTAACTACTGAAGAGGAGAATAATATCAGAGCAATATGTAATCAATACCTTTATAAGTATGGCACAGATACCAATAATAAGAAGAACAATTTGAAAACTATCAGAAAAAGTCCATTCTTCTCAATGGAAGACAATTATCTGACGACAAATGGTGTCGACGCTGTAACGCTGATTCCTATTCAGGCATATACCACAGAGTTCAAAAAGAATGAGATTTATTATTATTACTATAAGCCTGAGCAGATTAAAGACATGACAGAAACTGAACTTTTGGCATTTTATAAGTCATTACCAAAGTATAAGGCTATTCGAGTTGAGAAAGTTGAGACAACCCCAGAATCTGAAGCTGCTGCCATGTTACATAAAAGGGAATATCTCCTTCCATATTATGGTGATGGTGAGCCTTCTTTAGGCATGTCGCCCCAAAAAGCCATTTTCCCAAAAGGATATAAAATCGGATTCTTCAACAGAAAGAAAGATAATGATAAAACCGATGGAAGTTTGAATGGTTGCGCTTATGGAGATGGTCGTTTGAATTACGAAACTAACCATGTTTCAGGTCACTACCTATCGGCTGTGGATAAGACTTTAGGAGGAAAGACAGCTGATGGCATGCAATGGACTGACCCACGAATTGCTATTTTCAGTGCCAACGACAAGACATATATGTGTTTTGAGGATGGTGCCGACTGTAACTTCTGCGATATGATATTTGAAGTGAATGGTGGAACAGAGTTAATCGACGAGACTGTTGAGGTTCCAAATATCACCTATACATTATGCTTTGAGGACCGTCAGGATGGTGACTACGACATGAACGACGTAATTATTAAGGCCAGACGTATTAATGAAACTCTCATAGAATATAGCGTTGAAGCTTGTGGAGCACATGACGAGCTTTATTTGTGTAATGTCAATGGTAGTATTCTTAATGGTGAAAATGAGATTCATGCCATGTTTAATGTAGGTACAGAGACATTTGTGAACACAACAGGTGGTGTATACAAAGCCCCTGTGACTGAACAAATTGTTGTTGATAAGGATTTCAGTTTCGCCAATATAGACCAATTGGTTTATATTTATAATAAGACAACCAAGAAGAATATTAGAATATCGAAGAAAGGCGAGGATCCACATGCTATCATTATTCCAAGCGACTACCTATATCCGAAAGAACAGATATGTATCAAGGATGCTTATGAACAGTTTGTTGAATGGGGTAAAGCTCCTGGAAGTTCTAACAGAAACTGGTTCCGCACCCCAGTAGACGAAAATGTCTATAAGAAAAGTCAGGAATAGATAGTTTAACTCATAATCCCATAAGAGATTGCTGCCAAATGTAGGCAACAATCTCTTTTTTTATATAAAAAAAGCAAAATTAAGCGGGGATATCATTTATCTTTTGTACCTTTGCACAACATTTTATTAAAATATTCATTTCAAAACTATAGGTAATATGAAGATTTCGCACATTGAGCATCTGGGCATCGCCGTCCAGAGCATTGAGGAAAGCCTGCCGTACTTCACTGACGTGCTGGGTTTGGAGTGTTATGCAACAGAAGTAGTTGAGGATCAGAAGGTAAAGACTGCCTTCCTGCGTTGCGGTGAGGTAAAGCTCGAGCTGTTGGAGCCAACATCTCCTGAGAGCACCATCCAGAAGTGGCTCGACAAGGGCAACAAGGGTGTACACCATGTAGCTTTCTGTGTAGAGGACGGCGTAGCAAAGGGTCTTGCAGAGGTTAGCGAGAAGGGCGTACGTCTGATTGACGAGAAGCCACGCAAGGGTGCTGAGGGTCTGAATATCGCATTCCTGCATCCGAAGTCAACCTGTGGAATTCTGACTGAGCTTTGCGAACATCCGGAGTAAAAAACGAATAGATCAATCTCAAATAGTTAAATAAAACAATGAGCAAGCAATTAGAAAAAATCAAGCAACTCATCGAGAAGCGCGAACAGGCTCGTCTCGGTGGTGGTGAAAAAGCAATTCAGAAACAGCACGATCGTGGTAAGTACACAGCCCGTGAGCGCATTGAGATGCTGCTCGACGAGGGTTCGTTCGAGGAGTATGATATGTTCAAGGAGCATCGCTGCCATAACTTCGGTATGGAGAAGAAGCAGTTCCTTGGCGATGGTGTCGTAGCAGGTTCTGGTACTATCGATGGTCGTCTGGTATTCGTCTTCGCACAGGACTTTACCGTTCATGCTGGTTCTCTGTCAGAGACCATGAGCCAGAAGATCTGCAAGGTGATGGATATGGCCATGAAGATGGGTGCGCCCTGTATCGGTATCAACGACTCAGGTGGTGCTCGTATCCAGGAAGGTATCAACGCTCTGGCAGGTTATGCTGAGATCTTCGAGCGTAATATCCTTGCATCAGGTGTAATCCCCCAGATTTCTGGTATCTTCGGTCCTTGCGCAGGTGGTGCCGTTTACTCTCCTGCTCTCACCGACTTCACCTTGATGATGGAAAATACCTCATACATGTTCCTGACTGGTCCGAAGGTTGTAAAGACCGTTACTGGTGAGGACATCGATCAGGAGCATCTGGGTGGTGCCAGTGTTCACGCTACAAAGTCGGGTGTTACCCACTTCACAGCAGCTACTGAGGAGGAAGGCATCCAGATGCTGAAGACTCTGCTGAGCTACATTCCATCTAACAACATGGAGACTGCTCCATTCAAGCCCACTAACGACCCCATCAACCGTATGGAGGACAGTCTGAATGAGATTATCCCAGAGAATCCCAATGAGGCTTACGATATGTACAAGGTTATTTCAGCTATTACCGACGATCATGAGTTCTTCGAGGTACAGCCTAAGTTCGCCAAGAACATCATTGTAGGTTTCGCCCGTTTCAATGGTCAGAGTGTAGGTATCGTTGCTAACCAGCCTTCTTGTTATGCTGGTGTGCTCGACGTGAACGCTTCTCGTAAGGGTGCTCGCTTCGTTCGTTTCTGTGACGCCTTCAATATTCCTATTGTATCGCTTGTTGACGTTCCAGGATTCCTGCCTGGTACTGGTCAGGAGTACAACGCCGTTATCCTGCACGGAGCCCAGCTGCTCTACGCTTATGGTGAGGCTACAGTACCCAAGATCACCGTTACCCTGCGTAAGTCATACGGTGGTTCTCACATCGTGATGGGTTCTAAGCAGCTCCACACTGACCTGAACTACGCATGGCCTTCAGCTGAGATCGCCGTTATGGGTGCATCAGGTGCCGCTGCTGTGCTGTATGCTAAGGAGGCAAAGGCTAAGAAGGAAGCTGGTGAGGACGTTAAGGCCTTCATCGCTGAGAAGGAGGATGAGTACAACGAGCTCTTCGCTAATCCTTACCAGGCAGCCAAGTATGGCTACATTGATGACGTGATTGAGCCACGTAATACCCGTTTCCGCATCTGTCGCGGTCTGGCTCAGCTTGCTACCAAGCGTGATGCCCTGCCCGCTAAGAAGCATGGTAACATTCCTATGTAATTGATTTGTATATGAAGAATAACGAAGTATATGCAGCCATTGCTATGGCGCTCCATGAGCACCTGGGCAACAACGTTCACGATGCAGAGCCGGGTATTATCACTATCAATGCCCATCCTACACAGTGGAACGGCTATGCACAGACATTTACACAACGTCCCTAAAAACTATCAATAATGAAAGAATACAAGTATACCATCAACGGTAACAAATACGAGGTAGTTGTCGGCGATATCACTGATAACATTGCCACACTGACCGTCAACGGAGAAGAGTACACGGTAGAAATGGAGAAGCAGGCTGAGCCTGAGAAGAAGAAGCCCGTCATTAAGGCTGCTACAGCTGCTGCCAGTGACGATGCTCCTACAGCCAACAAGGCTGCCGTTAATAAGGCTAATGCTGTTAAGGCTCCTCTGCCTGGTGTAATCACTGACATTCTGGTAGCCGAGGGCGACGAGGTTAAGGCAGGCGACACAGTTGTAGTGCTCGAAGCCATGAAGATGGCCAATAACCTGGCTGCCGAGAAGGACGGAAAGGTGACAGCCGTTTGTGTAAAGATCGGTGAGAGTGTGATGGAAGATGATGCATTGATCGTCATCGAGTAATCCACCTTATTAATAAATAGAAAGAGAGAATGAGCATCGTATCATTCTCTCTTTTTCAAAAACAAAACTACCAAACACTAATCAGATGGACAAACATCTACTTACAACCCTGATTCTTGCCAGTCTCTCTATGACGGCAAATGCCCAGCAATGGCCTGAAGTTCAACAAGAAGCAAAAGCCGGAGCCCGTTGGTGGTGGCTTGGCTCAGCTGTCGATAAAGAAAACCTCAGATGGAACATGCAGGAATACGCCAATCATGGAATCGGTGCTTTGGAGATAACGCCGATTTATGGCGTACAAGGCAATGAGGCTAACAATATTCCATATCTATCCGACCGATGGATGGAGATGCTGCGCGAGGTGCAGAAGAATGGACAAGAATTGGGCATTGAGGTCGACATGGCCACAGGAACAGGCTGGCCTTTTGGAGGACCTTGGGTACCTTTAGAGGAAAGCGCCAGCAAGGCGGTATTCGTAGATACCACTTTCATCGGAAACTCGATACAATGCCTTAAACTGTCGGCTCCAGAGAAAGATGCGCCCTATTGCAGACTCAATAAGGTTATGGCCTACTGGCGAGGAGAGCCATACGATGTAACATCTTACATGCACGACGGAAAACTAACCTGGTCGCCAGCAGAGCAACTCAAAGCGCAAATCAAGACGGCCGCCAATAACACACTCAAGAAAGCCCTCAAGCTTCAACTCAAAGAGATGGAGACTGCCCAATGGAGAGTTATTGCCGTCTACTGCCGATTTGGTGTGATGAAGGTAAAGCGCGCTGCTCCCGGTGGCATGGGACTTGTTATCGATCACTTCGACAAGAAAGCCGTCAGGAATTATCTGCAACATATAGAAGATGCCTTCGAGCGCACCCAGACTCCCTACCCTCATACCTTCTTCAATGATTCATACGAGGTGGAGGCAGCCACATGGACGCCCACACTATTTGAAGAGTTTGAAAAGCGTAGAGGATATAAACTCGAGCATTACCTACGCCAATTGCTAAGTGGTGACACGAAGATTCTGTCAGACTATCGTGAGACACTCGGTGATCTACTTTTGGAAAACTTCACAAACCAATGGACGGCTTGGGCTCATAAGCATGGTGCCATTACCCGCAATCAGGCCCATGGCTCTCCAGCTAACCTCATTGATTGCTACGCTGCAGTAGATATTCCAGAGATAGAAGGCTTTGGCCTCTCTGAGTTCGGCATCAAGGGACTGCGCCAGGATCCAGGCAAAACCCGCAAGAACGACTCCGACTTCTCTATGCTGAAATATGCGCCTTCGGCAGCCCACATATGTGGCAAACCCTATACATCGAGCGAAACATTTACTTGGCTGACGGAGCATTTCCGTACTTCGCTCTCTCAGTTGAAGCCCGATATCGATCTGATGTTCTGTGCAGGCGTAAACCACATGTTCTTCCATGGTACCTGCTATTCGCCAAAGAACGATCCTTGGCCGGGTTGGAAGTTCTACGCCAGCATCGATATGTCGCCCACCAACTCTATTTGGCGCGATGCCCCCTACTTTATGCAATATGTAGAACGTTGTCAGAGTTTCCTGCAGATGGGGCAGCCCGATAACGACTTCCTCGTCTTTCTGCCCGTCCGCGATATGTGGCAGAAGAATCCACAGAAGTTGCTGATGCAGTTCTCTATCCACGCTATGGGGAAGCTTGCCCCAGAGTTTATAAAGAGCATCCTCGATATCGATCGTGCCGGTTTCGACTGCGATTATATCTCCGAACGTTTGCTGATGGGTGTCGAATATAAGGATGGTATGCTACAGACTGCTGCCGGTACCCGCTATAAAGGACTCGTCATTCCTGGCAGCGGCAATATGCCCGAAAGCGTAAAGGCACATATCGATTCGCTGAAAGCCCAGGGAGCATATATTATATATGGTACGCGAGCAGCCGATCTAATAGCGGCAACCAAACCTGAGGCAATGAAGACAGAATGCGGACTGAAAGCCATCCGACGGAAGAATGCTACAGGCTATCATTATTTCATCGCCAACCTATCGCCCAACGATATCGAGGATAAACTCCCGTTGGCCGTCAGCTTTAAGGATGCCGCGTGGTTTAATCCCTTGAACGGCGAGATAATGCCGGCAAGCATCTCTGGCGACAGCATCGCTATCAGCCTCCGCAGCGGAGAGTCGATGATTCTGCAGACTTATGACGAACCTTTAAACCAGACAGTTAAGAGCGAAAAGTCAATAATAAAGAGTCAAATTGTGCTCGATGGGCCTTGGAAGCTTTCCTTCACAGAGGAGGCACCCAAAGTAAACCAGACCTTTACACTGACTAAACCACAGGTTTGGAACACCCTCGACAACGACAGCGCGAAGGTTACGATGGGTACAGGCGTTTATACCACTCACATTAAACTTACGAAGAAAGACCTCGCAGGCTGCTGGCAGATAGATCTCGGCGATGTACGAGAATCAGCCCGCGTCTATATAAACGGCCATTTCATCGGCTGTGCCTGGAGTGTTCCCTTTGTGCTCGATTGCAAAAATACACTGAAAGCCGGCGATAATGAGATTCGTATAGAAGTCACCAATCTGCCTGCAAACCGCATTGCCGACTATGACCGTAGAGGTATTAAATGGCGCAAGATGGAGGAAATCAACGTGGTGGACATTAACTACAAACGTACCACCTATGATGCCTGGGAGTCAGTTCCCAGCGGCCTGAACTCAGAAGTACGGCTCTTGCAGTATAACGAATAATCTCTATAAAAACGAGATAATCCTAAGGTTTTCGAACCCTTATCCGATACTTGTCCGTTAATACAATCTGCATTATACGGACGAATCCATCGGCGAATGGTGGGATAAAAAGTGCTACATGTCCCATCGTTCGCCGAAGGTTTATCTCCACACACGGATGAAGCAAGAAACCGTCCTTTTCATCGGTAGAAACTACCATCATATCTATACCGAATAACCCCTGATATTTACCTGCGAATAGCTTACCAAGCTTATCACAAATGGTTTCTCTAACCGTTTTTAGTAAATAAACTGATATATAAGCACTTAAGAACTCTTCTTTCTCCTCTTCCGCAGCAATCAGATTGCCTGTATAAGCCCCATTCTTCGTATGAAAGAGCGATAAGCCCAGATAGTTTACATTTCCCTTTCCATCGCTCTCGAACTCCATACCGAAATCCTTTACTTTACGATAATAAGGCTCCACAACGACGCTACCCTGCTTACTAATGATGTTCTGAATCCATCGGGATTGGTAGTCGTCCAGTTCCCCTTCGATGAAACGAACGCCTCGTCCGCTACTGCTCCAAGGAGCTTTTACTACAATATGACCGTATTCAACGAGCATCGCACTAACATCAGCCAGACTATCAACACACGAGGATGTGCCCGTTGTACCCGAAAGATGCAACTCGCTAAGCAGGCTAACGGCATGTTTTCGATGGGACAAATCGCGAATAATAGCGATTTCATCGTCAGAAGGAACAGCATCTACCCCATAACGAAGCAGAAATGACCGGAGTGCGAGATCCCAGCCCCAAGGTTCCACCTTATTTATATTTATGCGCGCGAGTTGACTCTTATCTACAAAGTGCCGCGGACCACTACCTACTTTTGCTCTTAGTCGCCCATAAGCCTTTACCGCCTGTTCCACGTTTTCCACCAAAATGTAGTCATCTTCTCCTGCCCAAAGTGCGGGTAAGAATCCGAGGTCGGCCCTCAGTTTTCGTCCCGCATGAGGCGAAGTAAAATTTGCAAGGTTTGCAGCCAAAGCGAGGTCATGTTCTGGATTAAATATGTATAATGTTGCCATTTTCCTTAATTTGGGTGCAAAAATACATAATTTTTTTGAGATTTTGCTATTTAGACTTTGCAATTTAAAAGAAATGTTGTAACTTTGCACCACTTTTAAAAAGGAATTCGAACAAATCATCAGGAATGGAAGCATTTTTCAGGACGCACAGATATCTCATAGAGCATACCAATGCACCAGTCCGTCGAACTCTAATGGATGAGATTGACTGGAGTGATCGCATGATTGGTATTAAGGGTACTCGCGGCATCGGAAAGACCACTTTCCTTCTTCAATACGCTAAAGAACATTTTGATATACTCGACAAGCAGTGCTTGTATATCAACATGAACAACTTCTACTTTCAAGGGCATGGTATAGCCGAATTTGCCGATGAATTCTATAAGCACGGTGGACGTGTGTTGCTCATCGACCAGGTATTCAAGCAGCCCGACTGGAGCAGTGAGCTCCGTAAGTGTCACGACCTCTACCCCAACCTCAAGATTGTGTTCACTGGTAGTAGTGTGATGCGACTGAAAGACGAGAATCCCGAACTCAATGGCATTGTAAAGAGCTATAATCTGCGTGGATTCAGCTTCCGCGAGTTTATCAATCTGCTTACGGGCAATAACTTCCAGCCCTATTCGCTCGATGATATTATTCATCGTCACGAGCAGATTGTCCGTCAGATTCTGCCGAAGGTATCGCCCAACCGCTATTTCCAGGATTATATCCATCACGGCTTCTATCCCTTCTTCCAGGAGCATCGCAACTACAGCGAGAACCTGCTGAAGACGATGAACATGATGACCGAAGTGGATATTCTGCTCATCAAGCAGATTGAGTTGAAGTATCTCACGAAGATTAAGAAGCTATTCTACCAGATAGCTGAGGAAGGCCCCGCTAAGACGCCCAATGTGAGCAAACTGGCACAGGATATCGAGACCAGTCGCGCTACGGTGATGAACTACATCAAGTATCTCACCGATGCCCGTCTGCTGAACCTCATCTACCCCATCGGACAGGATTTCCCCAAGAAGCCTGCCAAGATTATGCTCCACAACTCCAACCTTATGTATGCTATCTATCCCATTCAGGTTGATAAGCAGGAGGCGATGGAGACCTTCTTTGTAAATTCCATGTGGAAGGATCATAAGGTAAACACTGGCGTCCGCGATTGCAGTTTCATCGTCGACGAGAAACTGAAGTTCCGTATTGTCGATGCCAAATCACCCGGAAAGATGCGTTTGTCGCCTGATGTGATCTACGCCCGTTACAATACGGAGATAGGTAAGGATAACCAGATACCGCTATGGTTGTTGGGATTCTTATATTAAATAAGGTGGAGTTCTGATATTAAAACAAGAAAGTGTCTATTAAGTTATAATTAAACAAATAAAGTTAGTAATTCATTCTAATCATTTAAAAGATGGCTAAAGAAAAGAAGTTTATCACTTGTGATGGTAACGAGGCTGCGGCTCACGTGAGCTATATGTTCTCGGAGGTAGCTGCTATTTACCCCATCACCCCGTCTTCGCCTATGGCGGAGCATGTTGACGAATGGGCTGCTCGCGGTCGTAAGAACCTGTGGGGCCAGAACGTCAGTGTTCAGGAAATGCAGTCAGAGGCTGG
>Ga0310690_10010254_pt1 | contig 11662 bp, 15 predicted proteins | sample AusTroGonzalo_MG_2_FD_207661 | JGI IMG/M metagenome (GOLD analysis project Ga0310690, IMG submission 207661) | Bovine rumen microbial communities from tropical cattle in Woodstock, Queensland, Australia - Gonzalo_04 (v2) (version 2) | ecosystem: Host-associated > Mammals > Digestive system >...
GTACGATAAGTGGGGTGAATTTGATGTTAAAATAGAAAAGAATAAAGTAAGGCAGATATCATTAAAGATAGATGCTAGACAACCAATGTGGATGAAAGCAGGCATATATCAATTAGGTACATACAACTTATTAGATATAGATGTAAGTAAACCATTAAAGAAAGTAATACTCTATCATAGAGATGACTAAAGGAGTAACTGATGAAGAGGTATTGCTATATAATTAAAACTAAAGACCATGAAGGTAGATGGTGGTATGTATCAAATATACGCCCAAACTTTAGTCTTAATATAGATAAAGAAGAAGCGTATGTATTTGATAATAAAAACTTTGCTATCTCTTTTATTGAAGACTTGGCAGATGACTTTAGTTTCGGTGATTATAAATTTGAACTAGAAGAATTAGAACGGATACAAAGGAGTAAATAATGAATAAGTATATTACTATGCTTAAAGCAGCGAAATCTAAACAAGATATTAGGGATGTAACATACGAAGCATTCAAAGATAACGAAATTACTGGTAAACAGCATGAAGTACTTACTAGTCTGGGTGTATTAAAAGAAATATATATCCAGGGAAAGAATGCTGGAGAAGTTAATGAATGCATTTCGGTTTTACATATACCTAAAAAATATGCTATGATGATTAAATAAAGGATTAGTTATGCATAAGATTGTCTATGATAGATTTGAGATACTATCATTAGCAGATTATTGGTTAATCTGGGATAATAAACAACAGGATTACTTGTCTAAAGATGGCGAGCATTTACATTTTAAGACAACTAATGATGCATTAAACTACATAGATGAATATATAAACAAAGGGAACTAAAATGACCAAGGAAGAATTTGTTAGATTTATAATGTTGTTCATTTGTTTCATGGTAACTTTCTGGCTTGGATATACAGCAGGTCAGTTAGACATGGAAGAAAAACTACAAGATAAAGAAATAGAACTTAATATATGTAATGCGTCTATGGATTTATTCAAAGAAGATTTTGATGCATTCTGTGCAGATAGATTTGAGAAGATGAACTGTGGACTCTAAACGAAGGAGAATGGATATGTCATGGAAAGAAACATTTAACGCCAAACAAATAAAAAAGAATATGTTCGTGCGTAAATCTGTACTTAATGACCCTTACATTATTAAGCAAAGATGTAGTAAGGGTGGAACTAAATCTAGAATGATAGATGAAAACGGTGTATGTAAAACTAATATTGTTTATGAAATATCCAGCGCAGACTTTAAACCATTAGTAGAAACATGGTGTAAAACTCATAAAAAGCAAAGAATACTTTGTGAAGACTTACCAGATATATTAGGCTTACCTGCAAATGAAATAATGATCTTCTACCTTAATGAAGAAGATGGATACAAAGTATTTCAATACCAGTTGTATAGTCCTAAACTTATGTATCATGGAGGCTGGTTTACTGATGATCCATTCACTGTACGCTTTGCTTTAAGCAGTGATCTTAAAGAATTACCATTAAATAGTAAAGAAAAAGAGGCTATAGATAATAAAGATAAAGCAAAAAGAAAACTTAACTTTAATAATATGTTGTTTAAAGATAATATTATAGATGCATTTAAGAAGTATGGATACCACTTACATACTTATGATGGTGGTCTTACTTATATCTTAGATAACTATTATAATGATTCTACGCTTAAAGGCTATAACCAATTTATAGAAGAAGCATTAGATTACTATATCAATCATATAGTAAAAGATTTGGGATGTAAAATAACTATACCAAAACCTTCTAGTAAAAACCGTTGTAGAGAATCATGGGATACTCTTATTTCTATGACAAATATTGATATGATTGAACCAAAAAAGGATTAAACAATGACTAATATAGAAGCTTGGAAAACTGGAATGGAATGTATGGTACTTCAATTCATTAAAAAACATGTAGGCGAAGATACTTTGAGTGATGTGAATGAATTGAAGCATATCTTGTTAGATGCATGCAATGAAGGATGGGAAAAGTACATTAAAGAGAGATACTATATTGTACGCTTTGATAGTCCTATGGGATATCGTTCAGAAAAGTTGTTACAGGATGTAGCATTGGATTGCAGATGGTTCGGTAATTTGGGTAATAGAGGTATGACTGTAGTATACTTACCTAAAGATAAATGGGAAATTAATCATCCTGAACAATTCAGAGACTTCATCAATACTATGGTAAAGATGGGGAATGGATGGGAGAAACTTGAAAGCTTACTAGATGAAAACTCTGGTATATCATTAGAATAACAACAAAACAAGGAGAATAAGATGGCAAATAAAGCGCTATGGGAAGTATTAGATAGTATTAAAGTTAAACACGATGACTTTAGTTCATACGAATTTTGTGATGAAGTTGAGTCTAAAATGGGTGAAGGTTATGAAGTTGAAGTCTGGGATCATGATGACTATGATCTGGGTGATATACCTCAAGTAGTAGTTGAATGGTTAAGTGATCATACTAAAGGTAAAACAGTAGAAGACTTACAAGTACAATTGTATGAAACAGATGATCCTGGTGATGAAGCATTTATAACAGTAGTTGCATTAAAAACTAAAGGAGAATAAAATGGCAGAAACATTAGATCAATTCTTTTTGATTAAAGCAACAAGTAAAGTAACCGGTAATGTCCATTATGTGGAGATTAACGATGATGATGAAGTAAGCTTAGTTAAAAGAAAGAGTGATGCTACGATGTTTAATACACCAGAGCATGCACAAGAAGCAATTAAAAAATATTGTGATGGAGAAATGACTCATGATTATACAGTTGACAGTATAATGATGTCTCTAAAAGAATTCATGACAATGCATTAACCAAAGGAGTAACAACAATGATAAAGCTTAAACATGCATTTGTATCTGCTTGTAAAGATAAAAAAGCATTACTTGATGGAGTAGATACGCTTAAAGAATTTATGAAAAGAATAGAAAGAGAAGCTGTTATGGCTTCTTTTTATATTGATCCAGAAAAATTCAAAGGTAATGTATTTGAATGTTTTACCGAATACTTTTTTAATTACTTCAATAATGTTTGGATTAGTAACTATGAACCAAATCCAGCAGAAGAAGACTTAGGAACAGACGGCTTTGGTATAGGATTAAATGGTAAACCGGCTAATGTACAGATTAAATATCGTAGTAATCCAACTTATGAATTAACTGCAAACCAAGATCATATATCTAACTTTGTAAATGATTCTTATGGACGAGAAGATGAACATCAAGTTGATCAAAAAGATACACAAAACTTATTAGTAGTTACAACATGTAAAGGTATTCATTATGTTACAATGAATATGTGTCATCATAAAGTAGTATGTATTAATTATAAAGATATTTCTAAATGGGTTAATAAAAATAAACAGTTTTGGGATGGATTTAGAGAATCTTTCTATACAACAGAAACAGCTGATACTATAGAAGAATTAAAACCTTTATATGAACATCAACAAGAAGCATTAGATGCAACATTAAATAATACAAAAGGTATTATTCATTTACCTACAGGAACAGGTAAAACAACAATTATTGCTAGATCTATTATAGAAAAGATTAAAGATAATACAGAAATTGAACCTATTATTATTGCATCTCCTCGTATTATTCTTACTAAACAAATATTAAAAGATATTCAGAAAGAATTACTTAAATCTAAAATAGAAGCTATTTATTGTGTAGTCAATAGTGGTAATACAAAAGAAGATGATGAAATAAAAGTTCTTAATAATACATTAGGTTTTATTCCATATGAATTGAAAACCACTACAATTCCTGCTGAAATAAAAAAGATTTATAAACGTGCTAAATTGAATAAAGTACCTCTTGTAATTTGTGCTGTATATGATTCTGTAAAAAGAATTAAAGAAGCAAAAATTCCAGTAAGTAATTTATATTGTGATGAAGCCCACCATTTATTAGAAAATGACTTTAATTATATTACAGATTCAAATGCTTTTCCTGGTGCATGTAAGTATTATTTTACTGCTACTCTTAAAGAAACCGGATCTGATAATGGCTTAGGCATGAACAATAAAGATAAATATGGAGAAATTATTTATCATAAATCACCTATGGAAATGGTTAACAAAGGTATTATTGTTAGACCTAGATTACACGTTATTTCCACAATAAATAATTTTATTACAGTCGGAGATACTGTAAATAAGCAAGAATCAATTGATCCGCATGCTATTGTTACTGCTTTTAATGAACATAAGGCCGAACTTAATAAGTATAGTGATATTGGTGCTAAGCTGTTAGTTATCTGTAAAGGTACTATTCATTTAGAAGGTATCTTAAATTCCAAATACTTTATTAATTACTGTAAAAAACATAAGTCTTTAAAAGTATTTTCTATTAGTTCAAACGGAGGAGCATGCATTGGTGTAGGAGAACAGAAGAAAGAAGTATCTAGAGAGGATTGGTTAAATCAAGTTAAATCATTAAAAGATAACAATGATGCTATTATCTTTCATATTGATATCTTAACAGAAGGTATTGATGTTCCAGGTATTACAGGTATCTTACCTTTGACTACTATGACTAGATCTAAAATGTATCAAAACTTTGGTAGAGCATCTAGATTAACAGTAGAAGATAGAAAGAAACTTTTGGCTGGAGAATTATCAACAGATTTTCTTAATAATAGAGAAGCTGTATTAGGATACAGAAAGCCATATGCTTATGTAATTGTTCCTAATTATACAGAAGCCAATTTAGAAGTTGCCGAACAATGGAAAGAATGGTTGGGTTTATTTAGAGAATATGGTTCTGATCCAAAAGAAGATATTATTATCTCTGGAAAAATGAAAACAAATACTCCTGTTCCTCTTACTTTATTGAATCAAGAAGATGAAAAGAACAAAGGAATTGTTACTACTATTACAAAACTTTATCATGAAATAGAAGAAGAAGAAAAAGCAAACTATTTCTTTTTGAATATTCCAAACTGTTCTACACTTGAAGATATAAATAAAGTATATGAAGAAATTGGAATTAAAAGTATAGCTGATAAATATACTAGATTTAATACAGATTGGTTTAGTGGGCATAGGTACTTAGGTAGATTTTTACCTGATGATCAAGTGATTACACCAAAAAATTTAGTTGAAACTATGTTTAATAAATCTACTATTAATTGGAAAAATCCAAAGCTCAAGATCTTAGTTCCTTACTTTGGAGCAGGTGAATTTTTAATCCATGCATATATTAAATTAAAAGAAGCTGGCCATTCTGATAAGCATATTATAGAAAATATGCTATATGGTAGAGATCCAAATCCAAAAAATATTAAATTTATGGAAAAGTTTTGGAAATTTAATAGATATAAACATAATCTTAAATTAGGTTCTATATTAAATGAGGACCTTAAGAATATGAAAATGTATGATTTAATTATCATGAATCCACCTTTTAAAGAACCTAAAATTCCTGGTAAAAAACGCTCAGGAAAAAACTTAGATACTCGGATTTGGGATACTTGTTTAAAATTAAAGCCTAAAGAAATGTATTGTATTATGTCTGAAACTTCAAGTAGAAGTAATAGTCATAGTTATACTTTTCGAGAAGATATTAGTAAATTTGAAGGTGTTACTATCGCTACAGGTATTGTAGGATATAAAGAAGGATCACCTAAAATTACTATAGGAAAAAAGCAAAATCTTATCGCAAAGCACAATTGGGTAGCACTGAATAGAGTTACTAATGGTAAAGCTTTAAAAGATTTTTATAAACCCTGTACAAGAACAAGTGCAACAGGTAAACAAATAACTGGAATGGGTTATTTAGGACCAATTCCAAATAATCATATTGGTATTGCACATCGTACTTCTTATATTAGACCTGCTTTACCTGGTGAAATTTTAATGAACCAAAATGGTAAAAAAGAATGCCAAACTGTTTATTTGTTTGATTTTACAGGTTATGATTTAAACAAAGTAGCTACCTATATTAAAGATATAGGTAATGTTAAATTTAAAGAATATTGTAAAAATTTTAATGATATTGATGTATGTCGAGGCTTTTGGGAATGTATTGAAATTCCAGATAGTTGTAAAATATAAATAATCCTGTATGAAGGAGAATATAGAAGAGGCTTAGAGTAATTCTAGGTCTCTTTTTGTTTTACTATTAAATTAAAATAGTATATAATTAATATAAACAATAAGGAGTAACAACAATGACAGAAGAACAAATAAAAGAATTGGTAGAAGCTAAAGTAAATGCATTAGTAGAAGAAAAATCTAATAAAATACTCGAATTAGTAAAGAAAGAAAAAACAGATACTGATAAAGCAGGCTTAGTATATGTAGCTAAATGTCCTTGCTTTTATGGTCTAGTTAAAGTAGGGGAAACTAGCAAACAAGACTTTAAAAGTAGAGGTTTAGGTAATACTAGCGTGCCAGAAGATTTCGAAGCATTAGCTCTTTTTGATTGTGAAGATCGAAAAGCAGTAGAAAAATCCGCACATAATGCATTTAAAATGTGGAGGCATTATCGTAAAGATGGTGGAGAAACAGAATTCTTCTTTGCAGATAAAGCAGATGAAATTATAGAACATATTAGTGGATTACCTGGTGTAAAGCGTCGTCCTGATAGAACAGGTATGCGTGCTGAAAACAGTTCCTTTGAGAAGTTCGGTATTCCAGTAGGAGCTAAGCTGTATTGGCAAGGTAAGACTGATCCTCAATATACCGCTATCGTTTTAGATAAAAAGAATAAGATTGAATACCAAGGTAAGCAGCGTACTATGTCTAATGTAGGTATCTCATTACATGGTAACTCTATTAATGGTTGGGTAGAATTCCATTATAATGGTAAACCAATTAAAGAAAAACCTAAAGCAAAATAACTAAAGGAGGCTATTATGGCAACTTGTATGTTATTTAAAGTAGTCATTGGTGGTAATGATACAGATATTGGTATCATCTTTACCTCATATGAAGCAGCTCAAGAAGTCGCTAATGACTATATCGAAAACAAAAATACTATAGCTCGTGTTGTTATCTATGACGATGTTACAGGCGAAATCCAAGGATAAACTATATAATTTGTATAGTTTATTAGAAATGGAAAAATAGTTGTTTACTTTTACAAAAAAATAGTAAATAATATATAATAGAAAGTATCTGGTCTTGCTTTGTCCATTAGATGCTTTCTGACAACTTTATAGTACTTTGCAAGGATCCTTCCTTTCAATTCTCTCTCTCCTCCCTGCAGTACTATAGAAGAACATACTCCTGTTGCAGAGTCTTACTCCATAGGCTTTGTTGATATTGTTCTTGTTTGGTTGTTGTTGTTAAACTGCTTGCCCTTCTGGAATATCTCTCCCCTCCTTTCAGGCAAGCAGCCTTTTTTTACTTCCCATTCTCCCTCGCCGCACTTTTTACTTTACTTTTCTATTTTTCTATATATAATTAATATTGTATATCTTGTTTCAAAGGCATCAACCGTTACTCATATCTGAGGGCAAGATATACACCAAAGTGAAAGATTCCTCTATAACTACATACCATTTTACCTCGTTATGAATCGTATGGTTAGTTATAGAGGTTTATTTTTTCCAATTTAAGTAATTTTTTTAATACATCTGTTTATTTCATGCGTTCTATTAATTGAACATGGCATAGACCTCATTTATAATGATACACCGAACCATGATTTCAAAACACCCGGCAACTGTGCGGATTGACACTCTCCTGGCAGACTCGTGTATAAACCAAATATCCGGGGGAAAGAAGTATATCTTTCAACTATATATAAAGGATATGACAATTTATATATAGAAAATTTTATTCTTATCTATACATATCTATAATAAGAATTAATCCAGTAACTGTTCTGGCTGATCATAGTGAAGAGTAACCTATGAAGAAATATATATAGAAGTAGCAAAGTCGTAGCAATGTCTATATAATATTACTTAAAAGTATTATAAAAATGGAAAAATAATACTAAATAAGGTGATATAATAATATTTCTTTCCGGAAGGAGTTTGGGCTCGAGTCTGCCCTTTTTATAATAAACTATACGATTTAAATAGTAAATAAATACCACTAAATTGGAAATATAACTATTCCTTTATATGTTACTTCTATATATAATAAATATCGTATATAAAAAGAAACCACAGATGGAACAATAGTTGATTTCCTTTATATACAGTGTTTTTTAACATATTTTTAAATATCTTCATGGGTATTTGAAAATCCTTTTGGTCTCGGTATTATTCTTCCAATACCGAGATTTTTTTATTTACTTTCTAGTATTTCTATATATAATATTACTTGTACAATAAAATTAACTTAGTAGCTAAGACTATAGTTATGATTACTGTGCAACTTCAGAATAATGTTTAAATGTTCCATAATAAGCGTTGTATCTTCGGGTATAACGCTTTTCTTCTTAAATAAGTTTCGTTAATTCTGGACCAGTTTTGTGATAAATACAAGTATAAAAATACCCTATATCTCTCCAGTCGGCCGATATAGGATAAGTATTATAATTCAAAAACAACTTTGTAAATGCACCGTCAAGAACATTTACATTTGTATTATATATAAGTAACATCTAAAGTAAATATACAATCTTCCAATTCTATAAATATTTACTACGTTCTATCTCTTTTTGTTCACATTCATCCAACTTCTGCTTTAATATACTATTCATTTCAGATAGTAATTCATCTTTACGATTTGGATTGGCCATAATGAGTACTTGATATTTTTCGCGTATTTCTTTAGATTCTTTTAAATATTGTTCAAAGGGTGACATAACTATACCTCATATATAGGTAATAGAACAGAAAAAAGTTGTTTACAAATTAAAATTTATATATATAATAGATAATGCATGAACATAAAAACATACACAGACTTTTATAGTTCATACCTTTGAAAATATTTAGATCATATTACATTACTGTAAATTGTTCTCTGTATTTTCTTTCCTTTTGATTAGGCCTCTCTTTCATAGCGGGGCCTTATCTTTTTTATTTACTTTTCATTTTTCTTTATATATAATAATACTTGAAGATATTGTCTAGTCACAGTAGTCTTCTTATCATTGTTGAACAAGATAGACTTGCGTCCTTTAATCTTTGTCTAGAAGATTTCCCCTTTCTGCAAGTCTATCTTTTTATTTATATATATCAGAACCATCGAAAGGTCTTGTATTATTAATAAAAGAATCTAAAGGGCGTAAATTAGATAAGGCCCAACATTTTTTAAATTCTTTATCACCACATTTTTTAATGTCAAATGTATTTACAGGTATAATATGATCAATTTGCCAAGTTTCTTTTTCTTTAGTAGCAGTTAAACCTAAGTTATCCCAATTCATCCAATCTTCGAATTGACTTTCTAAATGCTTTTTTAATTCTTCTGTGGTATATCCTAATAATTTCTTTATTGAATCAGTTTTAATTGTTTTCTTTAATGATCTATGAATAGCAGTGCTTATAATGCATCTTAATTTATAAGAGACATTAGTGTGATATTGCTTATATTTCCATTTTGCATTTGTTTTTAGTTTAGCTACTTTTTGTTTGGTAGATCTATTTTTCCACCATTCTTTAGCTTGTTCTTTATTATTTTGATAATATTCTTTTTTATAAGTAGGATTAGCTTTAGCAAATTTAAGATTTTGTTCTTTTATTTTATCTGGATGACGTTTACGATATTTCCTTTGAGATAGATTTACTTTGTCTCGGTTATTTCTTTTCCATTCTGCTGTTATTGCATTTTTAATAAGCCGCTTTCTTTCGGCTAAATCTTTTATATCTTTAAATTGTTCTTTTATAGCTTCATACATGTTTATATTATAGCAAAAATACTATATATGTAAAACAAAAAATCCCCAACCGAAGCTGGGGATTAATTGAGTTTCTAATTAAATATTACAATTAAGCAACATTAAAATTAGAGATTGCACCCTTGACTAAATATTCTGGTTTGTTTACAAACAAATCATAGAATGACAAGCAACCTTTATGATTTCTCAAATTCGGGGCTTGGAATGTCGGGGTTAAATACAATGCAACCCATTCAGCCAATACGATAGCAGAATCACCTAATTGGAAGCCCTTGAAACCAAAGACAACTTGATCAGCTGCCAATGTTTTTGTATAAGGAACTGCAATTACGTTGATTGTACCATCACGTAATGTACCTGCTAAATATGGACCAATTGGTTTCTTTGCTTCTGGAGCAGCTTTAAAGCCTTCGATTTGTTCGATGACTGGCAAGCCTTGAGTAGCAGAGCAGATGATAAAGTCAACTGTTCCACGACCAGCTACTTCTTGGATAATACCACGAGCAGAAGAAACTGTTGTTGTATATGAGCTATAGCGTTGTTGCAATGTTAAGTTAGTACCGTTAGCAGCACAATCGAATGTTAATTCTGGTTTCAATGCAGCTGCGTCAGAAATTGTCTTAACTAATGCTAAGTCACGTTCCCAACGAATTGTACCAGCCAATTGATTTGTGATTAATTCATCAGTATCAACTGCCAAGTGTGCATTCATAACCAAACCTGCTGCAACAGAGTAAGAACTCATTAATGGGTGTTCTTTAGCTAAGATTGGTTGATTTGGAATATCGAATTGAATCTTACGAATCAAATCTTCATCATGTTCTGTATCATAAGAAGCTTCTGCTGTAAATGTAGCTGCTGCATCAAATTTTGTTGTATCAACTGTCAATGTTGCAACACCTGTTTGTGCATCTACAGTACCAGAAATACCATTACCAATTACAGAATATGTACCACCAATACCATCCAAAGATGTATCTTCACCATAATCACGAGCTACTTCTTTACCACCCATACGAACAATGAAAGAACCTGCACGAACTTTTACTGTTGTGCCACTTTCTAATGCTGCAGGAGTAAATGTCATAGAAGCTGCAACTGTTTGTGCTGCACCATAAGATACAAAGCCTTCAGAAGAATATGTACCATCAGTTGCCTTTTCGAATACAATATCACCTTCTTGTACTGTTGCTGCTGTTTCGCTGTAACGAGTTTTGATTGTGAAGATTTGGCCACTTTGACGATCCATAGCTTGAATGTCTGCTACATAATTAGCAATCATTAAAGGATAAAATACATTGACGATATCCAATACTTGTGGAGTCAAACTTGCGACGCCTGGGGATAACAATGTATTAGCTGTAGCGTTGATAGCATCTTCGTGTAAGATATCTTTGCCGTCTGTTTTTAATACATAGTCAGCTGTATTTTCCAAGATTTGGACTAATGTAGCTGCTGCGTATTTAGCATCTTTAGAGTCAGATTCTAAGCCTTTTACTAAGTTAGGGCAACGAGCGCCTAATGTAGATTCAGCTAAGACGGTAGCTGCGTGAGCGATACCATTATTAATTTTGACTTGGCGTTTTGATTCTGTCAAGCCTGTTTTTTCAATAGATTTTAAAATTGACATTTTTGTTTTCTCTTTATGATTATATATATGTGTATATCAATGTATATATATTATTCTATGCTATTTATATATTATTTGGTTTTTATTTTGCGTAGAAATTAATTGATATACTGTTTTGATTGTATAGTAATAAAAAAACTTACTTATGATTTATGATAGCAGGGATTAGTATTGCGATAAGGGACTAAACCT
>Ga0310690_10010255_pt1 | contig 11662 bp, 9 predicted proteins | sample AusTroGonzalo_MG_2_FD_207661 | JGI IMG/M metagenome (GOLD analysis project Ga0310690, IMG submission 207661) | Bovine rumen microbial communities from tropical cattle in Woodstock, Queensland, Australia - Gonzalo_04 (v2) (version 2) | ecosystem: Host-associated > Mammals > Digestive system >...
TGTAGTGCTTGCTGTCGTAGCAGTGCCAGGCCAGTTTGGTTTTCTTGTCCAGCTTGATCTTCTGGCCATCCTTGGGGACGATGGTCATCTGTTCCGGGAACAGCACCTTGGAGAACTCTTCCCTCAGATAGCTGTCGTTGAAGATGGCGTTGGTGCGGATTTCCGGCTTGCCGATGGGCTCCAGGAGGCTCCAGCGGCGGATAAAACCGTCTGCATCCGGTGTGGCGGGCGTGGCGGTTGCCGGCACAAAATAGTCTTCCAGCACAGGCTGGTGGTAGCTCAGGTCCAGTTCCTGGGCCCTCGCGGGAAGCGCCGTGAACAGGCCGGCGGCAAGAACGGCCAGTACTGCGCCTCGTAAGATGGTTTTAGACATAGTACTATTGATTAAGGATTATTTGTGTACAAGGTACTGCTCTTCCTTATAGGTGAGACCCATGAAGAAGATGGCCAGCAGGCAGGCCGCAATCAGCAGCAGGAACGTCCAGCTCCAGCCAACCGTCTGGGCCACCCAGCCGATGACCGTATTGGCCAGGATGAAGGTGCCGAAGAAATAGCCGAAGAAGCCTGTGAGACCCGCTGCGGTGCCGGCGGCATTCTTGGGTGCCAGGTCCAGCGCCTGTACGCCGATGAGCATAACCGGCCCGTAGATGAAAAAGCCGATGCCGATGAGGCAGATGATGACCACGGTAAGGTTGTCTATGAACAGCCAGTACAGGACGATGAACACCATTACCAGGGCCATGAACAGCATGGTGGGCAGAGCCCTTCGACCGTGGAAGAGTTTGTCCGAGAGCCAGCCGCAGAGGAGGGTGCCCGGAATGGCCGCGAACTCATAGGCGAAGTAGGCCCAGCCTGCGCTCTTGAGGTCTATCCCCTTCTCTGTGAGGATGGTAGGCGCCCAGTCCAGACAGCCGTACCGGACCATGTACACGAAAGCGTTGGACAGGGCGATAAACCACAGGAACTTGTTGTTGAGCACATATTTGAAGAAGATTTCCTTTGTGGTAAGGGTTTCCTCGTGCTTCTCGGAGTAATTCTTGGGGTAGTCGTTGCGCCAGGCTTCGATGGACTGCAGGCCGCAGGACTGCGGGGTGTCGCGGAGCAGGATATAGGCCAGCAGGGCGATGAAAAGGGCCACTGCCGCCGGGAAGGCAAAGGTGCCGATGAGGAAATAAAGCTCCGTATGGGTGCCGTAGAACCAACTGCCGAACCAGACGGCGCCGTAGGTGGCCATAGGCCCCACGAGGGCGCCGCCCACATTGTGCGCGCAGTTCCAGATGCTCATCATGGTGCCCCGTTCGCTCACGGAGAACCAGTGCGTCATCACGCGGCCGCAGGGAGGCCAGCCCATGCCGTTGAACCAGCCCACCAGGCAGTTCAGGATACCCATCACCAGGATAGCCAGGGCTTTGTGCTCTGCACCGATAAACTGGATGGGCACAATCATGAAGCACATGGAAATGGCCGTGAGGATGAGACCCAGCGGCAGGAATACCCGTGCGTTGGAGCGGTCGCTCACGCTGCCCATCAGGAACTTGGAAAGGGCATAAGCGGCCGCATTCAGGCCCAGCACGAAGCCCAGCTCCGTTTTCTCGAAACCAAGGGGAGCCATGGCGGGAATGGCCATGGACAGGTTCTTCCGTACCAGATAGAATCCGGCGTATCCGATGAAGGCGCCCAGAAACACCTGCCAGCGCATCCGTTTGTACCTGGCGTCGGCCTCAGGGCCCGTTTCCGCCGGCTTATAGGCCGGCTGCCGTAAGAATTTAAGCATAAATAGTTCCAGTGTTATTCTATTGCATCGGCCAGGATGGAAATGGGGTTCATCACCTTGTAGGGAGTGGACATTTCTATCTGCCATTTGCAGGTTTCGCAGTCACAGGCCACCACATCCGGGTTTACGCTGCGGATTTGGTCGAAGAGGGCGGCTCCGATGGCCTGGGAGGCCGTGTAATTCTCCTTCTTGAAGCCGTATGTGCCGGCGATGCCGCAGCAGGCCGAATCCAGAAGGGTGAATTCCAAGCCGGGGATCATCCGGAGCAGTTTTTCCGAGAACACCCCCCAGCCCATCCTTTCCATGTGGCACGGGGTGTGATAGGCTACCTTCAGGTGGTAATCGGCCTTGAAAGGCAGCGTGGCGCCCTTTTCCAGCTTCTCGAAGATAAAGCGCGTGGCCATGAGGATGGAATCCCGCACCGTAGAATTGTCTATATCCAGGAGGTTCGGGTACTCTTCCCGGAGGGTAAGGGTGCAGGAGGAAGAAGTGGTGAGAATCTTCAGTTCCTTTGCCACGGCCTTTTCCAGAACGGCCACGTTGTGCTGCGCGTTCTTGACGGCCTGGTCCGTGAGCCGGTTGGTGATAAGGGCTATTCCGCAGCATTTTTCCTTTTCCAGCAACTGCACACCCACGCCCAGGGCATTGAGCACCTTCACCAGGTCTTTTCCCAGCTGGGGATAGTTGTAATTCACATAGCAGCCGTGGAAATACGCCACTTGCTCGGGGAATGCAGCCTGCTCTTTCCGGTGCCGCCTGAGCCAGCCCTCGAAACTGCGGGCACTGTAGGAAGGGAATTCCCGGTGCTTATCCACGCCCAGGAAGGCGTCCATGGCCGTTTTGGTGATACCCAGGCCCGTAACGCCGTTCACCACCGGAGCCACGGGACGGGCCAGCGAACCCATGAAGTCCGTAGAGGCCAGAATCCTGTCCCGAAGCTTCGGGGGTGTTTTGTCGTACTTGATTCGGGCCGACTGGATGATATCCGCCACCTTTACCCCGGAAGGGCACGCCACCTCGCAGCGCTTGCAGTTGAGGCAGTATTTGAGGGCGTTGTCGAAAAAGCCCGGGTCCCGGAGCCGCAGGCGTTCCCCGTCCGGCCCGGCCTGCTTGGGACCGGGATAAAGCGGATTCACCTGCATCACAGGACAGTACACCGTGCAGATGGTGCACTTGGTACATTCCTCAAAGTTGTACCGGCTTTCTGTAAACTCCTGGAACAGCATTATGCTTCGGATTTAAGAATCTGGTCTGCAACCTGGAGAGCACTGCGGATGGCCATTCCGGCTCCGGTTCCCAGTTCGGGATGGGTTTCCCCCAGAATGGAGCCGATGGCGTAGAGGTTTTTCACGGGCGATCCTTTGCGGAACGTCCGGAGGGAGGAATCGGTTTTGACGCCGAATTTCATATAGGGCTGATGCTCCTGAAAACCGGCGTTGTACCAGGTATTGCGGTCTGGATCGTAGTCTACGTCCAGTTCAAAGATGGGTTCGAAAATCTTGAAGGGGTTGCTGATAAGGCCCTTGGAGAAGAAGCTGCCCGTTGCCAGCACAAAATGGTCTGCCTCCAGGTAATGGCGGTCCAGATGCTTGGTTACAACGCTGTGCACGGTGTCTTCAAATACGTGGGCACCGGTTACGCGGTCTCCCATCAGGTAAGTGCCTCCCAGGACCTCGTAACGGCGTTTCAGCAGCATCTGCGTACGGATACCCGGCACGGAAGGAGGCAGGGTTCCGGCAAACACCACCCGGGCGGGAATCCCCTGCCGGATGCGTTCCGGAATGGCAGGGTCGCTGAGGCCGAACACTTGCGGAAGCACCACGGTGTCGTCGTCTTTGAGCAGCACCCGTACTTCCTGCACCAGTTTGTCCCAGACCTGGTCTATCCGGCGGGCGATTTGCACCGCACGCATTTCGTTGGGGCCCAGGTCCGGCTGGGTGAGGTCTCCCAGGTTCAGGAAGCGGATGCGGCATTCCATCCCCTGCTTCTCCAGGCCTTCGGCCAGGAAGGAAGAGAAAAAGTCGTGATATCCGGTGAAATTGACAATGAGCACCCGGCGGCCGATCTTCGGGTCCGGGAAAATGCTCACGTCTTCCAGGGAAAGCGTTGATTCCGCGAAGGTTCCCATAGGCATCAGGCGAACGCCCGGGCTGTAATGCAGCCGGATACCGGATTCCGCAAAGATGTCCAGGATTTCCTTCGGGGGTTCCTGGATGGATTCGAAACTGCCGGAGAAGAAGTGCAGGGCATTCTGCCCCGTACTGACGATGGCGGTGTTCTTGCCGGCCTTCTGCAGTTTGAGGCCGGCCACGATTCCGGCCAGGCCGCCGCCCACGATTACGGTATCGAATCTCATATCCCAAGAACGTGTTTATAGACCCACTGCGTGTATTCGGCCTCCCGGAGGGTGTCTCCCCAGCCGATGGGGAAATTGCCCTTCCAGCGCTCCTGCAGGAAGTCTGCAATGTCTTTTCTCTCTTTGTCCACGCAGCCGTGGGCCTTGGCCAGAAGACCGGCGGCCCGGCAGGCGCAGAACTCTCCCTGGCAGGTGCCCATTCCCACGCGGGTGCGCCGGCGGAGGTCTGTAAGGGTGGAAACCTCCAGCCGGTCTATGGCGGCGTTGATTTCTCCCTTGGATACTTCCTCACACTCGCAGATGAGGGCTTCGTCCAGGCGGTTTCCCGTACGGATACGGCTGGCGCTGGTTCCCATGCGGGATGCGGCCGCTTTCTGGGCCGTAGAAGGCGTTTCCCAGATTTTCCGGGCCACGGCCTCATAGGACTTCTCTTCCGAGCCTGGAAGCGGTTTTACGGCCGTTTCGCAAGCCTTGTTCACGTTGAGCTTCTGGCAAACCAGGTCCGTTGCGATTTCCGCCATCAGGCGGTAGGAAGTGAGCTTGCCGCCGGTGATGGTTATCAGCCCCTTCACGCCGTCCCGGGTTTCGTGGTCCAGACAAACGATGCCGCGGGAGATGTTGCGGCCCGACGGGTCGTTGTCTGCACTGACCAGAGGGCGTACGCCGGCATAGGCGCGAAGGATACGGGTTGAAGAAAGGCGCGGGGCCAGTTTGATGCCTTCCGTAATCAGAAGGGTAACCTCGTCCGGAGTAACGGCCACGTTGCGGCACTCTTCCAGCGGAATGCGGGAAGACGTTGTGCCGATGATGCACACGGTGTCTCCGGGAACCAGGATATCTGCATTGGAGGCCTTCCTGCAGCGGTTGATAACCATGTTGTTTACCCGGTGGGCGAAGATGAGGAGGGCGCCCTTGGCCGGATACATGCCAATCTTTACGCCGGCCATCTCTGCGATTTCCTGCCCCCAGATGCCGCCGGCGTTCACCACCACGGGAGCATAATAGTTACGTTCTTCTCCGGTGCCGCGGTTGCGGGTGCGGATGCCGGTAACGGTATCCCCTTCCTTGAGAACGCCCACCACATCCGTGTGCAGGCGCACCTGCCCGCCATGGAGTTTGGCGTCCAGCATGTTGGCGGCGCAGAGGCGGAACGGGTCCACACTGCAGTCCGGCACCTTTACGGCGCCGATCAGGTCCGGATTCACCGCCGGTTCCCAGCGTTTGGCCAGGTCCGGGTCTATGATTTCGGCATGGATGCCGGCCTTGAGGCAGGCTTCCACGAAGGTTTGCTGGTATCCCAGGTCGTCTTCCGGCAGGGTAATGAACAGACCGTCGCTCTCGTCTATGCAGTGGGCGGCAATCTGCCTTAATATCATATTCTCCTTGATGCATTCGGCGGCCGACTCCGGGTCGTTCACCGCATAGCGGGCTCCGGAGTGCAGCAGGCCGTGGTTACGGCCCGTGGCGCCGGTGGCAATATCCGACCGCTCCACCAGGAGGGTCCGGAGCCCGCGCATGGCGCAGTCCCGCTGGGTACCGGCGCCGGTTATGCCGCCGCCGATGATGATTACGTCAAATTCGTCAGGTCTCATTCCTCTTATACCTATAGATTGCAAATTTATAAAATTAATCCTAATTTTGCGTAGTAACACTGTAGGAACCTTTTCAATTTGTCAAGAGATGCTGCCGCTTTCGCTCTACTCTATAGACCTTATATCGGACGACCTCCTGCTTCTGGCGTCCGTCCTGGTGTTTTTTGCCATCATGAGCACCAAAATCGGCACCCGGTTCGGGGTCCCTTCCCTGCTTCTGTTCCTCATCCTGGGTATGGTCTTCGGGGCAGACGGCCTCGGCCTCAAGTTCGAGGATTATGAACTGGCAGAATCCATCGGCCATTTTGCCATGACCATCATCCTGTTCGAGGGCGGCTTCTCCATTGCATACAAAGACATCAAGCCGGTTTTGAAGCAGGGCATCCTGCTTTCTACGCTGGGCGTTTTCCTCACCTGCCTCCTCACCGGCGGGTTCATCTATCTGTTCTTCGGACAGTCGGTAGGCGCCCTGGGCAGTTCCCTGGTCGGGTGCCTCCTCGTGGCCGCCATCATGTCGTCAACGGATTCGGCTTCTGTCTTTGCCATCATCCGGGGCAAGAAACGCCGCCTTAAGCACAACCTGGCCCCCATGCTGGAGCTGGAAAGCGGCAGTAACGACCCGATGGCCTACCTCCTTACCATCCTCCTGGTCAAGTATCTCACGCATCTGCAGGACGCCGGCATCAATGCCCTGGCCCTTTCCATTGCCAGTGTAATCGCCTTCCTGCTGCAGGTAGGTGTGGGCCTGGCCGTAGGCGTACTGGTGGGGAAAGGCTCCGTGTGGCTGTTCAAGAAGGTGAAACTCTCCAGCACATCGCTCTATTCCATCCTGGTCCTGAGTATTGCGTTCTTCGTGAACGGTGTGGCCTCCATGCTCCACGGAAACGGTCTGCTGGCCCTGTACGTGACGGCCCTCATCATAGGCAACAATGCCTCTTTGCCGCAGAAGAAGGATATCCTCAAGTTCTTCGACGGAATGACATGGCTCATGCAGTTGCTCATGTTCCTGATGCTGGGCCTGCTGGCCAGGCCTTCGCAGATGCCGGCCGTGGCCCTTCCGGCTGTGTGCATTGCCCTTTTTATGATGTTCCTGTCCCGGCCCATCAGCGTATTAACCTGCCTCCTTCCTTTCCGGAAACCCTTCAAAACCAAACTGTTCACCTCCTGGGTGGGCCTGAAGGGCGCAGGCCCTATCCTGTTCGCCCTAACCCCTGTAGTGGCCGGTTTGGAAGGTTCCGCGGAAATCTTCAACATCGTGTTTGTGATTACGCTGCTTTCGCTGGTGCTGCAAGGCATAACCATCGACCCCCTGGCCAACAAATTGGACCTCACCTACGAAGACGAGAAGAAGGTGGAAACCTTCGGCCTGGACATGCCGGAAGAAATGGGTATTCTTCGTGACCACCTGGTTACGGCAGAAAGCCTGGAACGCGGAGATACGCTTCGGGATATGCATCTCCCGCACGGCATCCGGGTTGTAATGGTGAAACGGGAAGAACGCTTCCTGGTGCCCCACGGCAGCATGAAGCTCATGGAGGGAGACCATCTGGTAATTGTGATGGGAGAATCGGACGATTAAACTAATAACCATAATGATGAACATGAAAAGAATCCTTACCCTTGCTGCGGCGCTGGTAGCTGCCGGCAGTTTCTGCCTTGCGCAGACGGTACAGTCCCAAGTGATTGAAAACGGTGGCACAGGCCCCTGGAAGTCCATTGCCGTGGGAGATGAAAGCCTCCCCACCCACATGATTTACCGCCCGCTGGACCTGCAGGCATACGTAGAGGCCAACGGCAGAATTCCGGTCCTTCTCTATGCCAACGGCGCCTGCGCCAACAACAGCCTGGAGATGAGCCGCCTGCTCAGCGAAGTTGCCTCCTGGGGGTACATCGTGCTGGCCATCGGCCCGTATATGGATATGCCGGACGATGCCTTCTACGCCCAGTGGAAAGGCGTTGTGCGCGGCTGGTACCCCGAAACCAAGGAATATGCCATCATGGGTAACGGAGAGCGCCTGATCCCTTATACGGAGGAAGAACTGGCCGCCCAGGCCGCAGAGCGCGAAGCCGCCCAGAAGGCTGCCGCAGCCGCTGCCAAAAAGAACAAGGGCAAAAAGGCCGAACCGGCCCCGCAGCCTTTCCGCACCTATGCCCGGCAGCTTCTGGAAGCCCTTGACTGGCTCACGGACCAGAATGCCAACAAGAACAGCGAGTACTTCCACATGATAGACCTGGAAAAGGTGGCGGCCATGGGACAGTCCTGCGGCGGCGCCCAGGTGCTGGGGGTGGCGCACGACCCGCGCATCAAAACCTGCCTCATCTTCAATTCCGGAATGGGAGAAATGGCCATGAGCGGCGCTTCCAAGGAATCCCTGGTGAACCTGCATACCCCCATGCTGTATCTGAACGGAGGAACGGCCGATGTCGCTTATAACAACGCAAACGGAGACTGGGGCCGTATTGCAGACTGCATTCCCGTAGTGAAGATTTCCACCCTGGACGGCCACCACGGCACGTATTACGAGGCCCACGCCGGCCGTTATGCCGTAGCCGCCCGCCAGTGGCTCAACTGGCAGCTGAAGGGTATAGTAGCGGATTCGGCCCTCTTCATGAACGAAGAGTACGAAAAAGCCCTCTATCCGGACTGGACCTTCGACCGGAAGAACTGGTAGAGAGGTAACGGAAAACGCTACTCTTCCCCAGCGGAAGGAAGCGAGAAGATGAAACGGGCACCGGGGCCGTAGGACGTGTCCAGCACAACGTCTCCGCCTAACCTGCGGGCCAGGCTGCGGGCCAGAGAAAGACCGATACCGGTGCCCTCCCTGTAATCGTCAAGCTGTACAAAGCGCTCGAAGATATGTTCCGCCTGTTCCGGCGGCACACCGATACCGGTGTCTTCCACCAGGAAACAGACGAAGTTCTGCCTGGGCACAATCCGGAGGGTTACCACCCCCTGTCCGGTGTATTTCACGGCATTTTCCAGAAGGAGGCTGAGAATGCGCATGGCAGCATGGCCGTCGGTAATCAGTTCCTGGTTTCCGATGCTATCAGCTGCCTGGACGAAGTACTTGATGCCGGTGGCTTTCAGGATACCGCATTTGTCGGCCGCATCCTGGGCAATCTGCATCGGGGTAATGTGGTCTTTCTTTTCCAGCTCCGTACGGCTGATCAGATCGCTCAAATCCAGGATTTTGCTTACCAGGCCGGTGATGCGGCCGGTGTTAGTAAGGACGCCCTCGTTGATTTGTTTCCGGCTCTCTTCGTCCAGCTCTATATCAGGAGAGGTAAGCACCTGGGAGAAACCGGAAAGCAGGTTGAGCGGGGTGCGGATTTCGTGTGAAATCTGCTGGATGAAAGCGGTTTTCACACGGGAGGATTCTTCTGCGCGGGCATTGGCCACCTCCAGCTCCTGATACGCCTTTTCCAGCCGCATGGAGGAACGGTGACGGATGATTACAAAGATGAGGAAACTGATGAGCAGAAGCACGATAACCGCCACGGACGAAATGTAGCGAAGGCGGTTGAGGTCTGCCTTCTGCTGAACGTATTCCTGCCGGATTTCCTGGGTGTGATAGATGGTGGTGAGCTCTGCGGCTTTGTCGTCCCGGTTCCAGACAATGGCCGAATCCAGCGCATCGCACAGGTAGATTCCCGTTGACAGGGCATCTTCCATGCGGTTGGAGTTGTAGTTGGCCCGGAGCTTGGGCAGAAGGTAAAGCTGGATGTTGTCCAGCGTAAGGCCCGCCCCGAAGATGGAGGCAACGCCCTCCAGCTGTTTGTAATTATCGGCCGCCTCTGTCCAGCGTTCCGCCAGCATAAGGTAACGGGCCGATTCTATCCTACCCTGCGCAGAGGTGCAGAACCTGTACGTGAGGGCCTTGTCGTACGCAGCTGCGGCTTCCTGGTGTTCTCCGAGCCCCTCCAGGGCCGTTGCCCTGTAGATCCATCCCAGTGCAATGCGACGGTCCAGGCTTTCGGCCGTGGTTTCCGGCTGGCGGCTGTAGTCTTCCATCACTTCATCCAGCCTGTCTACCCAGAGGATGGCCTCCGGATAGAGCCTCTCTTCCAGATAATGCCTGGCAATGGTGGTATAGCCCGCCACAGCACTTTTGAGGTTGTCTTCGTGCGTGGCATTCCCATTAATACCATTATCTTCCAGCAGAAGACGCATAAGCTGGTATGATTCCTGAAAATAACCCTCTGCAATTTCCTTGTTGCCGTTATTGAGTTCACAGCAACCTACGGTAAGAAGCAGATAGGCATAGTCCCGGCACTGGGAAATGCCCCCTTCCCGCATGGCTTCGATAGCGGGCAGGGCCACCCGCATGGAAGCCTCCGCCTCTCCGTTTCCCAGAAGGACGTCTGACAGACGGTTGGCTGCGCGGCAGGAAAAGACGAGGTCTTCTCTGTCCTTGACTTCCAGTGAAATGGCACGGTACCAGTATTCCAGGCTCATCTGGTGGTTCCAGGCGCTGTAATAGCTGTATCCTCTCCAATAGTCTGCCTTGATGGGAGAGAAATCCCCCACGGCTTCCAGGGAATCTGCCAGAGCCAGGATGCGGGCGCTGTCGTGCGCCAGATGCGCCGCCTCCATAAGGGAATCTGCATGGGCGGTATTGGGCGTGTATTCAATCCTATTCACCTTTTCGCATGAGGCCACGGACAGGATTAGGGATACTGTAAGGGCGATGGAAACAATATGCGGAATTCTCAGGTTCATGGGCCAAATACTTTCAAAAGACAAATATAACAATAATTATTTGTTCTTGGTATCCATACAGATGGTTACGGGGCCGTCGTTCACAAGGGAAACCTGCATATGGGCCCCGAACTCTCCTGTTCCTACAGGACGGCCGATTGCGCCGGAAAGTGCCGCGCAGAACCGTTCATACAGCGGAATGGCCAGTTCATGGCCGGCAGCCTGGATATAGGAAGGCCGGTTCCCTTTTTTGGTGCATGCCATCAGGGTAAACTGGCTCACCACCAACGCCTCTCCGCCCACTTCCACCACGCTGCGGTTCATAACTCCCTCTTCGTCGTCGAAGATGCGCAGACCGGCCACTTTCTTCACCAGCCAGTCTATATCTTCCTGCCCGTCTTCGTGGCCCACGCCCAGCAAAACCATCAGGCCCGGGCCGATGGAGGACTTTACCGTTCCGCCGATGGAAACCGACGCAGAAGACACCCTTTGTATAACTGCTCGCATATGATAAAAGTTTAAGCTTCCAATTCCGCCACAATCAGGGGAAGAAGAACCTCGTCGGCAGGTAACCAGCCAACGGAATGAATTTCTTCTTTATCCAGCCATCGGGCCGCTTCATGCTCGTTTAAATGAAGGGCTTCGTTCAGCAAGGAACACATGAAGCAGTGCATGGTAAGGTGGAACTGGGGATAATCCCAGTCCACCGTGTACAGGAACTTGTCTATGTGGATTTCCGTATCCAGTTCTTCACGGATCTCACGCATGAGCGCTTCCTCCGGCGTCTCCCCCGTTTCCATCTTCCCCCCGGGGAATTCCCACCAGTCCTTGAAATCCCCATACCCCCGCTGGGTGGCAAAAATCTTGTCCCCCTTCCGTATAATAGCCGCAACCACTTCTATTGTCTTCCTGCCGGAACTCACTGTTAGAAAGGTTTATGCGTCTTACCTGACTTCCGTCAATTCACCGGTGACCGTTTCCATGATAAAGCCGCGGACTGTCACGTCCTTAGGCATAAGGGGATGATGGGCAATGGTCTCTACGGTTGCCCGAACGCTCTTCTCCGTGTCATGAAAGCCCTCCAGCCACTGGTCCAGATTCACGTCCTTACGCTGCAGCTCAGCCTCCGGAATGCCCCGCTTGAGCATTTCTTCCCGGAAATGGCTGAAACTCATGTCGCAGGCACCACAATCCGTGTGTGCCACCACAATGATTTCCTCCACGCCCAGCTCATAGATAGC
>Ga0310690_10010257_pt1 | contig 11660 bp, 8 predicted proteins | sample AusTroGonzalo_MG_2_FD_207661 | JGI IMG/M metagenome (GOLD analysis project Ga0310690, IMG submission 207661) | Bovine rumen microbial communities from tropical cattle in Woodstock, Queensland, Australia - Gonzalo_04 (v2) (version 2) | ecosystem: Host-associated > Mammals > Digestive system >...
GAGGAGGATGTTTTATAGCTAATAGTCGGTTCGTTACCTACAATTACATGCTGACCACTATAATAGTCACCATCATACTGTGCTGACACAGACAAACAACACATCAACACCACAACAATTAAAATAGGCTTTAACGTTCTCATAATACTTTATTCTGGTTATTTTCTACGAGCAGGAGCTGTACTCCGCACTGGGCCGCTGCTCCTACGAGGAGAAGAACTTCTGTGACCTCCGCTAACAGATCGGCCAGAAAAACTGTTGACATTGATATTAACCGAGGATGAGCTACGACTTGAAGACTGCGGATAATTCTGCGCGTTAACAGGACGAATAGGCTGACTCTCTGGTTCCTGAGCATTGACAATGCTTGATCCTGTGGATGAGAGACTCTGAATCATGTTATTGGCTTCGGCACGGTGACGACCATTAGGATATATGTTGAGATAGGCATAATAGTCATTAAGAGTCGTACAACCATAGAACATTCTGTCGTCGTTTGCCCCATCATCAGTTTGAACTGGCTGCTGAGGAACCGGCTGATTTGTATTGGCATCAATAGCTGGCTGAACAGGCTTCTCCTTGGAAGGCTGTGGTCTCATGACAATCTCCACATCAGCAGGTTGCGGCTTAGTTGGAGTGACTTTCACCGATGCTGGCTTTTGAGACTTTGAGACAGGGATTGCCATCAGCGGCGCAGCAGGAGAAAGAGCCTTGATACGTTTCTGTGCATCCTCGACACGAGATGAAGAAGGATAATCTTTGATGAACTGCTCATAGTCTTGCTTGGTCTTACAAGACACGAAATCCTGTTCCTCACTGATATAATTGACAAAATATACGATGCCGGAGACGAGCACGATAGCGGCAAGACATGCTGCAGCAATGAGTGCGATACGTTTTCCTATGAAGTTACGGCTGTTATTCTCTGGTTTCCGTTCATCTGGTTTAGGCGTAATAGGTTCTGACCCGCCAGGCCGCCCATTTCCTCCCCTTCCTGGATATATTTGCGTGTTGGACGTATTTCCGGAAACACCATTGCCAATAGGAGGCAAAGGTTTGTGCTGCAAATAAGCTGTTGCATAATCGACTATCTGCGAAGCTGTCGGTCGGTTCCAGGTCTCAGCAGCCAAACAGGCACAAACGAGCCTTTCCAATTGAGAAGAAACACCTCTGACAGCGGGTATCTTCGCACCGTTAAGCTGTACGCATCCACCCATGCCTTCCCAAAGTACATGTCCAGTAATAACCTCGTAGAGCGTCATGCCAAACGCCCATACGTCACTCGCCAGTACGACCAACGGATGTTCCGAGAAACGTTCTGGTCCCATATAAGCCAATGTACCTGAACTGTTCTGATTGTTCATTGTACGGCTCATCTGTGTACGCAGATTCCGACTGATACCGAAGTCGGAAATGACGTAGCGACCATCGCTCGTAATCAGGATATTGTCGGGTTTGATGTCTTGATGGATAATTGCCGGTTGCTGACTGTGGAGAAAAGCCAAACCGCTCGCCACGTCACGGACGAACTTCCACACCTCTGCCTCATGCATCCGTCCGATGTGATTACCAACGGAACCATTGGCGCAATAAGGCATTACTAAATAGGGACAGTTTTCATAAACATCGAAGTGACTAATGTTCAACAGATTGGGGTGATTAAGTTTATAGGCCACCTTGAACTCGTTGCGAAACTCGCTCAGTCCCTTCTCATCGAAAGCTCCATAAAACTTGATGGCGACATCAATATCAGCCAACATATTATGGGCCAGCCAGACATCCCCAAAACTTCCACTTCCCAGATGTTTCAACAACTGATAGTGCTCTGCGACAATTTTTCCTTCTGCAAGCATCATTTCGAGCAGATTTACTGAATCAGACTTCTTAGTTTATCAATATATGGCATCACCACAGCAGATACCTGTTGCCATAACGCATTCTGATAGAAATAGACATAGGCAGCAACACCTCCTAAGACCAAGAGCAGCAGGAGTATCGTTATCAGTCCTTTATGACCTTTTTTACGTTTGACAGCCCCACAACGGATTGTCGTAGAGAGTGCTTCCTCTTCACTTTCCGAATCAGCATTCTCTTCATCAGAAGCATCTTCATCAGAAACATCTTCCTCCTCACCCTCTTTTTGAATGTTGCTCAGCGCGACGGTAACATTATCGTAGCCTCCATTACAAAGAGCTAAGGAAATGAGTTCGTTTTTACACTCTGTAGGGTCATCGTGAAACTTAATCATTGTATCAAGAATGTCTTGATCATGAACGATGCCGCACAACCCGTCACTACACAACATGATACAGTCTCCATCGTGCAACTGATAGATGCGGGTTTCAGGGACTGCCCGTCTCTCGACATCACCCAGACAACGGGTAATGACATTTGAAAGCGGGTGGTCATGCATCAGTTCCGGATCCAGTTCGCCTTTGTCAACCAATTCTTGTACATAGGAGTGATCCTTTGACAATTGCACTAACCCTTTGCGCTTATTGAGCACATAGCATCTACTATCACCACACCAGCAGACATAAGCCTTGTCATTAAGCATCCAAGCCATGACAAGGGTGGTTCCCATGCCCTGAGTGCTGCTATCCTCCTTGCTGCGTTGCAGAATGTTCAAATCGGCCTGTTTGACAACCGTCTTCATAAATTCCTGAATCAGCTTGTCATCTTTGACGACGTCCTTAAGCTGCTCGGGGATAAACATACTCTGAATGGTCTCAATGGCGATAGCTGAAGCAACCTCACCCGCATTTGCACCACCCATACCGTCTGCAACTACGAGGATGGCACCAAATTCCCCCAGGTCAGCGTAATCGCTGGCCTGAGGGATAAGCCATTCAGAAGTGCTGAGGTCACTGGAAACAACAAAATTATCTTCGTTGTTCTTCCGGATTAGTCCGACATTAGTGCCTGCTGCAAGTTGGATTTTCACTTCTGACATATCAATGATAAAATAGTATGATTATCTGACTCTACTGATAGGAACGACACGTACTTCGCCGCCAAAGTTACCTACGTTCACACCAACAACCTTGTAACTTCCGTCAGGCTCCTTGAAGAAGGCGGGAGCACCCGTAAAGCCCCAATTGTTGTAACTGTCTTGCAGCGTGATGAAACGATTGGCCAACCTCGATGTGCGGCTTGTGAAATACTTGACGAAATTGGAAAGGCTCTGAATATTCGTGTTTCCAGAGAATCCGGCAATTACGACTTCCTCGCTACCCTTTAGGCTTTGAGCCTTCGGCATGTCTATAGGCAGTCCACCAGGAGCTCCTAATGCCAACGATGCGGCATTATGCGACTCGTCAGTGTAATAAGTAACGACAAACTTCTCACGGGTACTCTTCTTATACTCGATGTCAAGACCCCACTGCTTAAAGCGCTTGACGACATCCTTACGAATCTCAACAACCTCTTTTCCGTCGTAAGCCATCAGGCTGGCCAAATCGAACTGGGTGTTGCTGAAACGGAGCGGGTGGCCAGAACCACGAGTAGAATAAGCCTCGAAATCAATGATAACGTTAAATCCTGCTGCAACATACTCGGCAAGCAGACGACGCCAATCTTCATTATAGACATTACGATATACCCAAGGCTGCAAGTTAGAACGTGCCGTCACGAACTTACCACCAATAACAAAGCCTGTTCCAACCACGAGCTGGCTGGTAGCAATACCCGGGTCATAAGAATTACCGCCACGCTCAAGGGTGATTTTCTTTACTTTCAGCGAATAGATATCGTTATAGTAGCTCACAATATTATCGGATGTACCGACAGCCTTCTTGCCAGCCTCGTCCATCGTAGGATTAGAATAGTCTACGTGGTCATTGGGGTTGGTAGGATTAACGGCAACACCCTGACTCGATACGACATCCTGTTCAGAGTTGTCCCAGCGGTCGGTCTGTCTCTCTGGAGATGTCACAGCGTCACTGGGTGCCGCTATTGTGCTATTACCTGAATTGGTTTCTTCTTCATCATCATCCTCATCATCATAAGCATATTCGGCAACCTTCGACTTGGTATCTGCCAAGCGCTGTGAAGCATTATTGTAGGCATAAACCACACGAACGCGCTCCTGCTGTACCTGTCCGAGTTGCTGCTTGAGTTCCTGGTTGTCAGGATCGGCAGCCAACTTCTCCGTAATCTGCTGCTCCAAATTGTCAAGCCTCACCTTCTCGTAGGCCAGCGAATCAACCTGTGCCTGATAGAGGGCCATTTCCTGACGGAGAGCCTTATTGTCGAGACTCAGCTTGTAATTCCAAGCGCCAAATCCGAGAATAGCCAAAACGAGCAACGTTCCAAGAATCCATATTGCACGGCGATAGGGGCGCAATGCTTGCTGACGGAAAAGATTCATACGCTCTGTAAGCTTGATGCTTGAGGTGAGTCCCTGCTTACCCTGCGGCTGTATGAAGCCCAGACGAGGACCGTTTACAGAAAGCTGAATCTCATCACCCGACTGGAGATAATAGGTACCCTGAATGGGATGGCCGTTCACAAGTGTAGGATTGGATGTAGACAAATGCACCAATTGCCAGTTATTTCCGTCTCGTGTAATCGCTGCATGTTTACGACTGACGGTCTCAAAAGACTCATCAAATCGAACCTGACATGAAGCATCACGACCCAGTTCAATCTGGTCAATGATAATCTTTTGAGATTCACCTGCCTGGTGATACTTCGAACTAGTTTTGTGTTCCAGAATGTAATAAGTACGTCCAGAACCATTAAAGATTGCGCCCATACCAGCTCCAACAGAACCGGCGACTGTGCGTTTGTAATTGTTTTGAGTTTCCATAAATTAATAGTTTAAAGGATTAATAATTTTCAAATCTTGCTGTAACATCCCCCATTGATATGATGTCTCCGCTCTTCAGGAAGAAGCCATTGGCAGAGACAGGCGTGGAATTCACATAAGTACCATTACTTGAACTTTTCCACAGACACGGTCCTTTCATCCATTGACCATCACGGATAGCCCATATTCCAGGACTATATTGTTCCAACGTACAATGATGACGAGATATGAAGTCACTATAATCAGACTTTATCACAATGACATTATCTGGTTGCCTGCCAACAGTGATAAGTCTCACCCCCTGGTTTATCATTCCCGTCAGGTCATAAGTCCTTCCATACTCTTCTCCTTGCAATATTCTTATCTGGAATCCATGTGAAAGCTGCTTCATCACTGGGGGTGGTGCTTCCTGAACCACATGTGGAACTATGTGACTTTGCATCGGAAGATATTTTAAAACTTCCTGTACATTCTGACAACGTTGTCTGAAATCAGGCTGCAAGCAACACTCTATTAACCGTGTCCATTGCTGTCCGTTCCTCAGACTTTGCAAAGCCCCCCGATTCCATAAGCCCTCTTTTCCTTTTTTCTGATACTCTGCCAGTTCATTATGTGACTCCAGAGGACCAAAAGGTAAAACACCTGTAAGAAGTTGATAGACCAAGACTCCGAATGAGAATATGTCTGTGGTCGGAAGTACCGTTGCCCCTCCACGTGCTCTGTTCACTTGTTCAGGGGGCATATAGGCATAAGTGCCAAATATCTGATTAGGCTTCCCGAAAATATTACGTTGAGTGAGTCGATGCGTACGGTCACCTGCAATCCCGAAATCGGTTAAAGCAGCTTTGCCGTTTTGCTTAAACAGAACATTTTCTGGTTTCAGGTCACGATGAACCTTACCTTTTTTATGAAGGGCATCTAAGCCCACAAGAATATCGTGACAGATAGCAGGAGTCCTTTCATCGTTTTTACCCAGTAAAGGCACCAAGTCACCTCCTGGACAATACTCCATTACTATGTAGGGGTTACCTCCTACCATTCCGTATGCTTGTGAGCGAACCAAATTGTCACAGTCAATCTGCCCTGTATGGAACTCCATTTCAAAGCGTTGTATCAGGGGCGTGCGAATCTCGGACGGGACTTCCCATAGTCTCAGCAACTTAAGAGCGTTCAAGACGCCCCTGTTTTCTGTTAAATAGACTACGCCAAAGGACCCCTCACCAAGTGTCTTTCTGACCGTATAATGTTTATCAATAACATCACCCGGCCTGAAATCGCATCTGTCAACAATTTGGTAATTACCCATGCTTTCAAATTTAACCCACTTCGAACTTAAATCTTCTGTCGCCCAACAATATAATATCGTCTTGCTGCAACTCCAGTTTCCGATTCACCTCCAGATATGTCGAACCCAATTCGCTGCGGTTTAAAATGTACCACTTGTCATCTTCGAAAATGAGTTCCGCCTGCTCCTTGGAAGTAATCGTTCTGTTGTCTTGTTCCGTATTATCCCTGTTGAGAATAATAGACGCACCTTCATAGTCATTGCATACGATTTTATCCATCTGTTCATCCTCCTCAGGAATAAGAGTAAGACGACAATGCGGCTTAGGAGGTTCCGGAGCTGGCTTGGGCTTGTGACGAATAGAGCGAACGGTAGGCAGGTGAATTCTCTCTCCACATTTGGGACAGAAGGAGAATTCTATGGAAACCTCAGTTCCGCATTTTTCACATTTTACGGTTTCGGCAATACCGTATTCTGCTACTTCTACACTTTTGGTCTTATGTATAGTCTCTTCAGAGACCGAAGGACTCTCCGTAGAGGCTTGCTCCATCGGCTGTTCTGAAATAGGAAGTCCACAGCTGGGGCAACTGGCAGCCTCATTCATGATAGGATAGCCACAATGCGGACATTTCTTCTGGGTGTCCAACACAGTAGCTTTTAATTGCAAATCCTGTGGCATGGGATTATTCGCAATTCGTGTGGGACGTGGGACAGGATTAACTTGATGAGAGTCAAGAACCGTAGGACGCGGCGTTACAACAGAATCTCTTTCATAATTTGGAACGTTAATCCCCCTATACGGTCCTGCCTCTTCTACTGGCAGAGGATGGCCGCATTTAGAACAGACATTACTGTTGGGATCATTGTCCCAACCACAATTGTTGCATCTCATAGGCATTTCCATTTATAGTTATAAATTTCATGACTTTTTGAAAAATTCTAATACACATCACCTCTTTAATTTAGAGAGACGATGGTGCAAAGATAGGATATTTTTTTAAAACAACAAAATTTTTCGAAAAAAAGTTTTAAAATTGTTTTGCGAGGCGTGTCACAGATGGCACGCCTCTTTTGGCATTTCTACGGCCAACGTCTCCTCCCGGAACTGTTCGAACGAGAGGTATTCAAGCCCATTGTAGGGGTGGTCGGTGCCCCAGGAATTCTTCATGACGAAGAATCTGTGGCCGTCGTCATCGCGGGCAAGGCCCACAATTGCCATGGCGTGGCCTTTGCTCTCCCAACAGATGCCGTGATGGCGTCGGACGGCATTGACAGTCCACTGCAGCAGCGTGTCGATGGGGATGTTCAGGAAGCGGTCGTGCTGCCAGTTGTCGGGCAGGTCGATGTCCACCTCCTGATAATAGGGCTGGCTGCTGGTGCTCGTCAGGGCGACATACTCGTCAGGGGCACAGAGGCTGCGGGCAAACTCCTGCGGTGTGTACTCGGCACCCAGCATGAAGACGAGGTGAGGCGCGGGCTTGTCGGTAGTCCGCATGGCGTCGTAGGCCACGATGCCGTATTTCTGAATCAGGTTGATGAGTGTCTTGCCCATGCCCCGTTTGTTCTTCGGCATACCAGGTTCCTTTTCCATCATCTTCTCGATGTATGCAGGCGACAGGTTTACGGAGTCGCCATAACGGAGGTGCTCCGTCTCGATGGCGGCCAGCATGGCATAGATCCAGCACGTCTGGCTCTTCCCCTGATCCTTGACAGGTGTCATGGGATTGAGCACCTCGTGGACGTAGTGCTTAGGCGGTGTTTGCGAGCAGCCAACGAGTACTATGAGGGCTATGATATAGCAGAGTTTTTTCATTTGGGCTGTTACTTCACCACAGTGTTGCCGTTATGTATGTAAAGGCCCTTCTGAGTCGGCTCGCCCGACAGCTTCACACCGCCGATAGTGTACCACTCATCCTTTACAGCCTTTTTGTCCGTCACGGTCATGATGGCCGTCGTATTTTCATCAGACGTCAGGTTGATGCGCGCCTGAGACTCACCAATTCCCGATAGTATGTCGCTGAACCAGAAGTATGCACGGTAAGCCTTCATGTGCTGGGTTCTCGAAGTGGCATAGTACAGTTTGTTGCCGCTAACGAACATGCAGACATCGCTGCCGCTATAGGGTATTACATGGTCGGCCACGTAAGTACCGGTAAACTTGCCGCTTGCCTGTCCGTCGTTATAGACCTTGCAAGGCGTTGCCACTGGAGCAATCTTCACTTGGTCGACGGCAAACTGCGTGATGCTGGCTGGCACCTTAATCATATAGGGGTGATTGGCCTCAATTTTCGTCACTAAATCAAAGTTAATCGTAAGCCCCACAACATTATCTTCAGCATCTTTCTTCGGGATATAACTCGTGAAGTCTGCCAGCTGCACCTCGTTGCCGAAAGCCGCCTTCACCTGCTGTTCCGTCATGGCGAAAGGCAGGCAAATGGTATTCCAGCTACCGGCACCGATGGTCCGATTGACAACCACATTCACATTGTCGGCCGCCTCTGGGGCATTTGTTGCATTCTCGTCAAGCACAACGCATAGCATGATGTTGCGGAACTCGTTGATAAGGTCCTGACTGATGCCTACCTCCTGAATCCAATAGGTATCGAACTTATCGCGAAGGGTGGCACCCTCATAGGTCTTGATCTTCTCGATGAGTGCCTGGTGGTCGCCATATCCTTGAGTTCCACCCTTGGGGCGGTTGCCGGCAAACGAGAGCGAAGTCAACTCGTATTCCAAGTTCATTTGCTCCTGCGACAATCCGAGAAGGCCTTCAAGCAGCACAGCCGTAAGTCCCGTACGGTCGGCACCCCATACGCAGTGGAAATAGACAGACTTTCCTTCACGAAGGTGCTCGAGGATGAATAGGAACCAGTTTTTGAAGCGAGCCTTCGAGGTTGCGTCAGTGAGGTTCGACACCTGATTGTCTCGGCAACCATCACTAAAGAAATAGTCTTTATTATCGAAGCCAAAAGCACATATACCTACCTGGCCATTCCCACTATCGTAGTTATTGTCACTACGAAGGTCAATCTCTGCACCTACGCCAAGGTTGATGAGTGTCTGACGGTCTTCGGCCACCGACGAGTGTTGTCCGTTGGCCTCACCACCACGGAAGATCAAGCCGTAGCGAACCTGCTTACCTCCCTGAACAGTCCAACCACCAAGGTCGCGGATATTGCTGATACTTGGTGCATAGATCATACGTACAGGGCCCTCGACCTGAAACTTACCCTGACTCAGCACTTCACCGCCAGCCTCTACCTTATAATAATAGGTATTACCCGGAATGAGGTTGGGCATGTAGGCCATGTCCGACCCGTCAACAACCGTGCGGCTCTGTGCATCACTGAAGTCGCTCTTCAGTCCAAATTTCACCACAGCATTCCTCGTCTGGCTTGCCGGTACAGGCACTCCAATGTTGTGGGGAATGTCAAGACGTGCAGGCGAGGGCTTGAAGTACTCGGCAATAACCGACGCCGCGTTTGGATCAGAGTAATCCGTGTTCTCCAAGAACTGGCGGACACGGAAGTTTTCCAGGTTGGCCACGAAGTCCATGTTGCTCCCGTCGACATATTTGAAATTCGTGAAGTACGTAGCATCGTACTCATGCTTCGAAACCGTGAGGGTCTTCCACGAGAATGTCCCCGCCACCCTGTACACGAGTCCGCCATCCCACATCACAGGAATCTGGTCGGGCTGTGCAGCAGCGATATAGGTGTCCACCACCGTTAGCTCGTCGACCGTCTCTTTGGCCACGACATAGCAGGGAACGTTGGCGCTGACGTGGTCGACGGGGCAGAGCACAGCCGTCTGTGTCGTCTCGTCGAGTGAGCCGATGGCATATACGGCCTTGAACACCGAAGCGGGAATGTCACAAGGAACGGCCAACGGCGTCAGTTGGTCTTCGACGAACTGCTTCTTCAAGACCACATTAGCATGTGTATCGTCAGGCACTGTCGTTTCCTCCGCGATAGTCACAGGAGCAGGCGAACTGTAGTAGAGGCGGAAGTTGTCGATGGCAATCCACGTGTCATTAGGAGCGCCCGCAGCCAAGATAATGCCAATCGTGAGTTTGCCGTCAGCATGATAAGTGGTCATCTCGTTCCAGTAGTGCCCGTGCTCAAACGCTTTCTTGGCAAAGTCGGGCGTTCTATTAGTGCCTCCCCAATTAGTGCCAATAGTGTGGCTGTGGGGGAACCCGCGCCCGCTGACAACCGCAAAAACATCGGCCGACTTGTTACTCTTACACTCAAGCATGTAGCATCCGTCGGCGAAAATGCTCTTCAGCGGCTTCGTGTTATTCAGGGCGTCCACGTAGATACTTCCTTTCACCACATTACTGCCGCGCTCATAGTTGGCCAAGGCCTGCTTCCACTCGCCGTTGCGATAGAAGCCCTGCACTTTCACCGTGTATTCGCCAGCAGGCATATCGCTGATTTCCTGATAGATGCTAGCCTCATTCTTCACGTTGAAGCACTCCACGATGCCGCTACTGTTGTTAATGCGGAAACTGTTGTTGGGCGTTGTCCAGTCAGTAATCGTAGTGATATATGAATTACTTGAAAAAGTACTAAACGCCGGATTGCCAACGAAACTGGTGATGTCGTACTGGCCATCGCGGGCTGGAACGTTCCTCATTAGCTCGAAGATTTTCGTACGCAGCACAGCCTTTGCACTGGCTATCTCGTCGCTCGACATGCTGCCAGCCTGCTGCTTATACGTCTCAACGACAGCATAGTACGAACTTGGGTCGGACGACTGCTCTGCTATTGCGTTATACAGGTCAAACTGACTCGCATTTGACTGTGCAGCCACCTGTAAGCCGTTCAACGCCAGCAGAAGGGCAATAAAGCATTTCAAGGTCTGTTTCATCATACTTATGTTCTTATCTTCAAGTTTTTAATCTCCGTTTGTGGCTGCAAAGATAATGAAAATCGAGAGAAAAAAAGAATTTCTACGCTTTTTTTTATTATCATGACCTGCATTTCTTTCAAACAAAATCATCACTGTAGATTGTAACTGAAAAGTGTACCACCCCTAATAATCGAAAAGTGTACCACTAACCATAGATGAAATAAGAGTCAATGAGTAGATTCTTTCTGCTTGTTGATGTATTGTTTAACTTTGCACGCAAATCAGAGAATGAAACAAGTGCAATTAAATCTATGATTAGTATGATTGAGAGAAAAGACATCGTCAGCGAATACGAACAGACAGGTTCCATTCGCGCAGTAGCCAGGAATCTTGGCTTCGCACGCATAAGGAGACAAGCGGAGCTTGCGAAAGTCGCTTTCTACCGTATGCAAAACAGAAAAAGGGGCGCCCCATGCCCCTTTTCTGCGTAACACGCTGATTACAAGCACAGTATTCAGGGGCACACCCCTTAAAAAAGTAGCCCCATAGATGCCCCTTTTCGTGCCCCTTTTGAATTTTTGCGTTAATTTTGCGTGATTTTTGCGTTCACTGGGGATGAAGGTTTTTGACGGTTCGGTACATTCGGGCTAACGCAAATAATCATTTGGGCATACGCGCACAATCGTTTGCGTATACGCGAACGATCGTTTG
>Ga0310690_10010258_pt1 | contig 11659 bp, 16 predicted proteins | sample AusTroGonzalo_MG_2_FD_207661 | JGI IMG/M metagenome (GOLD analysis project Ga0310690, IMG submission 207661) | Bovine rumen microbial communities from tropical cattle in Woodstock, Queensland, Australia - Gonzalo_04 (v2) (version 2) | ecosystem: Host-associated > Mammals > Digestive system >...
GAGAATGGAGCAACGGTAGATTACAACGACACCTTCAACTCTAAGGACGATGTTTTGGAATACATCATAACATCTCTCAAACAAAGCATTGTATGTGACAAACAACAAATGATAACATTACAAAAGGAGATAGAAACGAAAGAAAGGCTGCTAAATTTGTTTGAAGAGAAAAAACGAGCATAAAACCCAGTAGGATTTCATATTTTCCCCATTTCATTTGGGAGGGAAAAGATTATTTAATATCTTTGTGTATTCTAAAGTTAAAAATATCATGAAAGGACTGTCCAAATCACGTTATACAACATTCTGCCAGTGCCCGAAGGCGTTGTGACTGAGAATCTATAAGCCCTCCTCCGCTACTGCGAACTCGACACCTGGGCAATGGTGAAAGTGTGGGAACATTTGGAGCAGCAAGCGCAGAGTTAAACTTGTTTAAGCTATGCCGAGTCGTGACAAACGAAGACAAAGTCAAAAGTTGAAGGAAGTGGCGGTATAGCTTGAATTTTTCGAGAAATGTGACTATATTATCTAAGTAACAAACATAGAAATTAATTAAAATGAAAGAAATTCTTGATCCCAAAAAGTTTGTCAACCAGATTGAAGAACTTTATCAGAAAGCACTTGAAGAAACTGTTGTAGTTTTGAAAAATTGTAAAACAGGTAGTTATATAGCCGTTCCTAATTGGGATGACGAAGTGGATACCAGAACTGAGAACGGTGTACCCATCGCCATTTGGGCTATAGGTTTGAATAGCGACGAGCATATTTGCATTAAAGCATGTGTCATGGATGTTGGATATGGCTATTGTGAAGATGATTTTCCTGAAGAATGGGTAGATATAACAGAATACAAGATTACACCTTCGTGCTATCTTGAGCTTTATCGATTTGTCGTAGAGAATTTAGACAAGGCAACAACGAAAGAAGAAGCTGATAAGGTCAAACTGAATGAAGATGAAGAATAACAAGACAGGAAAAGTATTGAAAATAATAAAGTATGAAAGAAACATGCTTTTCCTCAGAAAATCCTACTTTACCACGTAAACCGTAAACTAACCATGAAAACCTCGCGATGTATAGGTGAATCGTAAGACAAAATGGTAGTAATAAATAATGAAACATTATACAAAGATAAACTTGATAGGCTTTGGGATAGTATCCAAAATTCTTATAAAGAAATGAAAGAAAGAGGATATGCAATTGAACGTGAGGTAATAAAAGAATCCATACTGTTTATAAGCATGAATCCTTCCTTTTCAAAGGATGCATGGAACAATGGGAATAGTAATGGGAGCATTTTCTATGACATCCCTAATGATCCTAAAAAAGAAACAAATCCTTTTTTTGTAGCAATAAATGCATTCTATGGTGAACTAGCTGTTCCCAAGCCACCTCTGGCTCATCATGATTTGCTTTTTATAAGAGAAACAAATCAGAAGTCAGTTTTGTCATGTAGGAAAGACAGCCAATTAAATGGTTTTTATAATGGTCAACTAGACATTAGTAAAGAGATCATCATTAATTCCAAGCCGGTATTGATTGTCGTACTTAATGCAGGTGCAAGAAAACTGTTTGAACAACTATTTAAGGATTCACAATGCGAACCACCCTACAATGAAGACCTGGGAGCATATATCTATAGAATTGGCAAAAATGAAACGCCGGTGCTATTCTCTGGAATGTTGTCAGGCCAACGTGCTCTGGATTTAGGCTCTAAGAGATCACTTAAATGGCATATTGAATATATTTTGAGACATTTATAACCTATAAAACTCATTACTATGATTCCCAAACTAATTCTAAACAAGGATTCAGTATCCGCAAGTGATTCAAGAGTGAATGAACTGCGTGCCAAAGTAGAGGAACTTGTAAAGAAGGCTGACGATCTGAAAAAGGAAATTGAAGACCTGAAGAACTTGATATAGGATTACACTATAACAATTCAAACCTTACGAAGTATAGGTTGGAAAATCTGTAAAATTCTGTGATTTTTCTCATTTCTTTTGTGAGAAATAGGAATTATTGATAACTTTGGGCATGTAAACGTTATAAAATAACATGAAATTTCACTTTAAACAAAGATACCATTATGTACTCAGAACAATTAGAGGCTCTTATCAAGAGCATTATTGCAGACGGTGAAATTACCAACAAAGAGCGTGCCGTGTTGCACAAACGTGCACAAGCAGAAGGTGTCGATATCGATGAAATCGATGTCTATATTGAAGGACTTGTCGGACAATCCAAAGCCTCTCCAAGTGACAATTCTATGGATGTTATTCTTTTTAATAGAATTGAGAATGATAAAGGAACATTTGACATCTACAGGAAATCTTATAGTTTTTATATACAAGAAGCCAAGTCTCAAATAAATCTATTGTATTATACGGACAAAGAGATTGATGATAAAGAGAAAAAAATGTTTCTTGTTATTCAGTCAGATGTAATGGAACGACTTTCTGACGGGAATTATTTAGGGAATTATATTGAGTTAAAAAAAATTTCAACTGAATATGGAGATGTTCTTTTGGAAAATAAGTACATAAACTATCCGTCTAAAGTAATGGCAGAATGCGCCTGTTATATATTGAACGCTAGCAACTTGAAACTACTATGTCAGTCATCTGACATTCATGCCGAGGTGAAAGTTCATTATGGAAATGAATCAAATGATGATGTCGTCTGGAGGGATTGTGAAATAGATACTCCTATAGCGGACTTTCAACATTATCTCCAGAGATTCTATTATGAAGTAATTGACCCAACAGCTTTTCCTAATGTAGCCGCGGAAGAGGAAGCTAAACGCAAAGCGGAAGAGGAAGCTAAACGCAAAGCGGAAGAGGAAGCTAAACGCAAAGCGGAAGAGGAAGCTAAACGCAAAGCGGAAGAGGAAGCTAAGCGCAAAGCAGAAGAGGAAGCTAAGCGCAAAGCGGAAGAGGAAGCTAAGCGCAAAGCGGAAGAGGATATGGTTTATAAGAATCATTTTAATAGGATTAAAGAAAGCAGGGAAACATACGACATTTACAGGAAACCGTTTAACTTTAATTTGAAAGGGATTAAATCTGAGATAAATCTTCTATTTTACAACACAACCCTATATCTTGTTATTCAATCGGACGTAACAAAGGATCTTTCCGATAACAGTTATATAGGAAATAGTCTTATCCTCAAAAAGTTCGTGACAGAATCGGGAGATGTATTATTGAAACATAATTATATAAGTTATCCATCTAATACAATGGAAGAATACTCCACCTATATTTTGACGCCTGATAATTTGAAGCTTTTATGTCAATCCTCCGACATTCATGCCCATATTAATGTTCATTATGGTCATGAAATAAAAAAGTTCTTCTTTATTAAGGATGTTATTTGGAAAGACTGCGAGATTAATGTCAATCTTAAAGACTTTCAATTATATCTCCAAGATTTCTACGACTTGACACTGTATAAAGATGAACTTATAAGTAATTTGAGTTAGGATTAATAAAAGTTTTAAATTATGAAAACAATAACTGATATTTTTCAGAATCGCCTTTAATCCGAGCAAAACAAAGAAGGGAAGTTCGATGTCATGATAGAATATGAAGGGAGAAATTATAGAACCGGATTCACACATGAGCCTATTAATTTATTAGGCGAATTCGCCCTTCGGGTAAGTCAAACAGATGCTGATGGAAATAAGAAATATGATCTAATCACAGTATGCAGTGATGCTATTTATTTTACATGCATTTTTGATAAAATTAAGCCATACAAAGTTAGTTTCGTTCAAGCTTATATCGGCGAAGAGGATTATTACATAAATCGTTTTGGGCAGGTTTACAATAAAGAATTTATGGAAATACGAGATCAATATGATTCTTTACAAACTACTCAAATCTAAGATTAATTCTTCAAACTATATATCTAATATTTAATAATGACATGAAGTTATGAGAACATTTCTATTACAAGCCCCACGTGATTTTGTTGACGGAGGTATTCCAAAAGGATATATCCTACAAGTAATCTCAAGAACGACTGCTTCTGTACCTAATGTAACAGAAGTGATAGATGCAATACGTCGTGCAGGATTCAATAAGAGAGCTGAGAGCTGGGCCTCACCTGGCAACTGGATAGTGAAAGAACTGAAAATATAATCCATAGGAAGATGCCGAAAATCCTGAAAAGAGTAGGTCTATTTAAAATTTACAACTATGCCAGTTTTTGAATGCCGATTGAAAGAAGATCGTGCAGGAATGCGTAAAGGCACAACCATTCATGTATCCACTTCATTAAACAGCTGCGATGCTAACAAAATCGCAGACGAATGCGAGCGCCAGTTTGGCAAAAAGGCAAGAGATGCTTCTTTTCCTGGTTACTGGGATATCAAAAAGCTTTAATTGATTTATGGGGCAGGCTGTTTGTTCATCTATGCTTGCCCCTATTTTTCGTCTAGGAAATCATCTGACTCATTTTATTTCTCATCATTGCTTTTGTATTCCTCGGCTTGTTTGGATGGGTGATGAAAGCCGGCGGCTGCATCATCTGGAGAACAAAGGTCTTGGACCGCTTTATTTATTCATCATTATTATACTAAAAAAATATGGAAAACAGAAAGAAATTTTATTCAAATTCAAATAGCAAATGGAGGGAATTTGATATTTATAAAAGATACGAATGTGTTCGTCAAGCCTTGGATGTGTTCAATGATCCAAATGGGTTCTTAGATGAACAGGACTTAAAGTTTGTAATCAAAAATGCATTCGTTTCAAAAATATATGTTTCAGAAGAAGTAGTGAAAGCTTATCCGCTATACAGTCGTAGATTTGGAAATCTTTCGAATTTATATGATGATCTTGTTGGAGCAGGGGTTTTAGACATACAAGATCATTTCCCCAATTTGACATGTCAATATTTAGAACTTTGCGAACTTGGGACAATGGTTTATGCCTTAAAGAAAAAAGGAGCGATAAAGAACGATGAACCTTCGATTCGTATAGAACACGTTATTCCCGGACAGGAATATTTCGATAATGTAAAAAAAATAATATCATTTGATGACTTTAAAGAGATTTTTGATGTTGTCAGTGTTTGTTTGGTAACTGAAAAAGAAGACAAAAAGTTAAGTGACGCAGGCCTAAGACAAACGATGCCTCCTGGGATTGATTACAAAGTGAATCCTTTTGCCAGATATCATTCTGCTGGTATTAAATTACATGGATGGAATATAATAAATGGTATACTTATCAAACAACCATAAAGGAAACGGTAAAACAATTTGACATTCTCTCTAAATCTTCTTATATCAACTCAAGTTTAACGCAACAAAACAAAAAATGGCTCTTAAAATAAATAAGGACTCTCGCATTTCACCAGAACAGGAGAAAAGAGCAGAACTCCGTAAAACGACAGAAGAGATTCTGAAAGACATTGATGCACTGAAGCAGAAAGTTGAAGAATTGCTGAAGAAGATTTAAACTTCATCTTCGAATTTTTCTCGTAAAGTGACTATATTAAGGTCGAAACAACAAACCTATGACCTGCAACGACACAACAGAATACGCCGTCATTTATGAGTTGGAGCATATTGTGGCCGAGATGACCATTTCATCCAGAGGGAAAAGCCGACGCGTTCGCAATGAACATATCGCTTTCTACAGTTCGAGGGAAACTGCCCCTCCTGTTAGGTATGATAACGATGTGAGAATGAAAAAAAGAAAAATATTATGAAATCATTAAAAGAACTCATTAAGACCACCTTGGTAGAATACGAAGCTCTCAATAACCTGAGTGAGAAAGATTGCCAAGAGTATCGTGATAAGGCCTACGATGAAGTGGAAGTGCCGGAGTTGTGGAGGGATGTCGCCAATTCTCTTGCTGACAAAGTGATGAGGATCGACTTCTCCAAGTACGAACGCTCTGGTTTTCACACTTTTGTTAAATGCAAGTCGTTGGCAAGGAAGTTGGGCTTCGATAGTGTGGCTGTTTGCGCGTATAAGTGCCACACTCATAGCCAATGGTTGGATTCTAATTTCATGGCCCAAAGTCATATGGGTGAAAACAACGAGCCATACACCTCGTTATATTTTGATATCTATGATTGTGAATCTCTCGACAAGGAAAAACTGTATGGATTCATCATTCAGGAACTCTTCAATTTCCAGCGTGACATCGAATGGCTTGATGAAGGTGCAGATGTGTATGATGCAAAGATGGAAGAGATGAAATAGAAGAAAACATGGAGATCCTCACTATCATAGGAATAATAGTCTTTATCATCCTTGCTTTTGTGTTCTTTGGTCTGTTGGGCTGGGTGCTGAAAGCGTTGGGTGTGGTATTTGACATCCTCCAAGAAGGGTGTTCCACGAGTTTCGGGTGCCTCTTCTGGGTCTTCATCATCATATTTCTATTGATAGGATTGGCGGTGTAAAGAAATAAAAAAAGTAATGGAAATGACTATAGAACAGATGTGGCAAAAGAGCAATGAGGCTCGCCGGGAAGCTAAAGCTCTGCAACGAAAGCTGCAAACGATAACAGATCCTGATGAACGAAAGCAAATGGCCCAACAGATGAATGATTTGTTTGCTTTGGCTAAAACATTGAAAGATGAGGCAAAACATCGCCATTATCAGGATGAGAGCATCGAACGGGAGTTCCTTGCTCTGAAAGCAAATTTGGAGGATGATTGAATTTTCTATGTTTAATGTCTATATTAAGGTATCACAAACCTAAAACATATTATTATGGATGCAAGACTTGAAAAATTGAACCAGCTGCTCGACAGACACTTTCGTCATTTTACAGAGAACTTTACGGACGAAGATACGGGTGAAGAGGTTTCCGTTGATCGACGGGAACTTATAAACAATAATCTCTCTGATGAAGAACGGCAACTCATAGAAGACATCGCTGCTGATGTTAAAAACCTCAGCGATGAGGACTTACAAGTATTTGAATCGGCCCTCTCATTCTGGGTCAGATACCGCACGTTCGATGAGGTTGGCCTTGAGTATATCCGTCGCGGTGATGAGAAGGGCGCAATTATCATAGATAATGTGATGACTCTACAGGAACTTAGCGACAAAGGAAACAGATATGCTACTTATGCCTTGTATGAGAAATATAGGTGGGGCGATGTGGAACAGGGTGTCTTCATCAATTTCGAGAAAGCCAGGGAATACTACGATTTGGCAGGAGATATTCCTTATAAAGAGGGATGGAACAGCAGTGATGACCCAGGCGAGGAAAACCCACAGACATTCGAGTATGTCCTTACTGGTGATGCTAAGGCCATCCAGAGTGTGCAGAAAATTATCAACGACCTATGCCAACGCTTTGGAACGCCCGATAACGAGTTCGGTCTCTACGTGCCTCAACGCCTCTTGATGAAACAGCTTGTTGGCTCGGATACAGAATACTATCGCGGCAACGTGCTATATATGGAGCAGCCCACTCCTGACCACTTGGTAATCACTACGGAGTCGGATAGCGGTTATCCCCTGCTTTATGCCTTACGCCACGCGTTCCCTAATCTGAACGTAGAACTGAAAAAAGATGAGTAGGCTCCATTCGGATAGTTTGCACGCAGAAAACTCCCCGAATTATGCGTAAATTCGATGGGTTTGGAGGCTGAATTCTTTTCTTGCCAAACTAACTGGAATATTCAGGTTGATTATAGTACAGAAATAAATTAAGCATAGTGCAGCCATACTCTAGCCTGCTTTGTGCCATACTCTAGCCTGCTTCGTGCCTGCTTCGTGCCATACTCATTGAGTATGCTTAGAGTATGGGAAGGATATGGCTGATGTTGGGGTGTCTCGAAGCTACTTGCGCTCGGGAATAAAAGAATAAAACATTTTTTTTCTTTGTATTCCGCTCACTTATTCGTATTTTTGCAAAATGAACTTTCATTATCACCGACGAAATGAAGTTGTTCTATTATCGTGGACTGCGTGAGAGTTGACAGTTGACAGTTGAGAGTTGAGAGTTTAAAGGCAGTTTTAAAGTTGATAGTTCCGGTAAATAATAAGAATAATCTATGAGAAAGTTTCTCATATTTATCCTTTTCCTTTTGGCCTTTGCAGCCATTGGGTTGAAGGCTCAGAAGGTGCCAAACACAGAGAAGAAATGGGCTTGGCTGGGCTTTGAGCGCCCCATGGGTATTAACCCCATTGTCAGCCCTGATACCACCAGCCATTTCTATTGTCCTATGACTAAGGCTGTTATCCCTTGGGAGAATAGCGATACCTTTAACCCTGCCGCTACATGCTTTAATGGCGGCATAGCCCTTCTTTACCGAGCCGAAGATAATATTGCACAGGGCATAGGAACACGCACCTCACGCATTGGCTATGCATTCAGCCAGGATGGTCTGCACTTTCAGCATCACGGCGCTCCGGTTCTTTATCCAGGCGATGATGAATGGTCGCCCTTGGATGCCCCAGGCGGATGCGAAGATCCACGTGTATGTATGACTGAGGACGGACTCTATGTGATGACCTACACCAGTTGGAACCATAAGACAGCCTGTCTGAGTATCGCCACCAGTCGCGACCTTGTACACTGGACCAAGCATGGCTACGCCTTTCAGAATAGCTTTGGCAATCAGACTAGCAAGGGTTTCTCCAAGTCGGGCTCTATAGTAACTGAGATGAAGGCTGGTCGTCAGGTAATAGCCAAGATAAATGGCAAATATATGATGTACTGGGGCGAGAACTTTGTGAACATTGCCACCAGTACCGACCTTATTCATTGGGAACCCATGCTTGACAAGGACGGCCATTTGCTGCATGTGATGGATACCCGCAAAGGTTATTTCGACAGCAGTCTGGTGGAGTGCGGCCCTCCAGCCATCAAGACCAAGAACGGCATTATGCTCTTTTACAACGGGAAGAACAGCGGTGGGCAGGACAGAGACCCTAGCTATACGGCCAACGCCTACTGTGCAGGTCAGGCACTCTTTTCTCTGAAAGACCCCACCAAGCTGCTGGACCGTCTGGATCAGCCTTTCTTCATCCCCGAGGCCGACTTCGAGAAGAGCGGTCAGTATCCCGCAGGCACCGTCTTCATAGAGGGTTTGGTTCCCTTCCAAGGCAAGTGGTACCTTTATTACGGGTGTGCTGACTCACGCGTCAGCGTTGCCGTATACAATCCCAATAGTAAGGTGACGCTCACACACACCCAGCTATGGGATAAGATTAAAGGTGGTTGGGCTGGTCAGACCATCGGTTGTGCATACGGTGGGCCTACCGAGTTCTGTTACCGAGGGGTAACCATCCCCGAGAGTACGCCTATTGAATACCCCGAGCATCACCTGCAGTACTTCTTCGATAAGGCTCCTGGTCTTTATGACGACATCTATATGGATCTTACTTTCTTGGATGTCTTCAACCGTCTGGGCTTGGATGCGCCAACCGATTCCTTTGCTACCGCCTTCGCTTACGCCCGCTATCCACTTTGGCACGCCAATCAGGCAGGACGTTACAACATACAGCACGGCCTGATGCCGCCAGCCTCGGGCCATTGGAAGAATAATCCGCATGCCGATTGTATCGACTATCAGATAGAGGCCGACTACGCTGGCCTTATGTCGCCAGGTATGCCCAATGCGGCATCGTCCATCAGCGACCGTATAGGCCATATCATGAATTATGGCGACGGATGGTATGGTGGTGTGTTTGTAGGTGCCATGTATGCGCTGGCTTTTGTGGAAAGTGACATAGAGGCCATCATTACTCAGGCGCTCCGAACCATTCCCAAAGCCAGCAAGTTCCATAAGTGCATCAGTAGGGTAGTGCAGTGGTATCACGAAGATCCCACCGACTGGCACCGCACCTGGCAGCTTTATAACGATACTTTCGCCGAGGATGTCGGCTGCCCCGAACTTATCCTGGCACCAGGTAATATCGATGCCACCATGAACTCGGCTTACGTGGTTATGGGACTCCTCTTCGGACACGGAGATTTTGCCCGTACCCTAGAGATAGCTACCCGTTGCGGTCAGGATTCGGACTGCAACCCCTCCACCGCAGGAGGCATCTTGGCTACCGTCTTAGGTTACAGTCATATTCCCGAGCAGTGGATGCCCAATCTGCGTGAGGTAGAAGCACGCCCCTTTGCCTATACCACCATGTCGTTACAGAACACATACGATGTATGCTACCGGCTGGCCTTGCAGCAGATTCAGCGCTATGGTGGAAGTGTTACCGATGATGGCGTTATTATCCGTAAGCAGAAGCCCCAATCCGTACGTTTGGAACAAGGCTTCGAGGGCCTGCACCCCGAGGTTATAGCCAAGGATATTCAGCAGTTGGGAACCGACGGTGCCACGCAGAACACTTTCACTTTCGAGGGCAAGGGCTTTGTTGCCTACGGCTATGTAGAGAGTAAAGACCCCCAGTACGAAGCAGAGTTAGAGGTTTCTGTAGACGGAAAGGTTCACCGTGTGATGAACCTTCCTGCAGCATACCTTCGCCGTACTGCCGACTGCCTGTATTGGAATTACGATTTAACTCTGGGTTCCCATACAGTCACCTTCCGCCTTCTTAACCCAGCTGCGAATATTAACATCAAGGCTCACCGCATGATTAGATATTAAGACTTTTAGTTTACCGTTTACTGTTTACCGTTTACTGTTTACCGTTTACTGTTTACTGTTTATTATAGTTTAGAGTTTATTTTTGTTTACCGTTTACTGTTTACCGTTTACTGTTTACTGTTTACTGTTTATTATAGGTCATTGCTGTCCACTGAAAATTAATTCATATATTTGTAGTCGAAAATGGCTATGATATGAAAGATGTTTTATTAACTATACTGCTGTGCTTATTTGCCATAGAAGTTCCTGCTGACAGCTGGGATGAAGGGAACTTTAAGCCCTATAACACCGATGTCGTGCTAGAGAAGACAAACCTGCCCATCCTGTTCATCAACACCCGCGACGAAGCCGGCCATACCACCGCCATCCATAAAGATTACCAAGTGGCAGTGCGTATGAAGATCATCAACAATGCTGACGGGGTGAACTACGGCGACACAGTGGCACATTCGGGGCAGACCACCGACTATGAGGGATGGGTAGGCATCAAGTACAGAGGTAGCAGCTCATTTTATGACTCCGACAAGAAACCTTATGGTTTCAGAACCTTGAAAACGGCTGACGTGAACGGAAAGAAAGAGAAAGTGAAACTGCTCGGTTTGCCAGAGGACAACAACTGGGTGTTGCTGGCGCCCTATCATGACCGCAGTCTGATCCGCGATCCGCTGGTGTATCAACTCTCACGGCCCTACTTCGAATTCACACCTAAGTGCAAATTCTGCGAGATCATCGTCGACGGCATCTACTATGGTGTCTATATTCTCTGCGAAAAACCCAGCAAGGGCGAGAACCGCTTGAACTTTACTGCTCCAGGCGACAGCGGCGACGAACTGACTGGCGACTATATGGTGGAGATAGACCGTGATAATGAGCCACATTTCGTATTGAAATACAAAATGTACGATCATGATATCTGCGCAAAGTACCACTTCCCTGAGTACGAGGAAATATCAAGTGAACAGATGGCCTATATCAAGCAGCGGTTTGACGAGTTGGAGGATGTGCTCAACAGCGACGGTTTTGCTGACAAGGAGAATGGCTACAGCAAGTATATCGACGTGGAAAACTTCATCAATT
>Ga0310690_10010261_pt1 | contig 11659 bp, 4 predicted proteins | sample AusTroGonzalo_MG_2_FD_207661 | JGI IMG/M metagenome (GOLD analysis project Ga0310690, IMG submission 207661) | Bovine rumen microbial communities from tropical cattle in Woodstock, Queensland, Australia - Gonzalo_04 (v2) (version 2) | ecosystem: Host-associated > Mammals > Digestive system >...
CAACAGGTGGACGGCTCCATCGTGGCTCTGCAACAGCATTTCGCAGATGCCGGCCGAGACACCGAAGTTACCGTCAATCTGGAATGGCGGGTGTGCGTCGAACAGGTTAGGATAGGTACGTCCGTTTGGATACTGACGGGCGGCACGGTCGTCGGGCAACAGGTGCAGCATGTTCTTGATAATCGTAAAGGCATGGTTGCCGTCGAGCATGCGTGCCCAGAAGTTGGTCTTCCAGCCAAGACTCCAGCCGGTAGCCATGTCGCCACGCTGGTTCAATGTGTTGGCGGCTGCGGCGAAGAGCTCAGGATGAGCGTAGGGCGAAATCTGGTTGGAGGGGTACAATCCGTAAAGGTGAGAGATATGACGGTGCTCGTCCTTTGGGTCGTCGGCATCGATGAGCCACTCCTGCAGCTGACCGTAGCGGCCAATCTGCATGGGAGGCAGGTTCGACAGCTGGAATTTCAGGTTTTCGATATAAGCCTTGTCCTTGCCTAACACCTCGGCGGCCTGCAGTGTCTGCGACAGCACGTCGAAGGCAATCTGGTTGTCCATCGTGGAGCCTGCGGTCACGTTGGTGTTCTTGCCACGGGGACCATGCTCAGGCGATACGGTGGGTACCGACATCAGCCACCCGGCAGCGGCCTTGATCTCGCCGGCAGCGGGATAGACCTGCATATAGTCCAGCAGGAAGTCGGCGGCTCCCTTCATCACGGGATAGTACGTCTCCAAGAACTGCTTGTCGCCAGTATACAGGTAATGCTGCCAGAGATGAGTCGTCAGCCAGGCGCCACCCGTCGGGAACATGCCCCAAGGTGTGCCGTCCACAGGACCGGCAATGCGCCAGAGGTCGGTATTGTGATGGGCCACCCATCCGCGGCAGCCATACATTGTCTTAGCCGTCTCCGTACCCGTCTCGCTCAAGTCGCGAATCATCGAGAACAGCGGTTGCTGCGTCTCGGCCAGGTTGCCGATGAGGGCAGGCCAGTAGTTCATCTCGGCGTTGATGTTGATGGTATACTTCGAGTCCCAGGGAGCATTCATCTTGTCGTTCCATACGCCCTGCAGATTGGCGGGCTGACCGCCGGGCTGGCTCGATGAGATCAGCAGATAGCGGCCATATTGCATCATCAGCGCCACCATGTCGAGGTCGCTGGCATCCTTCTCAAAGGCAGCCACGCGCTTGTCGGTCTCCAAACCAGAGTTCGCCGACTTCGGCAACGTCAGGCTGACGCGGTTATACTGCTCCTGGTATTTCTTGATGTGGTCGGCCAGCAGCTGCTTGTAGCTCTTACCGTGTAGCGAGGCTATCGCCTCTTTGGCCTTCTTCTTGGCATCGCCGCTAATGTCCTTGTAGTTCACGAAGTTGGTGGCGGCGGCAATGTAAAGTGTAGCGGTAGTAGCGTCGTCCACACTAATGCCCTCGTTTTCCACCTCTACCTTGCCATCAGCCTCTATCAGTACCATGCTATAGGCCTTCAAACCGGCCTTGATACCTTCCTGTTCCACACCCTCAACGGTAGCCGAGAGCACGTTGACTTGCCCGTTACCGCCTTTTGCAATTGCGGGAATCACCCTCTTCGGCAACTGACTGTCGAAATTGATGTCGAACTCCAGTTTTCCTTTCTTCGATGCCGTCAGTCGAACGACAATCACCTTATCAGCCTGCGAGGCAAAAACGGTACGTTCGTACTTCACACCATCATAAATATAAGAGGTGGTAGCGGTGGCATCACCGAGGTTCAGCGCACGCTCATACTTCGTCACGTCCTTGTGGCCAAAGTTCAGCTTCAGGCTGCCCAAGGGCAGAAAGCGCATGCCGTGAGGGCCGGGAATGAAGTTCTGGTCGATGAGTTTCGACGCTTCACCCTCCTTGCCTTGGAAAATGAGGCTGCGCACCTCGGGCAAAACTGCCAACGACTTCTTGGAGTTGTTGTCGTGGGGCTGTCCGCTCCAGAACGTCTCCTCATTCAACTGAATTTCCTCCACGTCGGTACCGCCATAAACCATTGCGCCCAACGTAGAATTACCAACGGGTAATGCCTCCAACCAGTGTTTGGCGGGATTGGCATACCAGAGCTTGTGTTGCTGCGCCATCGCCGTCAGGGTGCCGACAGCCAGCATCAATGTTAAGGTTCTGAGTCTCATAGTTTGATTGCTTGTTGTTGTCCGTTATAGTTGACCTCCTGCTGCTGACCGTTGGGAAGCACAATTGTAAACTTCCTGTCGTTAAGCATGCCAGGGTAGCTGCCCTGTCGTGCACCTATCGTTAGCGTCTTGGTCTTGTCGTTCCACTCAAAGGCGATGGTGCTGTAGACACCCTTCTCGTAGTTATAGCCGTCGCCCTCGTCCTCATAGAGTGTGAACGAGCCGTTGGCACCAGGATAGACGCGCAGCTCGAGGTTGTCCCAAGCCTTCTCGCCGACATACTGCATCTCCGGGCCGAGTGGCAGGATGCTACCGGCACGAATGTACATCGGTACGCGGTCGAAGCTGGTCTCAATCGTGATGGTCTGGCCACCCTTCATGCGCTTGCCTGTCCAGAAGTCGTACCAGTCGGCACCCTTCGGCAGATACTTGGTGGCACTCTTCTTGGCGGTGAAGTCGATGGCTCCAGCGGTAGAACCGTCGGTAGCGTTCTGTCGGTTCCAGCCCGTCATCTCATTCGTGCGGATGATCTTCTCTTCCGTATACTGCGGGTCGACGATGGGAGCAGCGAGGATGCTGCGGCCGAACATAAACTCGTCGGTCATGTTCCACACCTTCTTGTCGCTGGCAAAGTCACTGAACAGCGGACGCATGTAGCTGTCGTTGTTCGAGGTCACCTGCCAGGCTGTACTATATAAATAAGGTATCAGGCGGTAGCGCAGGCGTATTTGCTTCTCGATGGCATCGTAGACGGGTTCGCCCTTCTTGCCGAACTGCCAGATCTCGCGGGGAGCATCGGCACCATGACTGCGGAACACTGGGCAGAACAAGCCATACTGCATCCAGCGCACGTAGAGTTCCTGGAATTGCGGATTCTTGGGAGCCGAACCACCACCACGGGTGTTGTAGGAACCGCAGAAGAAACCGCCGATGTCGGTATTGAAGTTGGGATTACCCGTCAGCGAATAGCTCAGTCCGGCAGGCACCTGCTTGCGCAGCATGTCCCACGACGAGTTCACGTCGCCGCTCCACATGTTGGAGCCATAGTGCTGCTGACCGGCAAACGACGAGCGGGTCATGATGAAGATGCGCTTGCCGCGGTCGTCCTTGCGCTGCGACTGATAGATGCCGCGCACGGTCTCCAAGGGGAAGGCGTTGCGCAGCGAGCGCCAGGTACCGCCCGTCACCTTATGCTCATAGTCGCTCTCCTTCGGATTGAAGAAGTCGGGATCGGTAGAGTCCATCCACCACGCATCGGTACCATAGTCGTAGAGCGTTTTCAGATACTTCCAGTAAATATCACGAGCCACGGGACTGAAGGCATCGTAGACCTTTACGCCCGAGGGATATTTCATAATGGGGGGCCATACATGCGAGATACCGCTCTGAGGCCAAGTCTCGATGGGCAACAGCAGACCTTTCTCGTTGAGTTCGCGGAACTGCTGTGTCATCGGACCGAAGCTGGCCCAAATCGAAATCATGAAGTGGGCATGCTTCTTGTGTACGTTCTCAATCAGCTGCTTGCCATTGGAGAAATCCTCGGCCAGGAAGTCCATGGCGTTCCACAGATAGTTGGAACCCCAGTACTGCCAGTCCTGGATGATGCCGTCGAGGGGCACGTTCAGCGCACGATACTGGTCGACGATGCCCTCTGTCTCGCGGGCCGTCTTGTAGCGTTCCTTCGACTGCCAGTAGCCGTAGGTCCACAGCGGGAACATCGGCACGTCGCCACTAAGCCAGCGCATCTGGGCAATCACGCCGTCGGCTGAGCCGCCATACATAAAATAGTAGTCGACGCCCTTGCCGGCTTCCGAGGTGAACGTCATGCCCTCAGCATTGTCCTCAAACAGCGTCGGCGAGTAGTTCTCCCAGTAGATGCCCCAGCCCTTGATGCTTTGCAGCACGTTCTGGAAGTCCTCGAGGTTCGACTGCTCCATGCGCTTCTTCTCACCCCGACGGTTCATCTTGCCGTTCTGGATGGTACCCAGACCGTAGATGGCCTCGTCCTTGTCGAGCGTGAATGTCTGCTTCACCTCCCACTCGTCCAGGTTACGGCGTGTCAGGCTCCAGCCGTCCTCGCGCAGCAGCACTTTGCCCTTCGACGTCAGGAACGTCAGTCTGCCCTGAGCGTCTTCACGTACCGTCAGTTCGCTGCTCGACGTTGTGTTGCCTTTCTTTACGACCGCCACCTGTTCAGGTTTTGCGGTGATTACCAACGTTTTCGTTGGTTCTCCTTTTACTACGTGGACAATACTCGGCGTGAGAAACTCTACGCTCACCTTTTGGGCATTAGCAGTTACACCTACCAGTAGCCCCATAAGGGTGGTCAGAACCAATGAATACATGCTCCTGACCTTTGATCTTTGATCTTTAACTTTTGACATCATCTCATTTAGTTTTAGATTTTGTGTGCAAAGATACGGAAAAAATCTTGATTTCCCTGCAAAAAATACAAAATATGCATGATATTATATTCCTGGCCCAATATAACTGGGCTGCAAACCGCCCCAGTCAATCATGATTCGCTGAATCATCTGACCTGGATCAGCCTGAATGCGCAGGAAGTTCACCTCACGACGTTGGTCCACAGCAAAGCGCAGACGACACATGATACCGTTGCGCATCACCTGGTCCTTCCAAGTGCGGTCATACTCCTTGAACTTGTTCTCGAACACCTGCTTGGGCTGGTTGTTGATGCTGACGACAATGCGGTTCTGCTTGCCCTCATAGAGCGGCCAGAAAGGTACGGCATATATAATGATATCGACAGTGTCGCTTGGGGCATGGAACCGGTATTCAATGGATTCATACTTACCTCCTTCCGGGGCTTTCGTCGGATCACCAAACTGAAGCACGTGCCCGTCGTAGCCCAGTCCCTTGACGAGCCTGACACCTTCGGAACGGCCCTGATGGCGGAATTTGCTCAGGTCGAGCACTTGGCAGTCCTTCGGCTTCTGTCCCCTGAGGGGAGATAAAGCGACGGCTTGCTCGCCTGCTCCTTCAAAGCGTTTTACTTCTGGCTTCTGATAGTATTGGCAGGTCGGGGTAAAGCTGGTGGAGAGTGCCATCATGCCGTCCCACTTGCCACCCAGTTGCTTGTTGTAGCGGCGGTTCAGGGCATTGATGCTGTCGTAGGCCTCCTCCATCTGACGGGCTGCCCAGTTGGCCTCGGCATAACGTCCTTCGGCAGCCATCTCATGGTTCAGCTGGGCCATCAGGAACTTGCGGTTCATCTGGTAGGCACCTTGCACAGGGAACTGAATCAGTTCGAAGAAGGCGGGGACATACGCTTTGTCTATCAGATTGGCCAGTCGTTCTACTTCGTCGCTGATGCGCTGGTAGTCGGCCAATCGTTGCTGTGCCTCGTCATAGTTGCGGAAGGAGTATTCCGTGTCTTTTAGTCCGGTGTGCTCCTTGTCATCCCACTCATAATCCCAGCCCATGAACTCGGGCTTGCGGCTCCAGGCAAGACGGTAGTAATCGTCGAGGATGGTCTGGAAGGTCACATATAATGGGCTTCCTTCAGAGGATTTGAATGTGCGGGCCAGAAACTCGGCCTGATGGCTGTAGGCATCCTCAAAGTTGAAGTTGTCGTTGTCGTCGATGTCCCACGCCATGTCGAAGAATGTCTGCATGCCTATCTCCATAGGCTTGATGTCGCCCACGTTGAGTAGCCAGTAGCGGTCGGCTCCGCAGTCGTAGGCTTTCTTCAGTTCCTCATACATCAGCACAGGCGGCGTGGTGTTGAGCCACAGGTAGTCGTGGGGGGCACCAAGATATGAGAGATGGTAGTAGACACCGCTGCGGCCAGAGCGTTTCTGCTCCTCAGGGTTGGCCACACGCTTCATGTAGCCATAGTTGTCGTCGACCCATACCAGGGTGATATCGTCGGGCACCCGCAAGCCGTTCTCGTAGATGTCCATCGTCTCCTTGTAGGGCACGAAGATCTGGGGAATCTCAGTTGGTTTCTTGTTGATATGCTTCTCCAACAGTTCGCGCTGCTCCTTGATAACCTTTTCAATCAGGGGGACACGCTCCTCCATCGGCAGATGGCCACGCAGGCCTTCGTCGTGGACACCACGCATGGCATCGGTATAGATGTTCTCGTATTGCGAGGCCTCGCGGAGACGGTCGTCCCACTTCTTCCAGATGGTCTCGCGGTTGGTCTTGTAGTTCCACTCGCCGTCACGTTCGCTGTCCCACTCGCTCTTGGCGGCGTTGTTCAGCAGCAGAGGCTCACAGTGGCTGGTAGTGATAATGATACCAAACGAGTCGCACACCATCTTGCTCTCAGCGTGGCTATAGAAGGCACCCGTACAACTATGCATGGCGGGTGCCAGCATATTGGCCTTCAGACGCAGCAGCAGCTCGCAGACCTTGGCGTAGGTCTTGGGGCCGATGTCGCCTAAGTTCTTTTCGAAGTTCTTCTCAGCCCAGGGCTTCAGTCCCCAGTCCTCGTCGTTGATAAAGATGCCGCGATACTTGACCGAAGGCTTATACGAGGCATAGTCGGCATCGACATAGACGGCGTCGCGATGACTGACGGGCACGTCGGCCCACCAGTACCAGGGTGAGACACCCATCTTCTCGCTCAGCGTAAACACGCCATAGGCCGCACCACGGCGGTCGCTGCCAACGATGATTAGGCGGCCGTCAATCTCACGGATGACAAACTGTTCCCAGCCGCCACGAATCTGCGACACGTCGAGGCGCCCTTTCCTGATGAGTCTGTCGACATAGGCGTTATGGCCGATGGTAGCGATGATGACCGACCCCTTGTCGCCTTTGCTTGAGACAGACGGCCGGCAGCCGGTAACGCGCTCCACGTCATCGGCAAAGAGCGTGGCTACTCGGCGCACGGTTGTTGGCTCGCTTCGTGAAACGACAACCGTTGCTGCGCGGTTCTTGGAATACAGGGGGAAATGGCCGCTCTCGCTGCTGACCTTCAACGTTTGATGAGTCTCAGCCAGCCCGCTGAGCGTCATCAGGTAAAGAGCAAGAAACAGAAATAGTCTTTTCATCCTTACTTATTTAATGATTACGATTTTGCCGTGATGAATGTAGATGCCCTTCTTGGGATGCTCCGTGCGCTGTCCCTTCAGGTCGTAATAGTAGTTGTCGACAGACGGCTGGCCGTTGCCCTTCGACAGGCCTGACACGCCCGTCGGGTCATCGTCGATGAAGGCCAGGTCACCGATATCGACATAGTCGAGGATACTGTTCAGCACGTAGTCAGTACGATAGGGGAAATACTGGTCGAGCAGACGGCGGCGCTCTTTCATATAGGTCTTGTCAACGGTATACTGCTTGCCGCGGCTCTGCCAGGGGTGGACGTCACGGCGGTAGTCGCCCCAACGGGCCGCCTCACAGTAGAGGGCCGACGAGATGGTGTTGTACAGACTGTCCCAGACCTCGACCACCGACTGCTCACCCAGCAACCCGTCATCGGCCAGCACTTTCATGGCCCGGCGCACATAGCGGCGGGCAAACTGCGGGTTCTTCAGCAGGTTCTGGAAGATGCCCGTCGGGCGGCGGTCGCCGTTGTCCTTCGAAAGGTTGTTCTCATGCACGTTCTCCAGGATGATCTCTGAATCCCAGCACAGGAAACGGAAACCCTTGCTCTGAACGCTGTCGTTGTTGTGACGGCGGATGGCGTACCAGTTATGATGGTCCCAGTCGGTATTGCCGGCATACTGGTTGATGAGCATGTAGTCAATGAAGTTGTCAACGTCGAGCAGGGTGTCCAACTGCTCGAGGGGAGCGTCGCTGGGGAGATCAGCAACCACACTCACCATCTGGTTCCAGGCGTCGAGCGTACCCTCGCTGGCCTCAAGATGGTTGCCTCCGTCTTCTTCCACCTTGACCACGTCGATGTCGCTCTTCTTGCCGCCGAGATGGTCTTTGCCAAACTGGTCGTCAACACGCTCGGCAATGTTGTAGAGTCCCCAGTACATACCGTTAAGGAACAGGTGGACGTAGAGCGCATTGACGCTGGTGTGGCCCATGCGGCGTTGCATGCGACGGGCCCAGACATCGCGAGTGTATTGTGCCTTCTCGCGGTTGCCCTCAGACCAATGCTGCCACGCGTTGCCGAAGTGACAGCGCAGCACAAGCTGGTCAAACTTCGACGGCTCATCTTTGCCGAAGAGGGGGTACTTCAGTGTCTTCGGACCGTACTCGTCCTTGAAGACAAGGCGGAACGAATGCTTGGGATTCTTCTCGGCCAGTCGGCCATGACCGCCATGCAGACGCACGCCGCAGGTAGTGCTGAGGTTGTGCTTCTGGGGACCGCCGAAGAGCTCGATGCTGGCAGGTCGAGTCCAGCCGTGACCAGTATTGTCGCCCACGGGAGGGCCTGTGAAGATGTAGATGCCGCCACGCTCCTCGTCGTTCTCGTGGCTGAAGAAGTTGTCCTTGTCCGACACAATGCTCAGAATGGGCAGCTGCTTCAGGCCCTCGATTATCTTTGGACGCAACTTCGTGTCCTTCGTCATCTCAGGATCCATCTCGTAGTCGGCAACGGCGGTTCCCCATATCTGGGTGTAGTTGCCCCATTCCTTGGGGTAGCCCTCCGGATTGTTGGGCTGGTTCAGTACCGAGGGGATGAAGATGTAGCTGACGGTGGCTACTGGCGAGAGAGAGTCGCCGATGACCTCGACAGCCCTCAGCAACGTGGTCTTACTGATGGTCAGCGTTGCCGAGTACTTGTTGCTTGCGGCTGTAGGCTCGCTGCCGTCGGTGGTATACCTGATGTCGGCCCCCTCGCTACTGCCGGTGATGGAGACTTTCAGGGTGCCGCTCTCATACAGGCCGTGAGGCTGCGAGAATTTCGGCTGGGCCGATGCCATCAGGGTGGACAGCAACGATGCGATGAGCAGGGCGGCGCGACGGAATCTTGTCTGTGGCATTACTTCTTCAGGTATTTCTTGCCGCCTTCGACCACGATTCCGCGGTACGTCCGGCCAACGCGCTGGCCGTTCAGGGTGGATCGTGAATTGTGCATTCTTGCCTCGCAAGCGTCCTTCGGCCGAGCGGTGAATTGTGAATTCTTAATAGTGAATTGTTCAATGCCTGTGGGCGTTCCTATCGGCAGCACGTCGTCGTTGAACGGACAGGGCGCATAGGCGACGGCTCCGCTGCCAACGAACGTCACCTCGCCCTGAGCCTCGACGAGCAGCGGCTGGTTGGCAGGCACCACTCCGCTGACGGCTACTGGCAGCAGGTCGGCTGTCAGGGTGTAGACGACTGCACCTTCGGGCACGACAGACTCGAAGGGCAGCTGCACAATGTGGCTGCCGTCGACGGTACAGGTATAGGTGGCTGTGGTGGCCGTGAACGACGTGGCAGGGCGGAACGCGCCCCAGTTCTCGTTGATGACTAACGAGGCACAGGTGCCGTCCTTCACGACGTTGTTGCCCGTCAAGGGGGCGTCGGCCGACGCATAGACCACGTGGTTGCTGTTTTCAAGCCAGGGTAGGGTAGCAGGCAGGTTGGTGACTGCCGTCATATCGATGCTGGTGCAGGCGGCATCGGAGCTGAATTGCAGCACGTTCGAGTCGTCGCCTACATAGTCGCCGCTCAGGATGCCTGCGTAGGTGGTGTTGCCGCTTGTCAGGTAGACGTCGCCGAAACTGATGGTCAGGTGCGACTGCGTGTTGTCGCAGGTCAGCGACAGCAGACCTTTGCAGCCGTCGGCAAGGGTGGTCGGCGAGAGGTCGAACGCCACCTCGAAGTTCTCGGCCTGGCTGAGGTCCAGGCGGGCATACTCGTGGCTGACGGCCTCGCCCTTGGCGTTCACGTAGTAGAGCGTGGGCTTGCCTGCCGTCAGCGAACTCGTGGTGGTCACCTTCTTGATTTGCATGACCAGTTGCGTGTAGTCGCCTTCTAACGAGATATACCCGTTGGCGGTCGTCTTGCGGCTGGAAATCAGCGGGTTGTTGCTGTCGAACTTCTTGCCCGTCTTGCCCGACAGCTTGTAGGTAGTGCCAAACGACGTCTTGGTGGTGGGCATGTCGTCTAAGCGCGAACGGTCGAAATAGGTGGTGCTGCCCTTCATGTCGGAGGGCTGACGGTCGCGTGACTTCACAAACATCACCGTGGCTACGCTCTGGGCGGCGATGGTGGCCACAGGTCGGCAGCTCTCTTCGCTTGGCGAGTTGATGGTCACCGCCGTTTTCTTGAAGCTCTGGCTCTTGCCCGTGGTACGAAGCTCGCCCTCCTTGGTGTAGAAAGGCAGGTCGAAAGTCAGGTCGACGTCATTGTCGGTAGCGTTGGCCATCACGGCCACAACCGTGTCGCCCGTTTGCGAGAGATAGGCCGAGCCCTCGACGCCTCCGCCAAACGTAGCGCCGATGCGGTTCATGCCTGTCACATACTTGGCAAAGTGGGCCATCACGTAGCCGCGCTTGGTGATGTTGCCAGCAGCGCCAGCACCGTTCTGGCCGTCGCCCATCATGGCGTAGTAGCGCTTGGCGGCATAGTGAATCCAGGCGTTGAAGCCGCCCAGCATGCAGGTGTTGATGGCGCGGTAGAAGTCGAAGAAATCCTTCGTGAAGTCAAAGTTGCGACCATTGGCCTGTCCCTCATTCCAGTTAATCAGGAATTCCGTCATCCAGATCTCCTTGCCCTTCGAGGCCAGGTTCTTGTAAGCCGAGCCGATGCCGCCGTACTGGTGGCCGCCGTAGATGTCGAAGCACTCGAGCACGCCGCTCTTGTTCAGGGCGTTGACGTAGCCGTCGGAACAGCCTATCGACTCGGGAGCCATCACCTTGCAGCTGATCTTGCGGCCGTAGGTCTTCACAAAGTCGGCCATCTCGCTGGTCGACCACAGACAGCCGGCATACGAGGCGGCCCAGTCGGGCTCGTTCTGGATGGAGATAGCATCGAGCTCCACACCGTTCTTCCTCAGGTACTGCACGTATTCCTCCAAGTACTCGGCGTAGTCGGCCCAGTTCTCTTTCTTCAGCTTGCCCTCCTTGCCGTCGCTCGTCTTGGCGTCGCTCGAATTGTTGGTCTTCCACTCCTTCGGCTGTCCCCACGGCGAGGCAAAGACAATCAGCCCCATCTGCTTGGCCTGCTTCGCCGTTGCCAACGACTGGCCCCAGGCGTTCTTGCCGATAGGGATATACAGTCGCATGATGTTACAGCCCACGGTGCTCGACTTGCCCCACACCTTCTTAATCTCGGCCGAGGACATGTGGTTGTAGGTGAACTGTGGCGAGCAGACGAATCCGCCGAAGCCTGTGATGTGTTGATACTTGGTTTGTGCGTCAAACCTTACCGTAGCCTTCTGCCCATGCATCAGCGTGCATGAAGCTATCAGCAGCATAAAAAGCGTTAGTCGTTTCATTCAGTTTATAGTTTTGCGCTGCAAAGTTACCAATAAAACCTCTAACTCCGATAGAATTTTGGTTCTTATACTTTCGATATTGTATCTTTACAGCCATAAAGCCTCTTTTTGGTTTTCACAAACTGGGTGAGTTAGTCATGCTAAGTGGCCGAGTTAGCCCTGCTA
>Ga0310690_10010262_pt1 | contig 11659 bp, 11 predicted proteins | sample AusTroGonzalo_MG_2_FD_207661 | JGI IMG/M metagenome (GOLD analysis project Ga0310690, IMG submission 207661) | Bovine rumen microbial communities from tropical cattle in Woodstock, Queensland, Australia - Gonzalo_04 (v2) (version 2) | ecosystem: Host-associated > Mammals > Digestive system >...
TTAGCTTTGTTTACGTCGGCTACTTCCTCTTTCTTATTGGCTACGTGAGTATATAATACCGGTGTTAATGCTCCCACCAACCCCAAGGCTACCACCGCCTCAACCAGCATACTGCCCGCACATAACCGCAGCCCGCGAGCCTTACTCTTTATATGAATGCCATAATTCCCCATTGCTGCCTCCTCACAAAAGGCTCGCCAAATCTTCCCCACACAGGCAACTGCCTTGCCTACTATGACAACAACGCATCCCCTGCCATACCGGGGGGGGTTGAGACGATTCTTTTTTTCCGATATCATTTGATTATACCTCTATGCTTAAACATCAAACACCATATCGTGTTATCCTACCACTTCGGGCGAATAAATGCAAGAGATTTTCAATATCTTGAAGGGCAAGAGAGTCTTAGCGGATTTTAATAAGTCGTGGCTTCCGTATGACGAAAACCGAAAAAGGTATATTTTGCCTTTTCTTGCAGTTCATTGTTTTCAATTTGCTTGATATCAACACCCAATCCTTTACCGGAATGTATATTTTCATAAAGCAAGGCAGCGTTATCTATAACAACCTTTTCCCCGTTTTTGTTTCTAAGCGTTGCTTTTTCAAATTCTTTATAAGCACAGACAAGTTGCCCATAGCCGATAAATCTTTCAACTTCGCCTTTTTCGTTACGTCTTCGCAGTAAATGGGCCCAGTCAGCCGCTATCAAGCCCGCCGGATTGGGGATATACCTGCCTATCAATTTATAATCGCCTTCCATCCAGACTTCACCGGTTGCTTTTCCGAGTTCTCTGATTAAATGTACCGAAGCAAGTCCGAAGTCTTCATCTTCCCCTTGTTTTGCGGACATAATGACATTACTTTTCCCATCAATCACGGCAAAATCGGCATTTTCGGCATCAAGCAAAGACAAAACGCTTTCATCAAACACCATCCTGTCCAAAGCCCCGTCCAGCAATTCATACTGAGCCTTATCCGAAAAAGCTCCCTTTTCCGTATCTTCACGGTTATGACCGAACACAATCTTTTTTACACCGAACAAAACCGAGGCACAAAGGCACATGGGGCAACACTCCCCCGATGAATAAAGTTCCGCATAATCAACGTGAGAATAGCCGTTTTCCCGCATAAACAAACGCATTGCATCTACTTCGGCATGAGCGGAGGCATCGGATAAAGGCACAACGTGATTGGCTTCTATATAATCCTTACCGTCCACACAAAGACAAGCACCGAAAGGTCCGCCTTCAAAGTTTTTAATGTTTTTTGCGGTTGCTTCTATTGCCAGCAACATCTTTTGTTGTTCATACTCTTTAACATCATCATTTTTCATTTGCTTTTCTCCCCAGCCAAGGCAACATTTCGTCCACATTGGTAACACCCTGCAACACCGGAGCCCCGTCGGTTTCACTTTCTTCTTTTGCCTTTTTAACTATTTTTTCAATAAGTTGTACTTTACGCTGATAATCTTTTATATTCCTCATAATGATTATATCAAAGGGGTAACGATCGGGTATTACATTATCTTTTGCTCCCAGCATGCGAGCGGTAATGCTTGGTCGTTTTATACTTTGCAACACCAAAAAGATATTACCCACATTGGCAGGTTGAAAGAAAAGGTGCTTTGCCGCTATATTACCGATTCTTAACAAAGACACTTCAAAAGTTTTTTTCTCTGTTCTTGCCTCGTTAATTATCAGACAATCATCATAAAACTTGTAAACATCACGACGCGAAAAGAAAGCCGCTCCTGCAAGAACAGCCATCAATATCGCAGCAGTACAGGTAAGTCCCTCATCTTCGGTAAAAAACCATACCGCAATCGGCACGGCACATAAAATTGCCAATTTTATTTTTAAAAACACGGAATGACTTGACTCAAGCCGCAATAAATTACCTTTGTTACCCGGCATTTTTCTGTATTTCCCTGCAAATATCGTCCGTAATTTTGTTAATAAGACTTTCGTCTTCACCTTCCGCCATAACCCTTGCCAAAGGCTCTGTCCCTGATTTTCTGATAAGGATTCTGCCCGTACCGTTCAATTCCGCCTCTGCCTTGGCAATAGCCGCTTCAACCAAAGGATTAGCCAAAACCTCTTGCACCTTTTCCCTTGTTTCCAAGCGAACATTCTTCAATACCTGAGGATAAGGAGTGAAAAGGCTTGTAATTTCGCTTGCTTTCTTATTTTTCCTTACCATAAAGGATAATAATTCCAAGGCAGACATAATACCGTCGCCCGTTGTTGCATAAGCACCCAAGACAATATGTCCCGACTGCTCCCCGCCAAGATTAAGCCCTTTTTGTTGCATCATTTCAACAACATATCTGTCTCCGACGGCGGAACGCAACATCTTAATACCGTTAGAAGCAAGAAATTTCTCCAAGCCTAAATTACTCATTACGGTAGTAACAACGGTATTATCCTTAAGCATACCCCTTTCTTGCCAATCCAAAGCAATCAAAGCAATAATCTCATCACCGTCAACTATACGGCCTTTTTCATCGGATATAATGACTCTGTCCGCATCACCGTCCAAAGATATACCTATATCCGCACCCTGTCGTACCACTTCCTGACACATAGCCTGAGGATATAAAGCACCGCAATTATCGTTTATGTTGCAACCGTTGGGAGAAACACCCATGGGGATAACCTCCGCTCCCAATTCCCACAACACGGAAGGTGCGACTTTATAAGAGGCTCCGTTGGCACAATCAACCACGACTTTTAAACCGTTCAAGCGTAAGTCTTTCGGAAAAGCGGATTTTACAAACTCCACATAGCGTCCCCTCGCAGATTCCAAGCGGGTAATTCTGCCGATTTGCTCTGACGGCACAAATAAGGCGGATAAATCACCGTCCAGCATATCTTCAATTTGCTTTTCCGTCTCATCGGACAATTTATAACCGTCGGGTGCAAACATCTTTATCCCGTTATCATAAAAAGGATTGTGAGAAGCGGAAATCATCACACCCAAATCAACCCGCATAGACCTTGTAAGCATAGCCATTGCGGGCGTAGGCAAAGGACCGACAAGAATCACGTCCATACCGACGGAAGTAAAACCCGCCGACAAAGCATTTTCAATCATATAACCGGAAAGCCTTGTGTCCTTACCTATAATAATTTGGTGTCTGTCTTTGCCTTTGTTCATATTGCGGAACAAATGTCCCGTAACTATGCCGAGTTTTAAAGCAACTTCTCCGGTCATGGGAAAGACATTGGATTTTCCCCTTACACCATCTGTACCGAACAGTTTTCTTTCAGCCATTTATTTATCCTTTTTATCTTTTTCTTCTTCTGCTTTTTCCTGATTTTTCGTTTCTTCCGCAACATCAGCGGTATCTTCTTCCGTCTCTGGCAAAGATGCCTTCAAAACAGACACAACACTAAATGTGCGGTTAGGCTTTTTACCGGCAAGCAAATCTTTTATTTCCGAGCCCGTCAAAGTTTCGTATTCAATCAAGCCCTTTGCCAAGACCTCCAAATCCGCCCGCTTTTCATTCAGTATTTGCTTTGCCTTCTCAAAGGCTTCGGTAATAATGCGGTGTACTTCTCTGTCCACGTCCAAAGCCGTTTCATCAGATATATTCTTACCTTTCGTCATCATGGAGCCGAGGAATATCTGCCCGTCCGGTTCTTCATACGCGATAGGTCCCATTTTATCACTCATACCGAATTCGGTAACCATTCTGCGAGCTATGTTCGTTGCCATACGAATATCGGAAGACGCCCCCGTTGACACGTTTTCTTTACCGAAAATAAGTTCCTCCGCAACACGTCCGCCGAAAGCAACCACAAGTCTGTCTTTTAATTTTGCGAAAGAGTGAGAAACAGCGTCTTTTTCAGGTAATTGCATTACCATACCCAACGCTTGTCCTCTGGGAATAATCGTTGCTTTATGGATAGGATCGGCATGCGGGCAGTTAAGGTTGCATATAGCGTGTCCCGCTTCGTGATAAGCGGTCATTTTCTTTTCTTCCTCGTCCATAACCATAGACTTACGCTCTGCACCCATCATCACTTTATCCTTGGCGTATTCCATTTCCGCCATGGTAACCACCAGCTTGTTACGACGAGCAGCCAACAAAGCCGCCTCATTAACCAGATTGGCAAGGTCTGCACCCGAAAATCCCGGAGTACCTCTGGCAATTACGGACACATCAACATCGGGAGCAACGGGTACTTTCCGCAAATGTACCTGTAATATCTTTTCTCTGCCGGTAATATCCGGTAAAGGCACAACCACCTGTCTGTCAAAGCGTCCCGGTCGCAACAAAGCAGGGTCCAACACATCGGGACGATTCGTTGCCGCCACCAAGATTACACCCAAATTACCTTCAAAGCCGTCCATCTCAACCAACAGCTGATTAAGAGTCTGTTCTCTTTCATCATTACCGCCGCCAAGCCCTGCTCCTCTGTGCCGACCGACAGCATCAATTTCATCAATAAAGATTATGCAAGGTGCATTCTTTTTACCCTGTTCAAACATATCACGAACACGGGAAGCACCGACACCGACAAACATCTCCACAAAGTCCGAACCGGATATGGTAAAGAAAGGCACATTAGCCTCACCGGCAATCGCCCTTGCCAGCAAAGTTTTACCGGTACCGGGAGAGCCGACCAACAAAACACCCTTGGGAATCTTGCCGCCCAATTTTTGGAATTTTGACGGATCTTTCAAAAAGTCCACGATTTCTTCCAATTCTTGCTTTGCCTCATCAATACCGGCTACATCGGCAAAAGTAATTTTGTTGTTACCGTCGCCCAGCATTCTTGCCCGTGATTTACCGAAGCCCATTGCTTTACCGCCGCCCTGCATTTGCCGCATAAAGAAAATCCACACACCTATCAGCAACAGCATAGGCAACCAAGATATAATTACCGCCCACAAAGAATCCGAAGAACTTTTATCGGAAACCACCGTGATTTTCACTTTGTGGTTACGCAAATCACTTATAAGATCGGCATCATACGCTGCCAAAGTGCTGAATGTTTGCCCACTATTATCCGTGCCGTAAATGGTACTGCCCTTAAGTTGGACTTCCTTTACCTCATCGGCATCAACTCTGTCTCTGAACTCCGAATAAGGGATACTGTCAGCACCGGCTTGTTCTTTTTCGGGATTATAGAAAGCGTCAACAAGCACTAAAGCAACCGCTGCTATTACCAACCATGTCAATAAATTTTTTTTCACTTCGTTATTCCTTAGTTACAAAATTTTTTTCCTAAGTTTAAAGCTCTTTTTCTTAAAAGCAAAGATTAAAAGTACAATCACATTTTATATTACTTACGCTACCGCTTCTTTTATACCCCAAAAGAGGTATAAGCAAAAGCCCGTCTTTATCTTTAATAACGGGTATTGTTTTCAAGATATTCGCAGAGAAAAGTTTCTTCACTTCCTTTAATTCATCAGGCAAGGGAGTATTTCCCAATTTCCCCACATACAAAGGACTCGGTAAATCTCCGTCAAAATCCAAAGTAAACCTGTCCCATAAAGTCTGTTTTTCAAAGACTTGTTTATCGGCGGCGGTATGTCGTTCTTCTTTAACAACGTAAAGCCAACTACCTTTATCTTTTTTGGCAATAACCGTACCTCCCAAAGTTGCGGATTTAAAATCAGCCTGTTTTATCTTGGCAAACAGGTCTTTTAATTTTTCAATCCGTAAAGGGTAAGTATATTCACCGTTGTTACCGACACCCTCAATACACCTTGCCAGCACTCTTACCGCCACTTCTTCATCAAGTTTTACCAACTGCCGCAAACTTACTTTCAAAAAACCGAAAGAAGATGTAAGCACAAAGTTACGGCAAAATTCAACCTGCAATTTCTGTAAGTAAGTGCTGACTCCCGCCATTTTTTCCATAGTCTTTGACACGGCCTCAAGACTTAAGCCCAAATTGTCAAGTAACGGGCGAGCCTTTCTGAGTCTTACCCTTTCATACATTTCATTTTCATTTGAGGGGTCTTCTATCCAAGCCTGATTTAAAAATTTATCGGTAGCGATAATCTGTTCTCTGGTAAACGTAAGCAAGGGTCGCAAAACCGTTATACCGTTTCTTTCACTGCGAGGGCGAATCCCTGACAAACCGTCAACCCCTCCCGATTTTGCCAAACGCATAAAAAACGTTTCCACATTGTCGTTTTCATTATGAGCAAGGCACAAAAAACGAATACCCTGCTGTTTACACTCCTTTATCAACAAAGCATAGCGGGCGAGTCTTGCTTCTTCCTCTATTGACGTCAAAGGCTTTTCGCCTTCCCAAACCAACGTTTTATGCTTTATGCCCAACGCCGTAAGCCACTTATGCACTTGTTCCGCTTCCGCTGCCGATTCGGGTCTTAATCGGTGATCTACGGTCAAAGCAAGTAACCCGTATCCGTTTTTTTCCGCATACCTTGCCAACATACGGCAAAGACAGATACTGTCAGCACCGCCGGACACACCGACGGCAAAGACCTCCCCTTCGGTAACGGCAAACTCGTCCATTACCGAGGAAAAGTCATTATCGGAAATTATTTGCACTGCAGATTTTCCGCTTCTTTTGCCGCACGAGATTTCAAATCGGCATTTGCATTCGGGTAAATATCCGCAAAGTTCTTAAAGACATAGCAGGCTTCTTTATTGTTTCTTAAAGACTTATGTGAAAGTCCCAGCTTCAACAAAGAATCTTCCGCCTTCGCCGATTTAGGATAATTACGGTAACAACTTCTGAAAGTTCTTGCCGCCATATCAAAATCCTTGCGTGCATAGTAAGTCTCACCCAACCAATACAAAGCATTAGGCAACAAATCACTGTTCGGATAGTCATTCATAAAAGCGACCAAAGCAGCTTCCGCTTCAACGTATTCCTTATTTTTTACCAACTCATACGCTTGTTTATAGCTCTTTTCCGCTTTGGAGTTTTTATCACCCGCATTACTTGCGGCAGGCACCAAAACGGCAGGCTTACTGCTCTTATCACTCTTTTCCGACTCGGTTGCGGATTTTGCAACACTCTCGGCAGGTTTAGGTGCTTCTGCCTTTTTCTCGGTAACAGGCTGATTGATAGCCTTTATAACGGGAGCGGGGGCAGGTGTGGAGGCAGGTTGTGCCTGTACGGCATCGGCAGCCTTTTCAGTCGTTTTTGCCTCCGGCTGTTTATTTTCCTTTTTCGCTTCCTCTTTTTCCTTTACCGCCGTTTCTTTTGTTTCCTTTGCGGCAACTTCCTTTGTTGAGGTTGCTTTTACCGCAGACTCGGCAGGTTTAGTCGCTTCCGTTTTCTTTTCGGCAGCGGGCTTTTTAACCTCGGCGGGTTTAGATGCAGACTCGGCGGGTTTATTTTCCTTTGCAAGTTTCGGCTTATCCACAACCGCAGGAGTTTTCTGCCCCTTCAGGCGAGTTTCCTCATCTTTTGCCTTTTTGGTTTCTTCCTCACGCTTTTTAATAGCGGCAAGCAACCTTGCTTTTTCTTTTTCCAAAGCCTCTGCCTTAGCAATCCTGACAGCTTCTTCTTCCTCACGGATACGGCGTTCATGTTCGGCCTTTTCCAAAGCTGCAAAGCGAATCTCTATATCAGCCGCCAGTTTTTCCAGCTTTTTCTCCAAAGTATCAACCCTGTGAGTAAGAATCTCGTTCTTATTGGTTGCTTCGGCAAGCTGTTGTTCTATCATCGGCAAATTTTCAAAAGCCGCATCAACATCTGTTTTACGAACATTTCCGGCTGTTTTATCCTCAGCTTTCACCGAAGGAGGCAAATTTTGCGGAACAATAATCTCACCCCTGTACACCTTTCGTTGCAAGGAGTTTATATCTTTCTCCAGCCTCTCCAATTTTTGAGGAGTCGTTTCCGCAAAAGCAGACACTCCCCCAAAAATCAAAGCGGAAGAAAGCAAACACAAAGTAACAAAACGTTGCAAATCAAACTACCTATTCTACTACCGTAACAGCCCTACGATTCTTTGCCATGGAGGCATTGTCGTTTCCGATAACTAAGGGTCTTTCCTTACCGTAAGAAATAACGGATATATTAGATGAGTTTACACCCTGCAAAGCCAAGAAATTCTTGACAGCATTGGCGCGTCTTTCACCCAAAGCAATGTTATATTCACGGGTACCCCTTTCGTCGCAGTGTCCTTCAATAACGACTTTTGTATCGGGATTGTTCTTCAAAATAGCGGCCTGTTCTTTCAAAATAGCCAAAGCAGCCGGTTCCAAGTAATAAGAATCGTATCCGAAATTTACGGTATTCTTCATACTGTCGGACAAATCGTTCACCGAGCCGTAATCAATACCGATTTCCTCTGAAACATAACCGCCGTCGGTATCCGTTACATCTTCACCGTAGCCGTCCCCGTAAGTATCGGCACCGTAACTTCCGTCAACATCTGTTGAAGAACAAGCCGACAAAGCCAAAAACGTTACCGCAACACCAAAATTCAATATCTTCATAGTTATTTTCTCCCTATATTTCCAAAGATATTCCGCAGTTTAACAACTTTTTATCCTTATGGATAGCATTTTTTATCTTTTAGTGATAATCTACCCTCAGTTTAGTGTAAATCATATTTTTGTAAAGGAGTTTTAATCTTGTTAAGAGAAGAAATAAAAAATCAAATGAAATCCGCTATGTTGAACAAAGAAACGGAGAAACTGGCAACCATTCGTCTTATACTTGCCGCCATAAAGGATAAAGACATATCCTCACGCACGGAAGAATCCAAAGAAGGAATATCCGACGAACAAATCCTTTCCCTGCTCGGTTCCATGATAAAGCAAAGAAAAGACAGTATAGATATGTACTTAAAAGGCAATCGTCAGGACTTGGCAGACAAGGAACAGGCGGAAATAGATGTTATCTATTCCTTTATGCCAAAACAGCTTTCGGAAGAAGAAGTTTCCGCCGCTATCTCTGCCGCTGTTGCCGAAACGGGAGCGACAAGCATAAAAGATATGGGTAAAATCATGGCTTTCCTGAAAGAAAAATACGCGGGACAGATGGATTTTGCCAAAGCATCAGGTGCCGTAAAAGCGGCTTTGTCTTCATAGAATCAGGGCAAAGTTATGACCCCTTTCCCCGGCAGCTTTATTGACGAACTTCATTCCCGTGCATCTTTGGCAAGCATTGCAAGTAAATATGTACGCTTAACCAAAAAAGGGAATGAATACGTCGGCTGTTGTCCTTTTCATAAAGAGAAGACTCCGTCATTTTCCATAAATGACAGTGAGGGCTTGTATTATTGTTTCGGGTGCGGGGCAAAGGGGAACACACTTTCTTTCCTGATGGAAATAGAAAAGCTGTCATATCCCGAAGCGGTACATAAATTGGCGGAGATTGTGGGCTTGCCCGTTCCGATATTAAAACCTGCCGATGAAGAAAAAGAAAAAAGACTCAACTCTTTATATGATGTAATAGAGCTGGCGTGTTGTTTCTTTCAACAGAACCTCTACGGTACAAACGGAAGAAAAGCACTTACCTACCTGAAAGACAGAGGCATTACCGATGACGTGATAAAACAATTTCGACTCGGTTATTCCGGTGGTGCGGGTGCGTTAAGAACTTTTCTTAATGCCAAGGGCGTAACAAGCGGACAGATGGTTGATTCCGGTTTGTTTACCAAACCGAATACGGAAGGACTCAGCCGTGAGTACTTTCACGATCGCGTTATGTTCCCGATTACCGACAGAAAGAATCGTGTTATTGCTTTCGGCGGCAGAGTAATGGATGACGGCAATCCCAAATATCTGAATACACCTGAAACAGAACTTTTCCATAAGGGGCAAACCCTTTTTTCCCTTCCGAGAGCAATAGAGGCTGCCAAGCACAGCGACACCGTTATCTTATCCGAAGGTTACATGGACGTTATCGCCCTTAATATGCACGGTTACGCAAATTCCGTCGCCCCTTTGGGAACGGCGTTTACCGAATATCAGGCGGAAATTTTGTGGAGAATGGCAAACGAACCCGTTATCTGCTTTGACGGAGATACAGCCGGTATCCATGCCGCACAAAGAGCTGCCAAATTGGTACTGCCTTTATTGAAAGAGGGCAAATCCTTTAACTTTTTGTTTTTACCGGATAAAATGGATCCGGATGAACTGCTTAAAGCAAGGGGAAAAGAGTATTTTGACAACCTGCTTAAAAACCCCTTACCGCTTTCATCTTTATTGTGGAACGGATTGGTTGAAGGTAAAGTCCTTAACACTCCCGAGCGACGCTCCGCCGTAGAAAAAGAAACAAAACTTATTTTAGGGCAGATAAAAAGCGAATCCGTACGCAACTTTTACAATGCCTTTTTCAATCGCAAACTTTGGGAATTAAAAACAGGTCATACGATAAAAAAAGCAAATAATCTTAAAAATGAGCCGAAAACGGTCATTCCTAAAATAAAAGCAGGAGAAAAAGAAGATAAAACAATCCTTGCCTATATGATTTATTACCCTGAAATTATGAGTAAATGGATTGAAAAAATCAGCTTCGGCGATTCCTCCGATTTATTGAAAAAGGCAAGCACGATGATTACATCGTCAATCTTTGATAACCCGAACATTACCAAAGAGGAGTTAAAACAAAGCCTGTCTCCCGAAGTTGCGAATTATCTTGCTTGCGATTTTGAAATACTTGACCGTAATTTGAAAATGCCGCAGGAAATAGATGAGCAAATGCACGAACATTTTACCATGACGGAAATCAAAAATTTGGAAAAAGAAATAAAAGAAACGGCAGCCGAACTTGCCCCTTATCTGAACAATCCCCCGCAGCATTTGTGGGAAAAATACCTTGCCTTACAGGAACAAAAGCAAAAACTGGAAGACGAGCTTTATAATTAAAAGCTGAAAAAATACGAAATGCGAACAACAAAAAAGCCACCGAAAGGCAGCTTTTTGAAATAACGGAACACACGTCCGCAAAATTAGCCCTGACGGGATTTGCAGCGAGGTTTCTTTTTGTTTATAACATATACTCTGCCTTTACGCTTAACAATCATACAATTTTTATCGCGTTCCTTAGCAGATTTAAGGGAATTACGGACTCTCATTTATATCTCCACTTTATTATCGTTTACTACACTAGGAGGCGGAAAATATATGTTTTTATGTCGTTTGTCAACAACATTATTCATAAAAGCACATTTTTTTGCAAAATTAACATTTTTATAACTCTTGTTCTCTTGCCATAGAGAAAACACTGTTGTATTGTGTAAGCTGTTATGTACAAATAAGAGGTTATGCTATGCTTGTTTCCAAAATAGATAAAAACGGCTTTGTTGAAATAGCTATTGACGGTTCAATAGATACTCTGTCCGCCCCCAGATTAGAGAAATTCTTGAACATTATCATTAACGAAGGTGCCAACAATCTGGTAATAAATCTGGAAAAAGTACCTTATATATCAAGTGCGGCTTTGCGTACTTTCTTGGGAGTCTTAAAAACACTCGGCACGATAGAAGGCTCGTCTTTACGTCTTATCAACGCAAATGACAGTGTTAAAAAAGTTTTCAGTATAACGGGCTTTGCCGCCTTATTTGATTTTGGTTAGGAACAACACTTTGGGTGAAACAATCATTAAAAATCGTGAGGGTGATATTCATAAAGCCCTTAAATTTGTGCAAAACGATTTGAAAAAAAATAATTTTTCTCACGATTTTGCAGTTTTTATCGCCATCACGATAG
>Ga0310690_10010263_pt1 | contig 11659 bp, 8 predicted proteins | sample AusTroGonzalo_MG_2_FD_207661 | JGI IMG/M metagenome (GOLD analysis project Ga0310690, IMG submission 207661) | Bovine rumen microbial communities from tropical cattle in Woodstock, Queensland, Australia - Gonzalo_04 (v2) (version 2) | ecosystem: Host-associated > Mammals > Digestive system >...
TGCTGCCTCCCGTAGGAGTCTGGACCGTGTCTCAGTTCCAATGTGGGGGACCTTCCTCTCAGAACCCCTAACCATCGTCGGCTTGGTGTGCCGTTACCTCACCAACTACCTAATGGTACGCGAGCCAATCCGTAGGCAATTAATCTATTAAACAAAGGTCATGCGGCCTCTGTTGTTACGGAGTATTACGCATCGTTTCCAATGACTATCCTCCACCTACGGGCATGTTGCTCACGCGTTACTCACCCTTTCGCCGGTCGCCATCAGAGTATTGCTACTCCATGCTGCCCCTCGACTTGCATGTGTTAAGCCTGCCGCTAGCGTTCATCCTGAGCCAGGATCAAACTCTTCATTGTATATTTTTTTATAAAACTGGCTTGATCCCTGACACTAATTCTTATAAAAGAATCGACGCTCGTTTAAATTAGAAATTGTTACAACAACTTCCGGTACTTGCTTGTACTTCCTTTCAGTCTTTTCAATGAACTTCTCTTTGATGTCTTTTTGCCAATCTCTTCGTCAGGCTTCGCCTGCGGTGCTCACAACCAAAAGGTTGCTGCGCTCCTCGTCGTTCGCCTTCCTTGACCTTGCCAAAAAAACATTTCAAAGAACTTTTTATGTCCGGCCTTTCGGTCCAGGGCGTAAAAAAGCCCGCTCTATTTCAAACGGGACTGCAAAGGTAGAAAGTTTTTTCAAACTAACAAAATATTTTTACAAAATTTTTCAAAATTTGTTTTTCGAGATATAAACCGTATCTTTGTTAGATGTAAACCAATGACCACATGAACCCCAACGAGTTTGACGTAATCATTATCGGAGGAGGCATTACCGGTGCCGGAACGCAGAGGGACTGCGCCATGCGCGGGCTGCGGACTCTCCTCATAGAGAAGAGCGACATCGCCACCGGCGCCACCGGCCGCAACCATGGCCTGCTGCACTCCGGAGCCCGCTATGCAGTGAATGACGGAGAGAGCGCACGCGAATGCATCAGCGAAAATATGATTCTCCGCCGCATCGCCGCCCACTGCGTGGACGAAACCGACGGCCTCTTCATAACCCTCCCGGAGGACGACCTCGCCTACCAGGCCACTTTCGTTGATGCCTGCCGCGCCGCCGGCATCAGGGCCGATATCATCGACCCGGAAGAAGCCCGAAGGCTGGAGCCGTCCGTGAATCCGGAAATCATCGGCGCAGTGCGTGTACCGGACGGAAGCGTGGATCCTTTCCGCCTCTGCGCTGCAAACATGCTTGACGCAAAACTTAAAGGCGGGCACGTACGCTTATATACAGAGGTAACCGGCTTCATCAAAGAAGGAGATACCATCAAGGGCGTACACACCAGAAACATCCAGACTGGGGAAGAGGCCGATTTCTACGCTCCCGTCACTGTTAACGCCGCCGGTATATGGGGGCACAAGATTGCGGAGATGGCCGGTGTCAGAGTGGGCATGTTCCCCGCCAAGGGCGCCCTCCTGGTCTTTGCCCACAGGGTGAACAACGTGGTCATCAACCGCTGCCGCAAGCCAGCCAATGCCGACATCCTTGTTCCCGGGGATACCGTATGCATTATTGGAACCACATCGGACCGCATACCCTTTGAAGAATGCGACAATGTGGCCGTTACCCCGGACGAGGTCAACCTTCTTATTTCGGAAGGCGCCAAACTGGCACCGTCCCTTTCATCGACACGTATCCTCCGGGCCTATGCCGGCGTCCGCCCCCTGGTCAGCGCCGACAACGACCCTACAGGCCGTAACATCTCCCGCGGCATTGTCTGCCTTGATCACGAAACCCGCGACGGCATCAAGGGATTTGTAACAATCACCGGCGGCAAACTCATGACATACCGCCTGATGGCAGAGCAGGTCACGGACCTTGTATGCCGCAAGCTGGGCGTTGACAAGAAGTGCGAGACTGCCGTCACTCCCCTGCCAGGATCGGAAGAGAAGTCTTATAAAGAGGTAGCCCGGCAGATATGGGAGACTCCGTCAATGGTCCAGAAAGCTACCGCTGCGCGCCTTGGTACCCGTGCCGCCCGTTTCAAGGAGAATGACCGATACGAAGATTCCCTAATCTGCGAATGCGAAGAGGTGTCGGTTGGCGAGATCAACTCTGCCATCGACAGGCTGGACGTAAGCACCCTCACTGACCTTCGCAGGCGTACCCGAATCGGCATGGGGCCATGCCAGGGAGAGTTCTGCGCCTGCCGCGCCGCCGGCCTTCTTGCCAAGGCACACGGATGCGTGGACAAGGAAAGGGAAGACCTCTACGATTTCCTTGCAGAGCGGTGGAAGGGCAATTTCCCCATCGGATGGGGCGATACTCTCCGTGAAGCAGAATATACTCAGTGGGTTTATAAACACGTGCTTGGCCTATGAAACACGACACCGTAATAATCGGCGGCGGGCTCACTGGCCTGCTTGCCGGAATAAGCCTCCAGAAAGCCGGACAGTCCACCATAATTGTCAGCTCCGGCCAGAATGCCCTGCACTTCTTCTCCGGGGCATTTGAATCCATCAGCGATCTTCCGTCCCGGGTTGCAGACACGTTTGCAGAAGCCGGCGTACGCGTTCATTATAAGGAAGGGGTGAGCCTCCTTCCCATGGGCAACTTCCGCAAGAGTTTCCTCTCCCTGGAAGACCTGGACATCTTCCCTGCCGCCAAGTTTGCCAGCAAGGCGCTGGTGGTTAATTTCATGGGCTACCACGACTTCTTCTCCTCCTTCATTGCCGAAGGTCTGGAAAAGGCCGGCATCCAGTGCAGAATCCGTTTCCTCAAACTCCCGGAAATGGAGCACCTGCGCCAGAGTCCCAGTGAAATGCGCTCCGTCCAGATTGCCCGTACCATGGACAGAATCTGGGAAAAGGTCGTACAGGAAATCCGCATGCTCATAAAGGACGATGATGCCGTAATCCTGCCGCAGGTGTTCGGTCTTCAGGACACAACGGTCCCGGGCCGCATCCGCGAAGCCATCCCGGCCAAGGTTGTCTTTACCGGAACCCTGCCGCCCTCGGTCCCCGGTGTGCGAACCATCATGCAGCTTCGCCGCCGCTACGAAGTGCTTGGCGGAACTTACTTGATGGGAGATCAGGTAATCCAGGCTCACGCACATGGAAACACCGTTCACAGCGTAGCAACCAAGAACCTTGAGAGTCACTACCTGGAGGGCCGCAGTTTCATTCTCGCAAGCGGAGGGTTCTTCTCCAAGGGCCTTATTTCCACACCCTCACGTATTTACGAGCCTGTATTCGGCCTTGATATTGACTATCCGGAAGACCGCAACTCCTGGTACAATCCGGATTTCATGGGCCGTCAGCCTTATATGGAGTTCGGCGTAAAGACCGACGCAGACCTTCATGCTGTTTCCGGTGGAGTTCCCTTCTCCAACCTCTATGCAGCCGGCGGGATACTGGGTTACTCCTCACCCGGCCTGGGTTATGCCGGCGGAATGGCCATTAACAGCGCCTTCAAAGTTGTGGACCAGATACTTAAAGACACCAAAGAATGAACCTTCAGGAATATACCAGCAGCGCCTACAATTTTGAGGAATGCACAAAGTGCACCGTGTGCACCGCATACTGCCCCGTCCTTGGAGTAAATCCCTTATATCCTGGCCCCAAGCAGGCCGGTCCGGACGGCGAAAGACTGCGCTTGAAAGATCCTTATTTCTTCAATTATGCGCTCAAGTACTGCATGAACTGCAAAAGATGCGAAGTTGCCTGTCCTTCAGGAGTCAATGTGGCAGATCTGATCCAGGCCGCCCGCATCAAGTACGAAAATACCAAGCCCAAGCTCCGCGACGTCATACTTGCCAATACCGATTTCATGGGAACACTTGCACGTCCTTTCGCCCCCATAGTGAACGGGGTTACAGGACTGGGAATAACCAAAAGCGTGCTTGACGCAACCATGAAGATTGACCGTCACCGAACGTTCCCCAAGTACAGCGCCCGCAGTTTCGAGCGCTGGCTTGGCCGACGCAAGAAAGAGCAGGCGGAATTCCCCGAACAGGTGGCCTACTACCACGGGTGCTATGTCAATTACAACTATCCGCAGTTAGGCAAGGACCTGGTTAAGGTTCTGAACGCCCTTGGAGTTGGCGTACAGCTTCTGGACGGGGAGAAGTGCTGCGGCATTGCAATGATTACCAACAAACAGACTGAGCATGCACGCAAAAACGCCTCTCACAATGTAGAGGTCCTGAAGCAGGCTGTTGACGCAGGGCTCAAGGTGGTCACCACCTCATCGTCCTGTACCCTTACCATAAGGGACGAGTATCCTCACCTGCTGGGTGTAGACAGCTCCGCCATAAAGGATTCCCTCCTTCTTGCCACCCGCTTCATATTTGAGAAGCTGGAAAAAGGTTCGGAGCTCAAGTTCAAGCCCGATTTCCACCTCAAAGTGGCTTACCACGTTCCCTGCCATCTTGAGAAACTTGGCTGGGGCGTTTTCTCCGAGAAGCTTCTCCGTATGATTCCGGGAGTAGAATTCACTCTCCTTGACTCCAATTGCTGCGGCATTGCCGGGACATATGGTTTCAAGAAAGAAAACTACGAGTTCTCACAAGCTATCGGAGCCCCGCTCTTTGAGCAGATAAAAACCGTTAATCCGGACGTCGTAGCATGCGACTGCGAAACATGCAAGTGGCAGATAGAAATGTCCACGCCTTACTCCGTCAAACATCCCATCTCAATAATAGCTGAAGCACTGAAAGATGATTAAGTTTCTGCAGCAGCCGGCGTACAAGCCGGCACAGACAGGCCCCGAAGCCGATGCAAAGTACAAGAAATACCGCCTCCAGGTTTTTCTGGGAGCATTCATCGGCTATGCCGGTTTTTATCTTGTAAGGAAGAACCTTTCCCTGGCCATACCGTTCATGGCTCCCCTGGGTTTTGAGAAAGCAGAGCTAGGCTTCGTGCTGGGTGTTAATGCCGCCGCGTATGCACTTTCAAAGTTCCTGATGGGAAGTGTCAGCGACCGTTCCAATGCCAGGGTTTTCCTCCCTCTTGGCCTCATCCTGAGCGCCCTGGCCATGGCATTCATGATAGTTCCCATTAAATATATAGGAGCGGACAATAAGGCTCTAGCCATCCTTGTAATGGGAATTCTGAATGCACTCGTAGGATGGTTTAACGGTATGGGCTGGCCTCCATGCGGACGAGTTATGACGCATTGGTTCTCCGTGAGTGAGCGAGGAACCATGATGAGTATCTGGAACTGTGCCCATAACGTGGGCGGTGGCCTTGTTGGTCTCATGGCCACATATGGCGCCGTATGGTTCGGAAGCTGGTTCTATGGCAGCCACCAGGAGCTTTATTTCCTTATAGGAACCTTCGCCTTCCCTGCTGCCGTGGCTCTTCTCATTGCAGTTCTGGCATTTATCCTGCTTAGGGATACTCCACAGTCCTGCGGTCTGGAGTCCATAGAGAAATGGCGTAACGACTACCCCAAGAACTATTCTGAAAAGCACGAGGAACGCCTCTCCACAAAAGACATCTTCTTCAAGTATGTCCTTAACAACAAGTTCCTGTGGTTCATAGCACTGGCCAATGCTTTCGTTTATATGGTCAGATACGGCTGCCTTGACTGGGCGCCAACTCTCCTGACAGAGAAGGGAATTGACATCAAATCCATGGGTTGGGCGTATTCCCTGTATGAATTCGCAGCCATTCCCGGAACAATCATCTGCGGCTGGCTGTCGGACAAGGTCTTCAGCGGCCGCCGCGCCCTGCCAACAATGATATTCATGGCACTGGTTGCCGTATTTGTCCTTCTCTACTGGCTGTTTATTGACAATCTTACCGTAGTTATGATCTGTCTTATCGGAATAGGATTCTTCATCTATGGTCCAGTGATGCTGATAGGTGTTCAGGCCCTGGATCTGGCCCCCAAGAACGCCGCCGGCACCGCAGCAGGTCTCACGGGATTCTTCGGTTATTTCTTCGGGACGTTCCTGCTTGCAAACTGGTGTCTGGGATGGGTTGCCCAGTCCTTCGGTTGGAATATCACTTTTGGCATGCTGCTTGCAGCCTGTGCACTGGCAATCCTGTTCATGGGATTCACGTATAAGGAAGAACAGTATCTGGTTAAGAAGAAGAAATGAATCTTGTAATCATCCCCACTTACAACGAGAAAGAGAACATTGCAGACATCATAGCCCATGTAATGGGACTTGAAGGCGGCTTCCATGTGCTTGTAATTGACGACGGCTCCCCGGACGGAACGGCCGCCATCGTCAAAGGCCTGCAAAGTGCATGGTCCGGGAGGGTCCACCTGCTGGAGAGGGCCGGAAAACTGGGTCTGGGCACAGCATACCTCACGGGCTTCAAATGGGCCCTTGAGCGTGGGTATGACTACATTTTTGAGATGGACGCCGATTTCTCACACAACCCTGACGACCTTCTACGCTTATGGAAGGCCTGCAGTGAAGATGGCGCAGACCTCTCTGTAGGATCCCGTTACTGCAGCGGTATCAGCGTTGTTGACTGGCCCATCGGCCGGATTATAATGTCCTACGGCGCATCTCTGTATGTAAGGACGATTCTGGGGATAAAGGTATTTGACACCACCGCAGGGTTTGTTTGTTACAGCCGCAAGGTGTTGGAGACTATTAATCTGGACGATGTTCGCATGAAAGGCTACGGCTTCCAGATAGAGATGAAGTACAGCGCCTGCAAGCTTGGGTTCAAAGTTAAAGAAGTGCCCATTGTATTCACCAACCGCCAGAAGGGTACCTCCAAGATGAGCGGTGGTATCTTTGGCGAGGCCTTCTGGGGAGTGATTGGCCTCCGCTTCCGGAAGATCACCAAGCGTGTTTAGTAACATGCTAAGTATCAGTTGTTTACAACAAGTACCCGGGTACCAAGGTACCCGGGTACTTCGCTTAAATACCTGTAATTCAATAAGATACAAATCAGGTTCACAGAAGTCTCAATCCAATCCTGCCGCGTTCCAGGTCAACAGAGATCACCTGGACTTTTACCTGTTGCCTTAGTTTGAGCACCTTTGACGGTACCGCCATGCCTTTTACTCCCATGTTGGAGGCGTGGATGAGGCCGTTCTCATGAAGGCCGATGTCCACGAAGGCGCCAAAAGCCGTGATGTTTGTGACTATGCCGGGAAGCTCCATGCCGGGCTTGAGGTCATCAATCTCTCGGATGTCATCGGCAAAGGAAAATTCCTGCGCTTCTGCACGCGGGTCAAGGCCAGGTTTACGCAGCTCCTTTATAATATCGTTCACAGTAGGAAGACCGAAATCGCCCTCTACATAGTCCTGAGGCTTAATCTCGGCGCAAAGGGATTCATTTCCAACCAACTCTTCAGTTGATACCTTGAGGTTTCGAGCCATCTTTTCCACAATGTGATAAGCCTCCGGATGTACGGCGGAGTTGTCCAGAGGGTTGGCGGCGCCGCGGATACGGAGGAAGCCCGCGCACTGCTGGAAGGCCTTTGCACCAAGCCTGGGCACTTTTTTAAGTTCCTCCCTGCTTTTGAAGGCGCCGTTCTTGGTTCGATAATCTATGATAGCCCCAGCCAGAGCAGGACCGATTCCGCTCACATACTGCAGAAGATAAGGACTGGCGGTATTAAGGTTCACACCCACACTGTTCACGCAGCTCTCCACAGTATTGTCCAGCTTCTCCTTGAGGAGTTTCTGGTCAACATCGTGCTGATACTGGCCAACTCCCAGGGATTTAGGGTCGATTTTTACCAGCTCCGCCAGCGGATCCATAAGACGGCGGCCTATGGAGACTGCGCCACGGACGGTAACATCCTCCAGCGGGAATTCTTCACGGCCGGCTTCCGATGCGGAATAGACCGATGCACCGTCCTCGCTCACGGAATAGATCTTTATGTATTCCGGAAGGCCTACCTTGCGGATGAAGTCCTCCGTCTCCCTGCCGGCGGTGCCGCTGCCGATGGCTATCACCTCAATCCTGTACTTTTCCGCAAGTTCAGACACTTTGGTAATGGCGTCGATCTTCTTTGCCACGGGAGGATGAGGGAAGATAACATCGTGCTCCAGAAGGTTTCCCTGCTCATCCAGGCAAACCACTTTGCAGCCGGTGCGGAAGCCCGGGTCGATGGCCATCACGCGCTTCTGACCCACGGGTGGGGCAAGCAGGAGCTGCCGGAGGTTGTCGCCAAAGACGCCTACCGACTCCACATCGGCCTTTTCCTTGGCTTCTTTCAATACTTCGCCGGTGATTGACGGCTCCATCAGGCGCTTGAAACTGTCATCTACAGCTTCCCTTATCTGTTCTCCGGTACTGCGGGCGGGATAACCATGCTCCTGGCACCAGTCGTAGTATATCTTGTTGCCGCATTTCTCGGCGTCTGCGTCCAAATCTACGCGGAGGAAGCCCTCGTTCTGGGCGCGCAGAATTGCCAGCAGAGTATGTGATGGAATCTTGGAAACAGGCTGGCTGTAAGAGAAGTAGCTGCGATACTTCTGTGCCTCGGGATCTGCCTCGGCGGCTTTGGTAACTTTGGACTGCACACGACGTGTGCGGAATATGCCGCGGAGGGTCTCACGGTAGGGCGCTGTTTCGCTGATGCGCTCTGCAATGATGTCCCTGGCGCCATGGAGGGCATCTTCAGTATCTTTAACCTCCCCCTTCACATACTTTGCGGCCTCTGCCTGAGGGTTGGCGGTGCGGCTGTTCCAAAGAGCATCGGCAAGCGGTTCAAGGCCTTTGGCAGCTGCAACCGTCGCGCGTGTTTTACGCTTGGGGCGATATGGCAGATACAGGTCTTCCAGTTCGCTGGAAGAGATGGTGTTTTCTATCTGTTTCTTGAGTGCGGGGGTAAGCTTACCCTGCTCATCTATCGTGCCCAGGATGGTTTCCTTGCGTTTTTCCATCTCCGCAAAGACATCGGCCCAATGCTTGACTTCGGCTACTGCCACATCGTCCAGGCCGCCGGTGCGTTCCTTGCGGTAACGGCTGATGAATGGTACCGTGCAGCCATCGGCAATAAGCTCCACGCAGTTCTCCACCTGCCAGGGCTGGACTTGAAGAAGGGAGGCAATATGCTTTATGTAAAGGTCTTTCATGCGTGAGAGTTATTAGTCCTGGGAAAATTCCTTCAGGGAATCGCGGTAGGCGCTGAATATCTTGGATTTGGAGAGGAAACCAAGGTAGGTATGATCGGAATAGACGACCGGAAGATTCCAGGCCGCGGTTTTTTCAAACTTTTTCATCACTGTGTCCATACTCTCTCCAGCATAGACATACTCCGGCGCACGGCGCATGTAGTTGTATACGCGCCTGGAATCGTAAAGTTCGCTGTGGAACATGTCCGATCGGATGTCCGCAAGGGTAACATAGCCCTGGAACTTGCCGCGGAAATCCACAACGGGAAAAATGGAGCGCTGGGACTGTGCCACCACTTCTACCAGCTGCCCCAGAGTGTCGTTTGCATGCACCGGGACAAAATCGTCCTCAAGCAGTTCGTCAATCTTTAGAAGCGTAAGGACCGCCTGGTCAGAGTCATGAGTAAGAAGTTCTCCCGAGGCGGCAATACGTTTGGTATAAATGGAATACTTCTCAAAAAGCCGTGTTATACCGAAAGCAATTGCCGATGTCAGGATAAGAGGCACAAGCAGTTCATACCCTCCAGAAATCTCGGCAATAAGGAAGATGGCCGTGAGAGGGGCCTGCATTACGCCCGCCATAAGACCCGCCATGCCAACCAGTACAAAGTTGGGAACAGGGACCTTTCCGGGGGCAAGAAGATTAATTACCAGTGCAACCACAAGGCCGCCCATCGCACCCACAAACAGCGTGGGACCGAAGGTTCCGCCCACACCGCCGCCGGCATTGGTAAAGGTCATCGAGAAAACCTTCAGCAGCATCACCAGCAGGAAAAATACCGGTACGGCCCAGGGCAAATTGCTCAAGTGCGCCAGAGGTGTGTCGGGGCCAAAACCGGCCTCGCTGCCAGACAGGAGCGGGGAAAGAAACTCGTAGCCTTCACCGTACAGAGGAGGAAAAAAGTACAGAAGCAGCCCCAGAGCCACAGCGGAAAGGATCCATCGGGCAAAGGGATTGCGTACCTTGCCCAGCCTGTCCTCCATGGACAGCGTAGTCCTTATAAAATATACCGCCACAAAACCGCAGAACACGCCAAGAAGCATATAGAACGGTATATTGTGCATGGAAAACTCCACAACCTGGGTGGAAAGGGCCGTTTCCCTGCCAAGGCATAGGTAACTGACCAGTGTTGCCGAAACGGAACTGAGCAGCAGCGGCAGAAGCCCGCTCATGGAGATGTTGAAAAGCAGAATCTCCAGCGTGAAAAGCACACCGGCAAGCGGTGCGTTGAAAATACCCGCAACGGCACCGGCAGCGCCACATCCCAGCAGCAGCGTCATTCCACGGTAGGACATACCAGAATACCGGCCCAGATTGGAGCCGATGGCTGCACCGGTATAAACGATAGGCGCCTCCGCACCCACGGAACCACCGAAGCCAATGGTAAGGGCACTGGTCAATAGAGAGGACCAGCAGTTATGGCGCTCAATCTTGGACTCGTTGCTTGACACCGCCTGCAAAACCTTTGTAACCCCATGGCCGATATTGTCCTTGACGATGTATCTGACGATGAGGTAACTCAGAAGCATACCCACACCCGGGAGTACCAGATATATCCAGCGCGTGTCCGGAAAAGCTCCGGCCAGCGTAGTCTGAAGCCAGTGAATGGATACTTTCAGGATAACGGCAGCAAGGCCGCAAAGAAGCCCGGTAACCACGGAGAGCACAAGGAGCGCGGTCTTTTCCGGCATCCTACGCAAAAGGGCCCTGACAGGCCCCCATAGCATTGATATTCCGCTGTTCCCGGCCATTATTCGTCGTCCCCGGGAGTTGAGTACTGGGAAATGTTGTCGTCCGGGAGGGTTTCTCCTGAGGCGTCCGAAGCGTCTGCGCTTCCTCCGGCTACGGCCTCGTTCTCCGCGTCTTCCTCACCTTCAAGCCAGCGGGCGACGTCTTCAAGGTCGTCTGTCTTGACGTTGATTTTTACAAGGTATATGGCATCAGGGACCTCTACCGTTACGGCATAGAAAGATGTTCCGTCCGGCTTGGGGTATTTTACAAGGTCGTTGAGGTAATCACTGAAACCCTTGGGATACTTTTCAGCGAATGCCGCCGCAAGGTCCGGGTGGGTGTTCATCTTTTCGTAGCTTACTACGTGCCTCTTTTTGATCTCTGCCATAGCTTAATTCTTAGGTTTTGGTTTTGGTTTTCGCCGTGCAATATTAATTGATTGTTTTGAACTCTGCAATACCTTTGGTGAATTTTTTGAAGAATTTTTGAAGAAAAACGACTTTTGGCGCTGTTTCCGCTCCGGATCATGCTCTGTAAACACCTCAGTCATGTCTCTTGGGTCTATTCCGGAGTAGAACATCACGGACGATGTAGTCATGGGCGTAGGCGTAAAATCCTGAACCTGGTCCATCCATATACCCTTCAGCGCCGGATGGTTTGCCAGCCTCTCCATATCCTTCATGGTGCATCCGGGATGGGACGATATGAAATAAGGTACCAGTCCCACATGGGTACCCGCTTCCCTGTTCACCTTGTCAAACTCCTTGCGGAGCCTCTCAAACAGCTTGAAAGACGGCTTTGCCATCTTATGGAGCACGTGGTCCTCCGTGTGC
>Ga0310690_10010264_pt1 | contig 11659 bp, 8 predicted proteins | sample AusTroGonzalo_MG_2_FD_207661 | JGI IMG/M metagenome (GOLD analysis project Ga0310690, IMG submission 207661) | Bovine rumen microbial communities from tropical cattle in Woodstock, Queensland, Australia - Gonzalo_04 (v2) (version 2) | ecosystem: Host-associated > Mammals > Digestive system >...
GTAACGGTCTTCCGGACGAACCACGGGAACGCCCACTTCCGGTGTGCCGTAGTCTCCGTATCCCTGGATGCGGGAGTTGATGATGCAGGCAGGATTCCAGGTGCGCAGACTGTCCGTCAGTTCTTTGGCCTTCCAAGTTTCTGCGCTCTGCTCCCAATCCCCGTCAAACCACCAAAGATCCGGTCTGTAGGCATCCTGAAGCTCTTTTAGCTGAAGCATATCAAAGTCCAGGAAACTCTGCCAGCGCTTTGGCTCTGCCGCGATGTCGTAACGCGCCGGGCCGTTGCTGTAGATGTTGGGGTAGTCAGGATGGGACCAGTCTAGTAGGGAATAGTAAAGCCCAAGCTTAACGCCGCGGGCGCGGACGGCCTCTGCAAAGGGAGTCAGAAGGTCCCGCGCGGCAGGAGACATCTTGACAAGGCTCTTGTCATCCGCTTTGGTGTCCCAAAGAGCCACGCCGTCGTGATGCTTGGAAGTAATTACAGTGTAGCGTGCGCCGGATGCTGCAATCAGGTCCGCCCAAGCGGCCGGATCATAGTTACTGGCCGTAAACCTTTTGGCTTGGGCCATGTAGTCCTCGTGGGAAATCTGCCCGTTGTGGAAGGACCAGCTTTCGCCCACGCCGTCCACGGCATAGATGCCCCAGTGAATGAAGATGCCAAGCTTGGCGTCTTCGAACCACTGCATTTTGGCAGTAGTATCTTCTTTAACGGGAACGGCCCCCTGTTGTTGGCAGGAGGTCGAAACCAAACCGGCGGCCAAAATGGCCGTAAGTATTAGATTTTTCATACTCTTTCGATAGTGGCCTCGCGGTCAGGACCAAGGGATATGATAGAAATTTTAGCGCCTAAATAATTCTCTACGAATTTAACATAGTTCATGAAGGTCTGAGGCAGGTCTTCCTCTTTGCGGATGTCTGCAAGGCAGGTCTTCCAGCCAGGGAACTCTGTGTAAACAGGAGTTACGCGTCCGTCGGAAATATCGTAAGGGAAGCGGTCTGTCTCTTTGCCATCAACAAGGTAAGATGTGCATGCCTTGATGGTGTCGAAGGTATCCAGACAGTCAGACTTCATCATGATAAGGTCAGTAACACCGCTAAGGGTAACAGCGTATTTCAGTGCAACAAGGTCTATCCAACCGCAACGGCGGGGACGTCCGGTAACGGCACCATATTCGTGGCCAATGCGACGGAGTTCTTCACCGGTAGCGTCGAACAGCTCTGTGGGGAAGGGACCGCTACCCACCCTGGTGCAGTATGCCTTGAAGATACCGTAAACCTTGCCGATGCGGCAGGGAGCGGCACCCATGCCGGTGCATACGCCGCCGCAGGTGGTGTTGGAAGATGTTACAAACGGATATGAACCGTAGTCGATGTCAAGCATTGAGCCCTGAGCACCCTCTGCAAGGATGGACTGCTCTTTAAGAACATCGTCAACAAAGAATTCGCAGTCTACGAACTTGAAGGCCTTCATGCGCTCTACTGCTGCAAAGAAAGCATCCTCTTCCAGTGCGGCCTGGTCGAATTCAAAGTTGAGGTCAGCCAGCTGCTGCTTGTGCAGGTTTGTAAGTTTCTGGTACTTAGCGCGGAAGTCCGGGGTCTCGATATCACCCACACGTACTCCGTTGCGGCCGATTTTGTCACTGTAGCAGGGGCCGATGCCCTTGAGTGTCGATCCGATCTTGCCCTTGCCTGCGGCAGCTTCGCGTGCGGCGTCCAGCAGCCTGTGGGTAGGAAGGATAAGGTGAGCCTTGCGGGCGATGACGAGCTTCTTTTCAGGCTCTATTCCGGTGATTTTGCGGATGTTGTCGCATTCTGCGATGAATGATATGGGGTCCAGAACCACTCCGTTTCCGATGATGTTGGTGGAACCGTCCCTGAAGATGCCGGAAGGAATGCTCCTGACAACGAAGGACTGTCCGTCAAAGTGAAGGGAGTGGCCGGCATTGGGGCCGCCCTGGAAACGTGCGACTACGCCGTAACGGCCGGCAAGTACATCTACTATTTTACCTTTGCCCTCGTCTCCCCACTGAAGACCAAGGACAACGTCTATTTTGTGCATGGTGTTATTCATATTTTAGATTAGAACGGTAAATCGTCTCCTTCCTGGGGTGCAGGTGCAGGGCCCTGTGCGGTAAAGCCTGCGGGTACGTTGGACTGGTAGCCGCCCTGCTGGGGAGCTGCCTGATAGCCTGCTTCATTGTCACGCTCTGAGCGGCGGCCAAGGAGCTGGAGGCTGTCTGCGACAATTTCTGTGATGTAACGCTTCTGGTTAGCCTGGTCTGTCCAGCTGCGTGAACGCAGATGGCCTTCTACATAAACCTGGCTGCCTTTCTTGACGAAGCGTTCTACTGTGTCTGCAAGACCTCTCCAGGCAACGATGTTGTGCCATTCTGTGTTTTCCTGAAGATTTCCTGAGCGGTCACGGTAACGCTCTGTAGTTGCGAGAGTGAAAGTGGCCACCTTTGCATTGGCGCCGTTTTGAGAATTTCCTTCAAGGTAACGTACTGTTGGATCCTGACCCACGTTACCGATAAGCATTGCTTTGTTGAGTGACATAAAGTGTAGCGTTTTATTTGTTTCAAAGTTACGGAAACTTTATGAATCCAACAGAAAAAATCTAAGATTTTTTAAAAAATTTTTGGAAGAGCTCCGGTAAGGGTGGAATAGCCGGCCAAAGCTTGAAGCAACAGCCAGTTCTGGCCGGGAACATAAGTGGCGCCCGCAAGTGCTATTTTATCCAGAAGTGAAGCCTTGAAAGAGGGCTCTTTGTAGTTGGCTTCTATGACGATTTTGCCGCGATGGCCGGGGATGGCTACAAAGTCTTCGGCCTGCAGCGATGTCAGTTCCTGCGCTGCGCCGGAAGCTGCGTAAATAATTAAGTCGCAGGATTTTACGGCGTTCTTTAGCTCCTGCGCCGGACAAACTGCAAAGCCATATTCCTGACGGCTCAAAGCAAAACCGGCAGCCTTCTCCTGAGTGCGGTTAAGTAGCATCACGTCGTAGCCAAGCTCGGCGGCAGCAACAGCCGCAGCGCGGCCCGCCCCGCCACAGCCTACCACCAGGGCTTGCCCCCCGCCGGGGTATAGCTCGTCAAATTTCTGACGGAAGAACTTGTGGACTTTAACGTGGAAGGAAGCGCCGAACTCGCTCAGGAACTCCCTGGTTATCCCCGGGAAGCAAAGCTCCGCCGTGCTAAGAATCACGGCAGAAAAATCTGTGTTGTCTCCCAGAATGCCGTCGTCGGTTTTAACCGCAAGATTCACCGCGCCAGCCTTCATTGCCGGTCCGGTGATGGCGCCAAGGCCGTCGGCCGTCAGCGCAACTATCTGTTCGTATGCTTTCTCTTTGAAGGGAGCGGTAACGTTAACCCCCTGATAAGAATCCAGAAATCTCTTCCAAAGTACCTGGAAATCAGTACCTTCCAAAAGCTCGTAAGGCCACTGCCCGTCGTAGGCGCGGCGGAAGAGCTCCGGGCTTCCGGAGTGGCCGATATTGCTGCCTATTAGTCCGAAGCGTTTCATTTCTGACGCTGGCGCACGGCCTCGTAAAGAAGGATGGCGGCAGAAACAGAGACGTTCAGGGAATCAAGGCGGCCCAGCATGGGGATGCGGATGTGGGCGTCAGCGGCCATTCGCCATACCGGCGTCAGGCCTGTAGCCTCTGTGCCCATAACCAGTGCGGTACCGCCGCGCATATCAGTTTCGTAGTAAAGCGACGAATCCTGAAGTTGTGCGGTAAGAATCTGTATCTTTCTGTCTTTCAGGTATTTGATTGCCTCTGCCGATGTTGCTGTAACAACCGGAACGGTAAAGATGGCACCGATGCTTGCCCTGATAAGATTGGGGTTGAAGAGGTCTGTCAGCGGGTCGCAGATAATGACGGCGTCAGCCCCTGCAGCATCGGCGCTGCGCAGCACTGCGCCCAGGTTGCCCGGCTTCTCTACAGACTCCAGAACCATGACAAGCGGATTCTCCGGCAGGGCCAGCGAAGCCAGCGTACGCTCCGGCGTAACTACTTCTGCTATAATACCTTCCGTGCCTTCGCGGTAGGCAATCTTAGAGTAAACAGAATTGCTTACCTCAATGACGTCCGGCTTGTCTTTTAGGAACGCCTTCAGCAGGGGAGTCTCGTTTGTCAGGGAAAGAATCTCAGGGCAAACGAAAACGGTATCAAGGACAAAGCCGGCCTCCAGCGCATGCTCCAGCTCACGCCTTCCCTCCAGTACAAAAAGACCCTTCTGGCGCCTCTCTCTGGATTTCTCCTGCAACGCCATCAAAGTCTTTATCTTAGGATTCTGTCCTGATGTAATTACCTCTGCCATAAGTATTTATTTATGTTATATAGGGTTCCAAAAGTTTGGAACCCTATATAACTAAATTGTCTTTTCCGGCCTCATCTGAGGGAAGAACAGAACATCCTGAATGGTAGTCTGGCCCGTCATGAACATAGTCAGACGGTCGATACCCATACCAAGACCGGAAGTCGGAGGCATACCATATTCAAGAGCACGAACAAAGTCGTAGTCAATGAACATAGCCTCATCGTCGCCGCCGGCCTTAAGCTTAGCCTGATCCTCAAAGCGCTCAAGCTGATCTACAGGGTCGTTCAACTCAGAGTATGCATTTGCCAGCTCCTTACCGCAAACAAAGAGCTCGAAGCGCTCTGTAAGGGCAGGATTGCTGCGATGCCTCTTGGTAAGAGGAGACATCTCTACAGGATAATCGATCACGAAGGTAGGCTGAACGAAGTTTTTCTCACAATACTCGCCAAAGATAGCATCGATCAGCTTGCCGACACCCATTGAAGGAGTAATCTCTACATTCAGCTTCTTGCATACAGCACGAAGCTCGTCAACACCCATGCCGGCAACATCGACGCCAGCATATTCCTTGATGGCATCAAGAATGCCGATGCGGCGGTAAGGAGCCTTGAAATCAACCTCGTTGCCATTGATAACAACCTTGGTAGTACCGTTAACAGCGGTGGAAACCTTCTCAAGCATCTTCTCTACGAACTCCATCATCCAGATGTAATCCTTGTAGGCAACGTAGATCTCCATGCAGGTGAACTCGGGGTTGTGGGTCTTGTCCATACCCTCGTTGCGGAAGTCCTTTGCGAACTCGTAAACACCAGGGAAACCGCCCACAATCAGCCTCTTAAGATAAAGCTCATTGGCAATTCTCATGTAAAGAGGAATGTCCAGTGCGTTGTGGTGGGTGATGAAAGGACGTGCGGTTGCGCCGCCCGGAATAGCCTGAAGGATAGGAGTTTCCACCTCAAGGCAGCCTGCGGCGTTGAAGTATTCGCGCATGGTGGCAATGATCTTTGCCCTCTTAACGAATACATCCTTAACCTGGGGATTGACGATGAGGTCTACATACCTCTGACGGTAGCGGAGCTCCGGATCGGTGAAGGCGTCGTGTACCTTGCCATCGGCCTCCTTTACGATAGGAAGCACTTTGAGGGACTTGCTAAGTACGGTAAGCTCTTTAGCGTGTACGGACAGCTGGCCGGTCTGGGTAATGAATGCAAAACCCTTGATGCCCACGATATCGCCGATATCAAGAAGCTTCTTGAATACGGTGTTGTACATGGTCTTGTCTTCTCCGGGGCAGATTTCGTCACGTTTGACATATACCTGGATGCGGCCGCTCTCGTCCTGAAGCTCCATGAAAGAAGCTGCGCCCATGATTCGGCGTGACATGATACGGCCTGCAATGCATAAATCCTGAAGATTGTTCTCTTCCGGTTTGAATTTAGCTGCAATCTCTGCTGCATTTGAATTAACCGGATAGAGCGGTGCGGGGTAAGGTTCAATACCCAGCTCCCTTAATTTTGTCATAGACTCCCTGCGGAGTATTTCCTGTTCACTAAGCTGCTGATTTGCCATTTCTAAATAGTTAAGAATTGCAAATATATATATTTTTAGTTAAATAGCACAATTTAGAATCTGACACCTACGGTAAAGTTTGCAACCCAGTCTTCCATATGCAGTTTTACATTCGATTCGGTAGAGAAGCGGATGTCGTTTACAAGCGCCTTTGCGGCCATGTAAACATGCGAATTAAGCCTGTAAACTATGGCTGCCCTTGCGATGCCGGTCAGGAAGACTTTATGCTTGGTTTTGACAAGCTTGCTGATTTCTGTCAGGTAGGATGAACCGTCCGGCAGGTCGATATCCTTCAACATCGTAAAGATGTTTTTATTGAAAAATACCAGCATCGGAGCGGCCGACAGGTGAAGGAGGAACTTGCCCTGATTAGGGGTAAAGTTGTATCCGTATCCGATACCGGCTCCGGCCTGATAGAATTCCATGGACTCCAGACCTCCTCCGATAACTGCAACTACGGGATCCTTCGCCTCAAGTTTGCCTGACATGAACAGGGCGTATGCCGTAACAGAGCCGGAAGACCTTTTCTGGATTAAACTCTGAGTCATTGCTGCCGGCAAAGAGTAATGCTTGGAATTGAATACGTAGTATCCGTCCAGTATGGTGGCTTTAAGCCTTGTGTCACCCTTGCTGATTGGCAGCGCCATGCCGGGAAGGATGCTGGCGCTCAGCTTTCCGGAAAGCCTGTCTGTAGAGTGGCTGCGGAATTCAACGCCGAACTGCTGTTTGTATAATGTCAGGTTAAGGTCTTTTGAATAACCCTTTGTCATGTCGAACGAGTAGGCCAGGTACAGGCCGCGGAAGCCGGCTCCCACACCCACTTTTCCACTTACGTTGGAATGGAGACTGGCGTTGATATTTCCGAAGGTGGGGATATCCTTACCCTTGACCGTAGTAAACAGTCCGGCAAAATTGGTTGTGGCGGTAATGAGCCAGTCGTGCTCCGGCACGCCTATGAATGATGGATCGATGTCGCTGGGATTGCGGTTGTCAATCATTTCCATGAATAAGGCAACGCCCTTTTGGAAGAGGGACGAATCGGCAGGCTGCTTAGCCAACAGGGTGCACGGAAAAAGGGTCAGGCTCAGGGCCAGAAAGAGTTTGGTATAGAATCGCATAAATATGTGGTTTTTGCAAATTTACAAAAAAATCATGTTACGCTGGTAAAATCGGAAGATTTTTATTAATTTTGTAAAATATGAATACTGTAGAGCGCAAATGGATTATTAAAGAGACCTCGAACCCCGAGGCCGTAAGCCGTTTGTCTGCAGAATTGGGCATCGACCCCGTGCTGTCACAGCTTCTTGTGCAGCGTGGCGTCACTTCCTTCGAGGATGCCCGTGCCTTCTTCCGCCCGAACCTTGACTCCCTGCACGATCCCTTCCTGATGAAGGATATGGACAAGGCCGTGGAGCGTCTTCGCAAGGCCGTTATTTCCGGTGAAAAAATCCTGATTTACGGAGACTACGACGTGGATGGCACTACTGCCGTGGCTCTTGTGTATTCATTCCTCAGCCGCTTTACAAAGCGCATCGATTTCTACATCCCTGACCGTTATGACGAGGGTTACGGTGTCTCCAGCAAGGGTATTGACTGGGCTGCAGAGAACGGTTTCAAGTTGATAATTACCCTTGACTGCGGTATCAAGGCAGTGCAGAAAGTGGCTTACGCTGCTTCCAAAGGCATTGATGTTGTCGTTTGCGACCATCATCTTCCGGACGAAGAGCTTCCTGCTGCCGTTGCCGTACTGGACCCTAAGCGCGAGGATTGCCATTATCCGTTCGATGATCTTTGCGGATGCGGAGTGGGCTTTAAGCTGGTTCAGGCTTATGCCCAGATAGAGGGTATCGCCTTTGAAGAGCTTCTTCCGCTGCTGGACCTTCTGGTTGTGAGCATCGCCTCCGATCTTGTCTCCGTAAGGGGAGAGAACAGGGTGCTGGCGCACTTCGGCCTTAAGAGGCTGAACGAGCAGCCCCGCAAGGGCCTGCAGGCCATCATCAACCTGTCCAATTTGGAAAGCAGTCATGTTACCATTGACGATATCGTCTTTAAAATCGGTCCAAGAATCAATGCCGCCGGCCGTATGGAAACAGGCCGTCTTGCAGTTGAGCTTCTTACTGCGCAGGATGATGCCCAGGCGGCCCGCATCGCTTCCCAGATTAACGACAATAACAACGAGCGTAAAAGCATAGACCGTGAGATTACGCGCGAGGCCATAGAGATGGTAAGCAGCGGCAATTGTGTTGCGTCAGAGTATGCTACCATCGTTTACAACCCGTCCTGGAACAAGGGCGTCGTGGGTATTGTGGCTTCCCGTCTGGTAGAGGCTTTCTATAAGCCTACCTTTGTGCTTACTAAGTCCAACGGTTTCATTACCGGTTCCGCCCGCAGCGTCCGTGGTTTTGATCTTTACGATTCCATCGAATCGCAGGCAGACCTGCTGGAGAACTTTGGCGGCCATATTTATGCTGCCGGTCTTACCATGAAGGAAGAGAATCTGCCGGAATTCGCGCGCCGCATAGAGGAGTATGTTGCTTCGCATATCAGCAAAGAGGTTTCTACTCCTATTGTTGAGGTTGATTCAGTGCTTGATTTCTCTCACATTACGCCTAAGTTCTTCAGGATTCTTAAGCAGTTCCAGCCTTTTGGCCCGGGCAATGCTTCGCCGGTTTTCCTTACAGAGAATGTTTATGACGATGGCAATGGCCGCAAGGTGGGTCCTGCTGCTCAGCATCTTAAGTTGGAGCTTATTCAGGAGTCGCAGCCGTATCATCAGATTGGTGCTATCGGCTTCAATATGGCGGAGTATTTTGACCATATCAAGGCCGGTAATCCGTTCGATATCTGCTATTCTATCGTAGAGAATTATTATCGCGGCAATTCTACCATCCAGCTTCGCATCAAGGATATCCGTGAAAGGGAGGATATGATTTAAAAATGATCGGGGCAGGCATGCCCTGCCGGACCCCCTTCCGCCCTTCGGGCTCCCTCCCCCTAGCCGGGGGTGGCACGACCTTGCAGGGCACACCTGCCACCGATTAGCGTTTAATTTCCTTAGCCGCAGCAGTATAGGATGCTTTGCGGGAAGTGAAGATTGATTTCAGGAGCTCTTCAAGCTCCTTTTTTGTTTTTGCCGCTACCAAAAGAGGCCTTTCGCCGATGTCCCCCTGAACCCACAGACGCTCTGCTATAACATCCAGCGGAGTGTTCAGCCAAATGCAGTAGGTGTGGTCGCGGACAAGGGCAAGATTTTCCGGATCCTGCAAGGTGCCACCACCTAAAGATAATACAGTCTTCTTTGCATTAGAAGCACTGATTAAGCTATGTAAAGTACTCTTTTCAAGAGCCCGGAAGGCGGTTTCGCCGTCTTCGGCGAAGATCCGTGCGATGCTCTTGCCGGCGCGGCGCTCGACCTCTGCGTCAAGATCCACCCATTTGCAGGAAAGCTGCGCCGCAAGTTCTCTTGCAGCACAGCTTTTTCCGCTGCCGGGCATCCCGGCAAAGGTAATTATCCTATATGTTGAATAAGTTTGGCTCATCGCCGTCAAAGGTGATATCGTCGATGCCCAAATCAATCACGTCGCCAGCCACAGCCTCCCGTTTTTTAGGAGCCGATGTCTCAGGTGCGGCAACCTCGCCGGGCAAAGCCTCCTCTTCGATAGGGCCGGATACTACATCGATAGGCTCATCCTCCTGGGGCTCCTCCTGCTGTGCCAGCTCCTCTTCCGGAACCGGAAGCGGCTCGCCGAAGGCAACGGCCTTAAGGTCGTAGGCACTGCACTTCTTGCCCTTGGCTGCAAAACCCTTCTTGCCTATAAACTCCTCTGCATCAATTGTTTCCGGCTGCCTGTGGGCGAACTTGCCACCAAAGGTGAGCTCTATCACAGGACGCGCATCGTCACTGATAGCAACAAGATAGCTGCCCTTGGAATCCGCAATGAAACTGAGCGGAGTATTGTCGCTAACCGGGAAGCTGAAACGCTTCACGTAGAAGGCCTTGGCCGCGCCGTCCCAATAGAGGGCGGTATATGTCCTGCCAGTATTAAGTTTCTCAATGCTGAGCAGGTCTCCCTGGTAACGGTTGCTAAGGTCGTAAGAAGTGGTGTAGAAAGTTCCGTTCTTGAAGATGGCAAGAATCTTGTCCTCTCCGCTGAACTGACCCAGATGAATGCCGCGGCCGTCCTCGTTAAGACGCTGAACGTCAGCATCGAACCAGATGTCCTTGCCGCTGATAGTAGATACACCCTTGTTCTTAAGGGTAATCTTCTGGATGGCGTTTTTGGTTACAAGATTGCCCCTGGAAGCGCGACCCTTGATGGCCAGGGTAGAGAAGTCGTACTCAATTGAGCTCTTCTTAAGCATAGGCTTCGGGCGGAAGGTAACCCTTACGCTCTCTGCCTCTCCGTTGTGGTTCACGGTCATCCACATTATCTGTGAACCCGGCTTGCCCTGGGTTATGTCGTACTCCTTGTCACGGGTGACGGAAGTAATGTTGAAGCGCTTGGCGTAGTAAATGGACGACTTGCCGTCGCGATATATTACATTATATATGGTACGGTCGTCGCCACGGTTGAAGACGTCGGCAAAAATCAGATCCTTTGCGATGAAGGCCTTGTCCGTAACCTTTGTTACGCGGTACTTGCCATCCTTGCCGATGGTGATGATCTCGCTAAGGTCGGAGCAGTCGCAAATGTACTCGCCGCCATCGTCCCTCTTGAGGCCGATGCCCACGAAGCCCTCGGCCAGATTGGCATACAGCTTGGCGTTGTTGTTTACTACCTTCGTTGCTGCAATTGTCTCAAAATTAGTTATTTCCGTAAGGCGAGGGAACATGTCGCCGTACTTCTTCTTAAGAGACTTGAACCAGTCGATGGTATATTTTGTAAGGTGCTCCAGCTTGTCGCGGAGGTCTGCAATCTGCTCTTCTATGCCGCGGATCTTCTCTTCTACGGCCTTAACATCGAACTTGGAAATCTTGCGGACCGGTTTTTCTACCAGTTTGAGGATATCGTCCATGACGATCTCCCTGCGAACCATGTTCTGGTACTGCTTCATGGCATCGAACACCTCTTGAAGCTGAATCTCCCAGGTCTTCTGATCCTGCTCCAGGACCTTGTAAATGCGGTTCTCGAAGAAGATCTTCTCAAGGGAATTGTAGTGCCAGTCGTCCTCAAGCTCGTCCAGCTTTATCTGCAGCTGGCGGCCCAGAAGCTCCTTGGTGTGGTTGGTGCTGTACTCAAGTACATCTTTCACGCTCAGGAACTGCGGCTTGTTGTCCACAATCACGCAGGCGTTGGGGGCGATGGTAGTCTCGCAGTCCGTGAAGGCATAAAGGGCGTCGATCGTCTTGTCCGGGGATACGTCGTTGGGCAGGTGAATCAGAATCTCCACCTTTGCCGTGGTCATATCCTCAATCTTCTTGATCTTGATTTTGCCCTTGTCCTTGGCCTTCAGTATGGTATCGATCACCTGGCCGGAGGTCTTTCCGTAAGGAATTTCCGTTATGGCGATGGTGTTCTTGTCAATCTTCTCTATGCGGGCGCGAACCTTTATCATGCCGCCACGCTTGCCGTCCATGTATTTGGAACATTCGGCGAAGCCTCCGGTAGGGAAGTCCGGATACAGTTCGTACGGCTCACCTTTCAAAATGGCTACCGATGCGTCCAGAAGCTCGTTGAAGTTATGGGGCAGAATCTTTGACGCCATACCTACGGCGATACCCTCCGTTCCCTGTGCAAGCAGCAGGGGGAAGCGGACCGGCAGCTCTG
>Ga0310690_10010265_pt1 | contig 11657 bp, 9 predicted proteins | sample AusTroGonzalo_MG_2_FD_207661 | JGI IMG/M metagenome (GOLD analysis project Ga0310690, IMG submission 207661) | Bovine rumen microbial communities from tropical cattle in Woodstock, Queensland, Australia - Gonzalo_04 (v2) (version 2) | ecosystem: Host-associated > Mammals > Digestive system >...
GGACTGCAGCACCTTCACCAATCACAAAGCCATCGCGATCCTTGTCGAACGGGCGGGAAGCCTGTTCCGGAGCATCATTGCGCTTGCTGACGGCCTTCATGCTGGTAAAGCCAGCGAGGCTGAGCGGATTCACCGTTTCGTCGGCACCACCAGCGAGCATCACATCGCAGCGGCCGAGACGAATCATGTCATAGGCATTGGCGATGGAGTGGTTGGAAGTTGCGCAAGCGGAAGTGACCGTGTAAGACGGACCCATCCAGCCAGTCTTGTTGCAGACTTCACCAGCCGGCATATTCACGATAGCCATCGGAATATAGAACGGGGAAACACGGGACGGACCACGAGTGCTAAGAGCCACAGCGGCGTCATAGCAATACTGCAAACCACCGATACTGCTACCAATGATAGCACCGCAGCGTTCCGGATTTTCATTTTCCGGAGCAATGCCAGCCTGGCGCAAAGCCTGGAAGGCAGAGTAAACAGCATACTGGATGCAACGGGAGAACCTGGACTGGTCTCTGGTGCTGTAGATTTCCGAAGCGTCGAACTCACGGATTTCGCTAGCCATGCGAGAGGTGTAAGCCGAAGCGTCGAAACGCTGAATGGGAGCAATGCCAGACTTGCCCTGGAGCAAGTTCTGCCACAATAATTCGGGGGAGTTTCCGAGAGAGGAAACGCAGCCCATACCTGTAATAACAACATTTTCCATAATGCGCCAAATATAATAAAAAAAACGGTAACATTTTCGTAAGCGACGCAAGAAAAAGACAATTTGTAACAAAAAATTACATTTTCAAGAATATTTTTATAACTTTGCAAGAATTTATCCATATATATAGCATTTTACTTCATTTCTATTACGCAATACTTACAAACCATTATTAGTCATTAGTCAGTAGAGATAGTCCCCTGTGTCATCCCGAGCGCAACGTAAGTGGAGTCGAGGACACCCCAAAAAGCGAGAGTCGCGCCCAAGCGAGCTTGGGCATGACCGAGCTCAAGGGGTGGGGCTACGCCCCATCCAGTGAAATTTTCATGTCAAGAAAGGAGATTCCCGCTCAGTGGCGGGAATGACAAAAACAAGGCGGGAACACGATTCAAAAAAAATGCTATTATTCGCGCGTATGCCAAAGAGTTCTCGAAATTTAGTTTGGATGGACCTGGAAATGTCCGGCCTCTATCCCGAAAAAGATGTCATTCTCGAAATTGCGACCATTGTTACTGACGCCAACTTGAACATCCTCGCCGAAGGCCCTGTTATCGCTATCCACCAGCCCGAAAACGTTTTCGAAAGCATGGACGAATGGAACACACGGCACCACAACCAGAGCGGCCTCGTGGACCGTTGCCGCCGTTCGCAGTATTCCCTCAAGGACGCCGAACAAGAAACGCTCAAGTTCATCAAGCCGTTTACCGAAAAAGGCAAGAACCTCCTCTGCGGAAATTCCATCACGCAAGATAGGCGCTTTTTGTACAAGTACATGCCCGAAATTTCGGAATGGCTCTGCTACCGCAATATTGACGTGAGCTCCATCAAGGAACTCAGTTACCGTTGGTACCCGAACCTCGAAGATTTTCAGAAAGAAAAACGCCACGAAGCTTTAAACGACATCCGCGAAAGCATCGCCGAACTCGCCTATTACCGAAAGACCATCTTCAAGTAATTCTATGGAAAGACTCCCCTACGCCCAGAGAATGCGCAACCGCTGCATTGCGATTACCGTCCTCGTTACGATTATTATTGCCATTATTCACTGTTCCACCAAAGACAATCCGGTTCCACCCGCAGAACCTGCCGAGCCGCAAGTTGCAACAGCCATAGACACACTCGCCCAAGCCATAGCCCAAAGCGACACCAACCCATTCGACGAACCGATTACCGCTGAAGCCTCAGCAAAAGAAAACCCGAATGGTCTCGCCGCCCTGAAAGGCATCGAAGACGAAGACTTTGAAAGCTCGGGCAACACAGCCAACGGAAATGTGACAAGCGCAACAAACGCTACTGCCGAAAGCACAGACAGCGTCCGCGATACGCTCCATATCAAAGCACAAAAAGATCCGCTCCTCGCCGACAAAATCGACATTCTTTTACGCCGTTACCACCCGGACTTGGGCATTATCCTCGTCGTGGATACCAAGACAAACGAAATCATCGCCTGGGGAGAACGCCGAGACGGTCAGGTTCAGAACAAGCCCGACTACATTGGCCGCGCCACCTTCCCCGCAGCATCGCTTGCAAAGCTTGTGACGATTGCCGCCGCCATGGAAAGCAACCGCTACTCGCTCAACACGCCCATTCCGATGATCGGACGCCACCACACGCTTTACCTGAACCAGCTCCGCGTCCCCGAAAAGTATAACGGCCCCACGATGGAACTCTCCGAAGCGTTCGCCCGCTCCGCCAATCCGCCAATGGCCATCGTCGGTAAAAACGTCGGAGGAAAGCGCCTCAACGCCGCCGCCGCAAAACTCGGCTACAACAAGAACTTCCCTGGCAACGCCCCGAATGCCTCGCGCTACACCGCCCCGGACACGGGTTACGGCCTTGCCGAAGTCGCCTGCGGCTTTACAACCTCGACGACACTTACGCCGCTCCTCGCCGCAGCGCAAGTCCGTGCAATCCTCACCAAGAAGCCCCTTGAAATTCCATGGGCTCGCGACATGGCTCCATTCGCCCCGCAAAAGCCACTCGCCCTCAACCTTGGCAAATTCACCGAAAACACATACTACGGTCTCCGCGAATCCATGCTCCGTTCCGTGACACAGGGGACAGCCCGCAAGCACATGTCCACAAAGAACATGGCCCGCAAGAATTTCGAAGCGCTCCGCCTCGGCGGAAAAACTGGATCTCTCGATGGAAACGACCCCGCCGGACGCTACGACTGGTTCATGGGATTTGCAGAAGCGAAAAACGATCCGAACAAGTCCATTGTCGTCATCGTGATGCAGATGCACAAGGAAATGCGTTCACAACCGGCAACGCAGGTAGCCGCAACCGTCATCAATTACTGGGCACACCAAAACCTGGACCTGAAAAAATAATTTAGATTTAAACACAAAAGAAGAAGGCTTATCATGGAATTATCTTGGTGGAACTTAATACCGACTTATTTTGATGGAACGGCATTCCAGCTCGGGAATTTTCCGGTGCGCTGGTACGGCATCATGTACATTTTTGCGTTCGTGACTGCCTACATCACCATGTGGAAAATCAGCCAAAAAGAAAAGCTCGGCTACACCAAGGAACAACTCGACAACATCTTCACGTGGATTATCGCGGGCATTTTGCTAGGCGCACGCCTCGGTTATGTGTTCTTCTACAAAGCAAGCTACTATCTTGCAAACCCGACTGAAATTTTATTCCCAATGATCCATGACGACCTCGGTTACCATTTTGTCGGGATTTCCGGAATGTCATACCATGGCGGCCTTATTCTTGGCATCATCTTCTTCTGTATCGGCGCAAAGCGCAACAAGCTCGACGTCTGGAAAACATTGAACCTCGCCATGCTCGCCGCCCCGCTCGCCTACACCTGGGGCCGCTGGGGCAACTTCATCAACGGTGAACTTTTTGGCGAAGCAACGACTAGCGCTATCGGCATGTGGTTCCCGCTCGCTCACGACAGCACGCTAGCAAACCCGATTCTCCACCACCCGAGCCAGCTTTACGAAATGGTCTTCGAAGGCATCGTGCTCTTTATCGTCTTGTACAACCTGCGCAAGATTCCAAAGCTCCACGACAAGATTCCTTGCCTCTATTTGATGGGTTACGGACTGTTCCGCTTCTTCATTGAATTTTTCCGCAAGCCGGATGCACACCTCGGACGCGTGGACCTCTTTGGCATGAGCCGTGGACAGACTCTCTGCTCCGTGATGATCCTCGCAGGCCTTGTGTGGATGATTTATCTGTTCTATAAAGAAAAGAAAGCTAATAACCCTTAAACAGGTTTTCCCAGAGGCTACGTTCTTCTTCGAACTTCTGGGCAAACAGCTTGCTCACTTTCTTGTAGACCGCCTTGACGTGTTTAGCGAGCTCGTCGGTCACATAGTTTTCAGCACCGCCATCGTCGGCACCAGCCTCATTCATGAGCTTCATCCACTGGCTTTCCTGATTCTTGCTGCCTAACGTAGACGAAAGCGACGTATCCTCGTAGCACTTACTGTCCATGTAAGACTTCCAGACAGACTGCGGGATTTTTTCAAGGAACTTCTTGATAAACGGTTCCGCATTCGTAGAATAGCCATAAGAATTACCGATCAAGCAAATCAAAGGCACATTGATAACGCGCCCGACATTGACACGGCTCCACGCTTCGTCCGTCATGTCGAGAGTCGCATTGTACAGGTCTTCAGCAGGCTTCGGTTCGTTATAGAAGTTGTCAATTCCCAAATGCGCATCACGCAAATGATTGAGGAAATCCGACAACGGCGAAGAATCATCTACAGCCGAAGTTTCAGCAACCCCGGCATTGACGGCAGACGCAAGCGAAGCAGTCTTGCCATCTACGACCTCACCCGATTTCTTGGCATTGGCCTGAATTTCCAGATTTTCACATTGATCCATGACCGTGGAATCAAACGACGAAGAAACACGGAACTTGTGATAGAACCTGATGTTTCCTTCTTGCGACTGGAAATAAAGAGCCTTGTACTTGTCATTGTCTTTGAACAAATTTGCAAGAGCCCTGTAAGCGCGGTGTCTTGCACCCCCAGACGTAAATTTACCACGATGGATAGAAACAAAGCAGTGGAATGCGCGCACGCAACCGTTCGTATCGATGACCGTAATACCGTCGTAGTTCAGCATCGAGATGAACATCTTTCGGATAAAGTTCTGTTCATACAGGTCGCGGAAAGTCTGCGTTTCAAGCATGGAATCCGGCTTGATTTGCATTTCCTTGTAATCGTCAAAAACAATCTTGCCGCTGTCGAAATTTTCGTCTTCATTGCCGTTCCACGACGGATCGACAAACAGGCAGATTGTGCCATGGACTTCCCTCTTGATCTGCGAGAAAAGCCCCGCCCAGAAGCCCTTGGGGTACGATTCCAGGTTATTATCTTCTAAATTGTCAGAGAACTCATTTTCATCCAGGTCAAAACGGATAAGCAAGTGATCGTTGACCCCGGACGAGGTATGGGAATTTATACAAATCTTGGAACGGTTGACGCATTCAATCAGCAAAAAACCTTTTTCGAGAAGAGCGCGTTCGGTTTCACCCGCATTGCCGATATCCGACTGGAACACCCCCACCTGGATCGCGGACTCCGCCTTTTCTCGGGTCTGGGTCTGCTGAATAATCAGGTCGCAGCCGCTCTTGCAGAAATGAATGACGTCTTTCAAGCAGGCCTTGACGCGTTCCTTGAAAAGGCTCTCTAAAGCATCTCCCGAAAATTCATAAATGCGGCGGTTCCAACCCATGGGCGGGTTTCCGTTACCCATGATGATTCTGAACGTAAAATGGTCATTTTCTTCCTGATAGTGCGGTACGCTCGGCAAAATTTCGATAATAGCATCAATAACCGCTTCCTTCATATCGGGAAGCTTGCGCAAAAAGAACTCCTTGATTCTCTTTCGGTCGAGTCCAACGACGTTCGAAGAATTGTCAATTTCTCCACTCATATAAACCCATTAAGTTTCTTATTAATAATATACATTGCTATATCATTTTTTGGACGGGAACATCCTATTTTTTTGTTCCAATTTGCGCTATTTTTGCCTAAAACGGCAAAAAAGACTATCTTTTGAATTGCTTTTAGCAGGAGTTTTAATATGGCAGGAATTACTTACGAAATTGACGACAAGAACATCGTTGAACAAATCAAGTCTGATGCCATGAAGGTCGCAGCAGAACTCGTCGAAGTGGCAAAGCTCAAAAAGGGCGACATTGTCGTCGTCGGCTGCAGCACCAGCGAAACTTTAGGAAACCAGGTCGGTAGCCACTCCGTCCCGGAAGTCGGCAAGGCCATTTTTGACGGTCTCCAGAGCATTTTCGGGGCCAAAGGCGTCTACATTGCCGCCCAGTGCTGCGAGCACCTGAACCGCGCCATCATCATCGAGCACGAAGCCGTCCCGAATGCCGAAATCGTAAATGTCGTGCCACAGCCCAAAGCTGGCGGCTCCTTCGCTACCGCTTGCTACGCAAGCTTCAAGGCTCCCGTAGCGCTCGAGCACATCAAGGCAAATGCAGGCATAGACATCGGCGGGACCCTTATCGGCATGCACCTCCGCGAAGTCGCCGTCCCGGTGCGCTTAAAGCAGAACCACATCGGCAAAGCCATCATCATTGCAGCCCGTACCCGTCCCAAGTTCATCGGAGGTGAGCGAGCGCACTACAACGAATCCCTGAAGGATGGATATCCGGAGTTTTAGCACTTTTTTGTTGCTTTTTCATTTTATTTTCTTACATTTAGCGTATATGAAAAAACGAGTTGCACTACTTTTCGTTGTTTTCGGTGTTTTCTTCGCTAACATCACCGGTTGTAAAGGATTTTCCAAGGACCCTCCACACAATGTCTCCAACGCAAATTCATCCCTATACACAATCGGTGTCGAAGAAAAATCCAGCATCTACGAGAATGTCTCAAAGCAGCTTACCAAGGCCAAAGTCAAGCAGTATCCAGACTTAATAACCGCCTATTTCGCATTGCAAGTTGGCGATATCGACATCTTGTCATACAACGAGATTATCCTCTCGCATACCTTTAACGACAGCATGAGCGGGCTTACGTTTATCGATAACGATATGAACTTGCCCGAAGAATTCGTTATCGGCATGAACAAGCACAGTGCCATTCCCGATCTCAAGGGGATTATCAACAAGCTTATCGATAGCTTAAACGCCGCAGGGACTCTCGCCGAGCTAAACGACCATTGGAACAAGAACTCAAAAACAAATCCGCTAATCAGCACCAAGGAAAGCGAATCCGAACAAGTCCTGAGAATCGCCACATCAGCCGACGTTCCCCCGTTTTCATTCACCAGCGGGAACCAGATTGTCGGGTTTGATATCGATTTAGCGAAGCTCCTCGAAGAAAAACTGAACGTCAAGACCAAGATTATCAAGACGGACCGCAACAAGCTCGTCACGACACTCAAGAACAACGACGCAGACCTCATCATTTCGGCATTCACCGTCTGCGAATGCTTCCAGAACGAAATAGACTATTCAAAGCCCTACTACATCGGAAAAACGGCTTTTGCCATCCGAAACGACTTTGGCAAAGAGGCAACAATCAGCAAAGTTCCTAAGATGACGTATCTCGAACCGAAGAAACCGGACGAGATATACAAGCTTACCGACCTCTCCGGTAAATTTGTCGGAGTCCAGACCGGGACAACGCTCGACGAACAGGTGCAGCAGCTCATCAAGCTTCCGCGCATCCAGTATTTCGCGAACATTCCCGAAATGACCAAGGCCCTGGAACAAAGAAACCTGGACGGCATCGCGGTGGACTACTCGGTTGCAGAATCCATCCTCAAGCAACATCCGGATTTTTCGATTCTTAAAGACCGCCTGAACAAGGATGAATTTGGTATCGCCATGGGCAAGAACAGCCCGCTCAAGGCCAGTATCGATTCCTGCATCAAGGTGTTACAGCAAAAAGGCGAAATCCAGAAAATCAAGAACAAGTGGTCCAAGAACAAGTCCGCCGTCAGAGTGATGAAACAGGACTGGATCGGAACGGACACGCTCGTTGTCGGTACAGAAGCACTTTATGCGCCCTATGAATTTTACCAGTGGGGCGAGCTTTCAGGCATCGACATCGACATCATGTACACCATCGGCAAGATGCTGAACAAGAACATCAAGTTTGCAGACATGAATTTTGACGTGTTGATTCCGTCGCTCGTGAACGAGAAGACAGACCTCTGTATTGCGGCCATGAGCATCACCGAAGAACGCAGCAGTCTAATCGACTTCTCGATTCCTTACGACAAGAACGAATCCGTCATCGTCGTACACACGCCCCAGTACGCCATCGAAAAAATCGGTGACTCCACTGGAATCTTAAGCCAAATCTTCCAGAAAATACAAGACTGGTTTAATTAGGAGTTGCTACAAGGCCTTGTGGTGCCGCATGGCACGAATGTTGCGCGGCAAGACTTCCTTGTGCCACTTGATCCATTCATCGTAATAGATGTAGCGTTTTTCACGCTGGCGGAACTCGCGCCCATGCACAACGCGGCGCCCGCCCCGTTCTTCCACAGGAATCACGATATGCAGGCACTCGTGATAAACGACCCCCGCAATTGCATACAAAGGACAATTTGCTGCATCATAACCGCGGCTGATACTAATCAGATGGAAACTTTCACCCGTCACCGGGTCCTTGCGCACCGAATGGAAACTTAACCCGCCCACACGGTTGCTCCAGGTGATCCTACACGTGAGTGTTCCTTCGAAATACGTATTGTTGATAGCGGCGAGCACATCCGTCAAGTTGTGATGGACGCCCTGCGGACGAATTGGCGGCAAGCGTCCCTTGCTCGCCAGCGGAGCTTCACCTTTATCTGTAAAAATCTGGTCTACCGCCTGCCAAAAGCGGTTTACCAAGTCCTTGATAATAGCCTTGTTTTTCTGCGTTTTACGACGCACCGCATGTTCAGCCCACTCTGCGGCCAGTTCACGAGCATCGGCAAATTCAGGGGCCTTCATATACGCAGGCAGCAGGACTTCCGGATGCCCGAACAAGAACCCGCCCTTGCAGCGGATGCTTTTTTTCATCAGGGGATTGTACTTGAAATGCACAAGGCCGTTGGCGGAACATTCCGGCGACGGCGCCTTGACTTCGGGCACCTCCGGTTCAGCGACAAAGCCGAACAAATCCAACTGCCCATCATTCACGCGCCAAGCACTCCTTCATAGCCATTCAGTGCCAAGAGACCGCCAAAAAAGCTTTCGGGCAAGTCAAGAGCCGCATAATGTTCCGAGATCCCGTAAACAGCATCTTCAACAACATCTGGCATATAAACTATGTAGCTATCATTCTTTTCGGTCTGGAGCATATCTGGCGTGCAGTACTTCGGATCTGTTTCGCTAAAGTACATACGGCAAGAGACCGTGCGCAGTGGATAGACAGTGCAGTCCCCCACCCCGTTCGAGAACGGGCACGAGTGCCACCAGGAGAAATAGTCGTGGAGCGCCTTGTCTTCGGCATCATCTTCAGAAAAGCCCTCTTCCTTGCGCGATTCGAACAGAGATTCAAACTTGTCCGACCGCATCTGGCAGGCCTCCATCAACGACAGGAGGTCGTCCCTCTTGCGCAGCTCGCTGTACATGAAAATCAGCTCGAACGGTTCCACCGACATCGGATAGTGGTGGCAACAGTTCCCGCAGGCGGGCCTACACTGGATTGGGCGCGGCTGTTGTACGAGCACGGCCTTCAAGTACTGATCGTAGGCGGCATGATATGCTTCGGTGAACTTGAGTATTTCGGGCAACTGTTCGCGCAAATTGTCCGGACCTATGGCGCATTCGCGGCCCAAGGCGGTCGCAATTCCGTCTAGACGGTCCCTTTCGACCCGGAGCAGGGTGGACAGTCGCATCTCGGCAATGCGATAAGCCTTCGTCGGAAAATACTCTTTATAAGCATTCATCGAGCGCAAATATATTTTTTTACGAGAATACCGTAAAAAGCGCAAATAAAAAAAAGCACCTTATTCATTTTTGAAAAAATGAAATTATTTTATTACATAGGGTAATGAAATAATATTTTTCAGGATCGGCAATATGAAAAAAACATTGCAAGGCAAATGGATGTGGCCTACGGCAATAGCATTGTCTATAGGCATTGCAGGTTGCAACCTGTTCCACCCAACAGATGGCCGCGATGCAGATAGCGATGATGCTGCAGCGCTGACTCTTGAAGGTCAAAAAGAATTCCAGAACGCAAACTACCACGCGGCCCGTACATTTTTCAGCAGAGCCATCAAAGCCGACTCCGGACACTCGGAAGCTTGGGTCGGGCTGTCCAAATCAGTCCTCCACACCCAGAAAGGTATCAATGTATTTGAGCTAGTTTCCTACGCACAGACCAAGGAGACTGAAGACGGCAAAAGCGAAAGCGTGTTCAATACGATGTCCGACGCAAAGGCCGATTCCATTTCAAGAGGAATCGATTCCGTCATGATTTACCTGAACAAGTTCATAGCCCGAGACACGACAGGCAAGACGGACAAGAAAGTCAGGTTCAGGGATATTGCCGACAGCTACACCATTTTGCAGCTCACCAAGGCCGCCCTCCGTATCAGGGCCGTAAGAAACCAAATGCAAGAAAAGCTTTCACTTACATCCGTGGTCTCTGCTGACAATTCAGGCATGATGATGGACCTTACCGTGCTTAGCGAAATGGGCGACAGCCTCAAGCCGTTCCTGAACGACATGGCCTCCGCCGCTGAAGCTATCAAGGCTGCACCAGAAGCAGCCGCTGAAATCATCAAGGCTTACCTCCCCGACTCTACCCGCAAGGACTTTGACGACGATGACTACGCCGATGTATCCGTTGGGCTTGCCAACTCCATTATCCAGATGAACGACAGAGCCCAGAGTGTCGAAGAAGACCGTAATGACGTGTTCTTCAAATTCGGCAACAGTCGTGACGACGACGGCGATGGCTGCGTAGACGAAGAAGTTCTTGACAATTACGACAACGATGGAGACGGCGAAATAGACGAAGACGTTCGCGACAGCCGTTCGATTGTCTTGATGAAGAAGAGACCGCAAAATTATGAAGAATTAAAAGCAGCAAGCCAGGATGTAACGAATTACGACCTCACGAAGGCCCAAGTGGATTCAGTAAAATTCATCGAAAAATACCATCCAGTAGACATCGACATGAATGGAGTATTTGGTCCTGTGGTTGAAGGTGATCCTGAATCTCCCCCAAATGACCCTTACGAATGGCATTATGTCTACAGCGATCCAAATGAAAGAGACGAACAAAAGAACCACCTGCTCCAATTCACAAACAAACTCAAATTCAACTATACCAAGGACGGGTTGTTCCTCGAAAAGGATAACGATCCTGTGATGCAGGACGCTGAAGAAATTGAATCCTTGATCAAGAACAAGGAACTCATCCGCAAAGACACTTTGTACCCGCCTAAGTACAGTTTGAAGGATCGCAAGAAAATGGTAGGCGGATGCTGGAACAATTACACGGAAGAACAATTCCTCCAGTGGTTTAATAGGGGAGACGCAGAATGAATAAATTAACTTTACTTGCTGTTCTCGCCTGTACTTTTAGCATAGCTTCTGCAAAAGCGCCGACGCATTTTTCGTTGCGTGCGGAATCCATGGGTGGCGCCCATGTTGCAGTTGTCGATGATAAAGAAGCCATCCACTATAACTATGCAGGTTTGAGCCAAATCAACCGCCTGGGCAATTACGAGAAGCGCCCAGAGCAAGGTTATTACCCCCGAAACTGGATTGGCGACATGCGCCTCACATTCGGTGGTGCGGGTGACATTTTCAAGTTCCTATCTACGTATAGCGACGTGAAGGATGTCCAGGACTTGTTCAGAGACGCACAAAAAGATGCCGGCTCCCAATCCAGCCAGACAAGTGCCATTCTCGATTCCTTGGTCAAGAACCCCAAGTACATCAAGACATTAAACTCTTACGACCATAAGACCATGGAAGCAAGAGTGAAGTTCG
>Ga0310690_10010266_pt1 | contig 11656 bp, 12 predicted proteins | sample AusTroGonzalo_MG_2_FD_207661 | JGI IMG/M metagenome (GOLD analysis project Ga0310690, IMG submission 207661) | Bovine rumen microbial communities from tropical cattle in Woodstock, Queensland, Australia - Gonzalo_04 (v2) (version 2) | ecosystem: Host-associated > Mammals > Digestive system >...
ATAGTCGATCGGGACGTCGAGGTGTTCAGCCGGGATGCAGCCGCCGGAGGGACCGCCTGTCTGAGCAGCCTTGAACTTCTTGCCGTTGGGGATGCCGCCGCCGATCTCTTCTACGATCTCGCGGAGTGTTGTACCCATCGGGACCTCGACCAGACCGGTGTGGTTGATCTTGCCGCCGAGAGCGAAGACCTTGGTGCCCTTGGACTTCTCTGTACCCATGGAAGCGAACCAATCAGCGCCGTTCAGGATGATCTGGGGGATATTAGCGTATGTCTCAACGTTGTTGAGGATAGTGGGCTTTCTGTACAGACCCTTGACAGCAGGGAACGGGGGACGGGGTCTGGGCTCGCCGCGCTTGCCCTCGATAGAGGTCATCAGAGCGGTCTCCTCGCCGCAGACGAACGCGCCTGCGCCCAGACGGAGCTTGATGTCAAAATTGAAGCCTGTGCCGAAGATATCCTCGCCCAGCAGTCCGTACTCGTGAGCCTGATCGATAGCGATCTGCAGACGCTTTACTGCGATGGGGTACTCGGCTCTTACATAGATATAGCCCTGAGAAGCGCCGATAGCGTAACCGGCGATAGCCATAGCCTCAAGAACTACGTGCGGGTCGCCCTCGAGAACGGAACGATCCATGAACGCGCCGGGGTCGCCCTCGTCGGCGTTACAGCAAACGTACTTCTGATTGGCGTCGTTGCCTGCGGCGAACTTCCACTTCAGACCTGTGGGGAAGCCCGCGCCGCCTCTGCCTCTCAGGCCGGAGTCGAGCATTGTCTGGATGACCTCTTCGGGGGTCATCTCTGTCAGGACTTTACCAAGGGCGGCATAACCGTCGTTGGCAATATAATCATCGATCTTCTCGGGATCGATAACGCCGCAGTTACGCAGAGCGACGCGCTTCTGCTTCTCATAGAAAGCGGTTTTGTTAAGGGACTTGATGGTGTCTTCCTGAACGGTCTCCTGGAACAGAAGACGCTTTACGATACGACCCTTGTTGAGGTGTTCCTCAACGATCTCGGGTACGTCCTCGAGCTTGACCATCGAGTAGAAGGAGCCTTCGGGATAAACGACCATGATCGGGCCGAGAGCGCAAAGACCGAAGCAGCCTGTGGTTATGACGTTTACTTCCTTATCCAGACCCTTGTCCTTCAGCTCTTCCTTGAGCTTTTCTGCAATAAGCAAGCTGTGTGACGAGGTACAACCGGTACCGCCGCAAACCAGCACATTAGAACGATACATTCATTGACCTCCTTAATTGATAGCGCCGATGGTATATTCAGCAACGACGTTGTGGTTTACAAGATGATCGTTTACGATACGGGCGACCATTTCGGGAGCGACCTTTACGTAGGTGACCTTCTCTTCGCCGGGGATCTCAACCTCGACGACCGGCTCATACTGGCAGATACCGATGCAGCCTGTCTGAGTGACGGTGACGCTGTCGGTCAGACCTCTCTTGGCGATCTCTTCGGTAAAAGCGTTAAGGACGGGACGAGCGCCGGCGGCGATACCGCAGGTAGCCATACCGACCAGTACCTTGGCGGCGTTGGGATTCTCTTTTCTGAGGTCGATCTGCGCCCTTGCCTTGTCCCTGATAGCCTTTAACTCAGCTAATGATTTCATTGTTATGCACCTCCATATATGTTTTGTGTGTTTTCTTCCAAGAATTGTGCGATCCATTCCAGCACATCCGGCGTGTCGAGGCTGACGCCCTCGAGGACTTCTCTGAGTTCTCTCGTGTCGAGCGTGAAGCTCCCAAGGTCGGTGGAGTGGGTAAAGACGAAGTCGATGTCGGGGTTACACTGGATCAGTATCTTTACCGTGTCGTTGATGTCTCCGAGAGGAGTCATATCGACGTGAGATTTGACGTAGCTTGCGGTGGTAACGGTACCCTCGCCGACCTTTGACTGAATATCAAAGGAGCCGCCCGTCTGTTCCGCGCTGAGCTTGAACAGCGGAACGCCCAAGCCGACCTTGCGCGTGGTGCGCGTGGTGAAAAACGGATCGATGACCTGCTGTACCTGTTCGTCGGTCATGCCGCAGCCGTTGTCCGATATCGAGATCGTCAGGTTGTCCTCACGGTCGCTCTCAGAAACGTCTATACCCACGAGGGTAGCGTTCGCCCTCACGGAGTTCTGCGCCACGTCCATGACGTTTAGGGATAGCTCTCTCATTATGCTTCCTTGTATTTCTTGAGAATACCGGGAACCTCATCGGTAGTCAGTCTGCCGTAGACGTCATCGTTGACGGTGATGACGGGAGCCAGACCGCAGGCGCCGATGCAGCGGCAGGCAGTCAGCGAGAACTGACCGTCGAGCGTGCATTCTTCAGCCTCGATACCGAGCTCTTCAGAGAGCTTGTTCAGCACGTCGCCGGAGCCCTTTACATAGCAGGCGGTGCCGAGGCACACGCTGATATGATACTTGCCCTTAGGCGAGAGAGCGAACTGGCTGTAGAAGGTAGAAACGCCGTACACCTCGTCTAACGGGACGTTCAGACCCTCGGCTATCATGGTCTGCACCTCCAGCGGCAGGTAGCCGTAGATGTCCTGCGCCTCCTGAAGGACAGGCATCACTGCGCCGGGATCGTCCTTGTGCGCCTCGATGACCGCCTTCAGCTTTGCTTCCTGTTCAGGTGTTCCCTGAAAAGGCAGACTGCTGATTTTCTTAAGCATCGTAATTCCTCCTTAGATAGATATTATGTAGTTGAATTGCAGCAAATAATTCAGTATACATACACGTATAATATAGCACATTTCACACAGATTGTCTATAAAATAATGCAAAATTTTCGTGAAAATAACGGTAAATTTGTGATTTTTTTTCGTTTTTTCCGAAACTTTTTTGAATAGATTTTTTCCGGTATCGGATGTTCCAAAAATATATCTTGTTTTTGTTGAAAGTGACGGTGTCATTGAGTTAGGAATTAGGAGTTAGGAGTTAATGGTGGGCTTTGCCCACACCCGATTTGTATTCACTGTCATTGCGAGCCCTTTAGGGCGTGGCAATCCCACAAAGAGGAGCAGTCCTTTTCTCTCACATCAACCGGTATTTGGCGGTGTGGGATTCCCACGTCGGGCGATAATAAGGTTATTTGTAGTGCCCTCCTCGGAATGACAAATATTCCAAAACGCGCAGCGTTTCCCACAATTCCTAATTCCTGATTCCTAATTAAATGAAGCCGCTTCAAAACAAAGCGGCTTCATCTATCCAAGTATTCTATTACTGCCTCTCGTGTCAGCTCGGGGAGGTCGAGGGTATTCTCCGCGTCGCGCATATTCTCGAGGTAATGCGCGTCGGAGCAGGTGACAATGTTCATCCCGTCCAGTATCGGATGGAGCTTTTTCAGCTCGTCCAGCTTAGAGATATCGGCAAGCTCAGCGGTCTTGAAGCCGCAGTACGGGTCGATTTCTCCCAGTACCGACAGTATCGAGTACGAGTCGCGGTCGATGTGCGCCGGGTAGCATATGCCTCCGTGCTCTTTGGCGACCCTGTACGCCTCGGCTATGCCGATGAACGACGCCGGAAGCAGCAGATCCTCTATCTCGCCGACCTCTTCGTCCTGAGCGTTCATAATGACCTGCCTGCCGTAAATCTGCGCCTTGTTGCGGACGTGGATGCGGTGTTCGTCCACATACTGCGAGAACGCGAGCGCCTTATCGAGAGTGGGGAAGAGGCACACTGCGTGGATATCCTCGGCGGTAGTCAGCTCCATGCCCGGTATCACGAGCAGCCCGATCTCATCGCCGACAGCCATCGCCGCCTCGCAGTTGAGGCAGGTGTTGTGGTCGGTCAGGGCGATCACGTCAAGCCCCAGGAGCTTTGCCATGTTGACGAGGTTGTTGGGGGTCATATCCATGTCGCCGCAGGGGGAGAGACACGAGTGCAGGTGCAGGTCGTAGTAATACTGAGCCATCAGATCAGCTTGCTTATCCCGACGGCGAGCTTGTAGCTGTTATCGGGCGTGGTGAGGATGTTCACGCCGTGCATCTCGGCTTTGGTGCGCGCGTTTTCATCCAGAGCGGCGTTCTCCACGAGGATGATGCAGGCGACGTCGGCGAGGGTAGCCACGGCGATGCTGTTGATGTTGCCCATGACGGTCAGCCACGCGCTGTCCGCGGGCGCTCTGCCCATGACCCAGCTCAGAAGGTCGCCGACATAGCAGTCGGTCACCTCGCGGTCAAGGTCTTCCTCAACGAGGATTTTCAGATCCAGTTTTTCTATCAAATCTTTTACGGTCATAAATACCTCCGGTAGTTAGAAATTAGGAGTTAGGAGTTATGGGAAACGCTTCGCGTTTTGGATTATATGTCATTCCGAGGGAGCGTAGCGACCGTGGGAATCCCACACCGCTAAATACCGGTTGATGTAACAGAAATGATCTGCTCCTCTTTGTGGGATTGCCACATCGTCCTCATCGGCTGTGCTCTGTAGGCATATCCGGTTGGTATGCCTTGACCTCGCGTCGCCGTTCGTCCTCTCCCCAAAAAGCAGGGGCTTTTCGGGGTCCCCACGAATGGAGGCTCGCAATGACAGCGATTACAAATCGGGTGTGGGCGAAGTCCACCATTAACTCCTCACTCCTCATTTTTCTTCATGTATTCCTCGTACACCTTACGAGTGAACTCGTCGGGGTCGTATGTATCCTCGGCAAGTACGAAGTCTTTTTTGTTCAGCTTCTCGAGGATCTTCGCGTCTTTTTTCTCAGGCTTGCCGTTCTGTTTGCGGAGCACAGCCTTCTTGTACTTGGTGTACCTGATCTCGCGGACGGTGCGCATCAAGCCTCTGTCCGCCTTGCCGTTGCCGGGGGTGAACGCAGCTTGAAATACAGACCCGATTATCCCTGTTGTAAGACGAACTGCCGCGCTGCCGCCCGATATCATCGGGGTCTCGCAGTTCAGGTATTCGAGCTCGCGCTCGGTCAGCTTCTCCGCGCTCATAGGTTGCCCAGCTGATCGTAGACGGACTGGATCTTCGCCTTGAGCTTATGGATGCAGTCGGTCTCCTTCGCCTTGCCCCTGACGATGTCCTCGGCGAGGGCGCGGCAGGTCGGAGCGCCGCAGGAGCCGCAGTCGAGACCCGGCAGATCCTTGCATATTTGCTCCATCTTCTCCATCATATCCATCGCCTCGAAGATGTCCTCCGAGAGGCGGAAGGTGTCGCCGTTGTATACGAGCTCGTTCTCCCACAGCATTTGCTCTAGATCCTTTTCCTCGAGGTGGTTGAGGGAAACGGGCAGATATTTGCGGAGTATCTGTATGCGCGCCTGGGCGACATAGGGGTTCTCTACGGCGAGAACGCCGCCTACACAGCCGCCGGAGCAGGCGTTAAGCTCTATGAAGTCCACGCCGTGGATATGCTCGTCCTCGAGCTCTTCAAGCACACGGATGACGTTCTCGATGCCGTCGGCGGCAAGATATTTGTCGCCCAGCATCGCGGCAGCCTCGCCGCCGGACGTAGCCCAGCCTACGCCTATAAGTCCGGATTTCGAGAGGTTCTCGACGACCTTGAGCTTGTCCATCTTCGAGGTCAGGGCAGGGTAGATCTGCGATATGGCGATAGCGCCCGACACCGCGCTCTTCTCGGAGCCGTTGGGGGCGTTTATCTCGGTGACCTTTGCAGGGCAGGGCGTGATGAAGAACACGCCGATGTCGTCGTTCTCAGCGCCCGTGAGCTTGATTATCTCGCGCCTCGCCATACGTGCGGCGACCTCCATCGGCGCGAGCAGCGGCATGACGTTGCAGCACAGCTCGGGGAAGCGGATGCGTATCAGCCTGACGACTGCAGGACACGCCGAGCTGATGATCGGGAAGCGCAGCTTGTTCTCCCTGATCATTTTGCGCGTAGCTTCGCTGACGAGCTCCGCAGCACGGCTGACCTCGTAGATATAGTCGAAGCCCAGCTCCCTGAGCCCCGTGAGAACGAAGTCGATGTCGTTGAGGTTGTTGAACTGGCCGAACAGCGCCGGAGCCGGTATCGCGACCTTGATCTTGTATTGTTCGATTTCTTCGAGCTGGTTCGAGCGCGCTTTCTTGGCGTGATGCGGACAGATGCGTATGCATTCGCCGCAGTCGATGCACCTCTCGCTGAGGATGTGCGCCTTGCCGTTGCGGATACGGATGGCCTCGGTGGGACAGCGCTTGAGGCAGTTCGTGCAGCCGCAGCAAAGCTCGGCGTCCAGCTCGACAGAGTGGAAGTATTTGTTCATAGTGTTCATGTTGCTCAGTTAGGGATTTCTTATAGTTAGGAGTTAGGAATTAGGAGTTAGGAGTTATGGGAAACGCTGACGCGTTTTGGATTATATGTCATTCCGAGGAGGGCACTATAAATTGTCATTGCGAGGGCAGATTATAGGTTGAGATTGCCACGGTCGCAAGCTCCCTCGCAATGACGACATTATTTGACCGACGTGGGAATCCCACACCGCTAAATACCGGTTGATGTGACAGAAATGATCTGCTCCTCTTTGTGGGATTGCCACGCCCTAAAGGGCTCGCAATGACTGCGAGTAATTTGTGGGATTGCCACAGCCCCGTTGGGGCTTCGCAATGACAGCTTATCTAAATCGGGTGTGGGCAAAGCCTACCTGCAATTCCTGATTCAGATTAGTTTCTCATTCCTGATTAAATAAGGGTATTATTCTTTATTGACTCTCACGGTCAGGTACAGGTCGGTGCCCTTGCCGATGACGGTCTCTATGCGCATATCGTCGGTGTACTTCTTGATATTCGGAAGACCCATGCCTGCGCCGAAGCCGAGGCTGCGCACGTTGTCGGGCGCGGTGGAGAAGCCCTCCTGCATCGCTTTTTCGACGTCAGGGATTCCGGGTCCGTGGTCGGAGAGAAGTATGTCCACATGGTCGGGGTAGATGTCGACGTCCACAAAGCCGCCGTCGGCGTGGATGACCATGTTTATCTCAGCCTCGTACATGGCGATGGCTATCCTGCGGATGGCGTCAGTGTTGTAGCCGAGCGCTTTCAGGCGCTTTTTTACGGAGCCGGAAGCCTCGCCCGCGCGTGTAAAATCCTCGCCGGATACGTCGTAGTGCAGATGAATGCTGCTCATACCTTGGTACCTCCCGACAGACCGCCGCAGTACAGCTTGCCGCAGGCGGTGAACATACGGAAGCGCGTCTTGATCAGCGTGATGTCACGGCTCTCGGCGAGGTCGATGATGCTCTGGTCGGGCATCTTGCCGCGCACGAATACTATGCACGCCATGTCCATCATCTCGGCTGTACGCACTACCTGCGGATTCATCAGACCGGTCAGCAGGACGCTCTGATCCTTGACGAACGCCAGAACGTCGCTCATCATGTCGGAGCCGCAGGCGGTCTTTATCTCCTGATCGAGGTTGCCCTCACAGATGACTTCGCCCTCTAAGATGTCGATTATATCCTTTACTACCATTCATATCCATCCTTTCACGGTGATATTCTTACATACACTAACATGATACCATAATCTGTGCCTTTTTACAACATGACAAAACTGCCAAATGTACATGAGGTTTTTTAGAAATCCATACAATATGAAGGCTTTCGCGTATAAAGCCTTCCCATCAAGGGGAAGGCTGAAATGGAGAGATTTGCTTCGCGTTTCAACAGCGAATTGTGGAAGAGCTTCGGGAGCAGCAAGCCGCTCCCCTACAAATCTCACTTTGAGTCTGCCAAGTAGGGGAGGGGCTTGCTCCTCCCGAAAACCTTTCTCTCAATGGGAAGGCTGAAAAAAGCGCCGGAGTTTTCCGACGCTTTATAAATATCAATTGATATCAGACAAGACCGCTTCACCTTTGGCGAGGGACTCTGGGACGTTGAGTATCCTTTGATTGCGGCTGCCGCGGAAGTGGAGCATGAGGCTCATTTCCTCTTCGATGAACTTACCGTCCACCAGCCAGTCGCACTGTTCGAGAAGCTCTTTATACTCGGGATGCGTGCCGAACATACTTTGAAGCTGCTCGAAGGTGTAGCCCGAGTAGCAGAAGACGTTCAGCCCCATTTCTCTCGCGCCCTTTGCGAGCTTTATCAGCGGCTTCGCCTGAGCGAAGGGTTCGCCGCCTGAGAGTGTTATGCCGCGCAGCAGCTTATCCTTTGCCGCCTCTTCGAGTATTTTTTCGACGGTGCTGTCAAAGCCGCCGTCGAAGTCCCAGGTGTGCTCGTTGTGGCAGCCCTTGCAGTGGTGCGGACAGCCCTGCACGAACACGGTCATGCGTATGCCGGGGCCGTCGACGATGCTCTCGCGGACAACGCCCGCGAGGCGTATAGGAGTTTTTGTTTCAGACATGATCTTGCTCCTTTGTTTACATTGTAATAGCGGGAGCAGACACGCGTGCCATGCCCCCGCTCTACGGTAAACATCAGTTATTTATCAGCAGGCCTCTGCGTCCTGAAAAAATGCTTCGTCCGCCTTCTCGAGGCTGTGCTTTACTCTGTCGTTGACCTCTGCCTTCTTGGCATTGTTGAAGCGGTCGAGGGTGCCTACGAGGTAGCCGGTGATGCGGCGGATGCGCTCTACCTGCATACCGTCCTTGATGATCTTACGACCGCACTTGGGGCAGTAGTCGCCGATGATGCCGGTGTAGCCGCAAACGGGGTCGCGGTCGACGGGATGGTTGATCGAGCCGTAGCCGATGCCCTCTTCCTTCATGCAGCGTACTACCTGCTCGAACGCCTCGAGGTTTTCGGAAGGATCGCCGTCAAGCTCGATGTAGGAGATGTGACCGGCGTTGGTCAGCGCGTGATACGGAGCCTCGATCTTGATCTTGTCGAAGGCGTTGATCGGGAAGTATACCGGAACATGGAAGGAGTTGGTGTAGTAGTCGCGGTCGGTTACGCCCTTGATGACGCCGAAGCGCTGCTTGTCGATGCGGACGAATCTGCCTGACAGACCCTCCGCGGGAGTAGCGAGGCAGGTGAAGTTGAGCTTTGTCTCTTCGCTCTTCTTGTCGAGCTTCTTACGCATGAAGCTGACGATCTCGAGACCGAGGCGCTGAGCCTCTTCGCTCTCGCCGTGGTGCTCGCCGATCAGGGCTACCAGAGCCTCTGCAAGGCCGATGAAGCCGATGGACAGCGTGCCGTGCTTGAGCACCTCGCGAACCTCGTCGTCGATGGAGAGCTTGTCGGAGTCGATCCAGACGCCCTGACCCATCAGGAACGGATAGTTGCGTACGCGCTTCTGGCACTGTATCTCGAATCTCTCTAAGATCTGCTCGATGCACAGGTCGAGCATTCTGTCGAGCTGATCGAAGAAGAAGTCGATGTTCTTGTTAGCGAGGATCGCGAGTCTGGGAAGGTTGATGGAGGTGAAGCTCAGGTTGCCTCTGCCGAAGGTGATCTCGCGGCTCGGGTCGTGGCGGTTGCCGATTACTCTGGTACGGCAGCCCATGTAAGCGACCTCGGTCTCGGGACGGCCCTCTTTGTAGTATGCGAGGTTGTAGGGAGCGTCGATGAAGGCGTAGTTCGGGAAGAGTCTCTTAGCCGATACGCGGAAGCTGAGCTTGAACAGATCGTAGTTGGGATCCTCGGGGTTGTAGTTCACGCCCTCTTTTACCTTGAAGATGTGGACGGGGAAGATCGGGGTCTCGCCGTTGCCCAGACCCTTCTCGGTGGCGAGAAGGATGTTCTTGATGACCATTCTGCCCTCGGGCGATGTATCTGTACCGTAGTTGATGGAGGAGAAGGGGACCTGAGCGCCTGCACGGGAGTGCATGGTGTTGAGGTTGTGGACGACAGCCTCCATAGCCTGGAAGGTCGCGCGGTCGGTCTCTTCGAGAGCGTGCTTCTTCGCGAATCTCTGGAGCTTGCCGGCGAGCTTCTCGTCATATGTGGATGCGAGCAGCTCGAACTCCTTCTTCTCATAAGCGGGGTCGCTGTCGATCTTGGCGATCTCGCCCGTAGCGGCTTCCGCAGCGGCGCAGATAGCGTCGATGGTGTCCTTGGCGTTCTCGTCGTCGGCGAGCAGCTCCGCGCCTCTTGCGAGGTTCATGCGGTATCTCTTGTTGTATGTCTTGACTACGCCGGGAGCCATGCCGTAGTCGAAGTTCGGTACGGACTGGCCGCCGTGTTGGTCGTTCTGGTTGGACTGGATCGCGATGCAGGCGAGAGCTCCGTAGGTGGAGATATCGTTAGGCTCGCGGATGAAGCCGTGACCGGTCGAGAAGCCGTCCTTGAACAGCTTGATAAGGTCGATCTGGCAGCAGGTGGTGGTCAGGGTGAGGAAGTCGAGGTCGTGGATGTGGATATCGCCCTCGCGGTGCGCCTTGGCGAACTTGGGGTCGAGGACATACATCTGGTAGAATTCCTTAGCGCCCTCGGAGCCGTACTTGAGCATAGTGCCCATAGCTGTGTCGCCGTCGATGTTGGCGTTCTCGCGCTTTACGTCGTTATCCTTGGCGGACTTGAAGGTGAGGTCCTCGTAGACCTTCATGAGCTTTGTGTTCATCTCGCGTACTCTTGTGCGCTCAGCGCGGTAGAGGATGAACTCCTTGGCTGTCCTTGCGTGACCGTTCTCGATCAGTATCTTTTCGACGGTATCCTGAACGTGCTCGACAGTGGGCTCGTTGTTCTCCTCGGCCTCGAGGTACTCTTCTACCTTTGCCGCGAGCTTCTCGGCGCTCTCGTAGTCGTTGCCGCCGATGGCGTGAGCCGCCTTGTATATAGCTTGTGTGATCTTGTCGAGATCGAACTCGACCTTGCGTCCGTCGCGCTTAACGATTTTAGTGATCATGTCATTTTCCTCCGTAAAGTAATATTTTGGTTCTGTTGTAATAATTTTGTAAACAGTCAGTGCCCCGATACCATATCTTGTGTCTGAGGCGAAATCCTGTCCTAATATAGCAGATTGCGAGGATAAAATCAATCGTTAAAATACACTATAAAAAAGTTTTCTTTTGTGGAATTTGATAACAAATCCAAAAATGATATCTCTAAAAGAATTATAACTAGGTGTAGTGAGGGGAACACCTATGACCACAATATATTGTGTTTTGTTTCATTCTTGTAACAATCGGTAAAATCGGTGTAAAGGTTAATTGTGTTTGAGAAAAAAGGAAGCATGGCAGCAGAAACGTTTGTACCGCCCCCTCTAACGAGGGGGGTGGGGGAGAGACAACGAAACATTATAATTGCTAAGCAGGATTGACTCAATTGAGCCTTGTAACCTATTTAGAGGTACATAAGGGCATAAAAGTATTGTTAATGTTATGCTGCGTTATCTCTCCCCTGCAATCATGACAGTCATTCTCTGTGGAAAATGCGTTTTTGCCGCCCCCTCTTCAGAGGGGGCTGATTCAATTTGCGCTTCGCTTCAAAATCTTTGCACAAAAAATCCGCCCCCAATAGGGAGCGGACGTTTTGCTCATGATATGTATGATCAGATCTCTACTGTGCTGACCTTCTCGAACTCTTCTTCGATCTCTGCCGAGGGCTTCTTGGTGATCAGTGTGAAGATAACTGCGATCACGAGAGCCAGAGCGAAACCGAGTACCAGAGAGTACAGACCGGTCTTTGCATACAGTGTCTCGCCGCCGAAGGGGATGTAGTCCCACAGGATGACGGTGGCGAAGCCGGTGATCATGCCGGCTACTGCGCCGGGGAGGTTGAAGCGCTTCCAGAACAGGCTCAGCAGTATGATCGGGCCGAATGCGGCGCCGAAGCCTGC
>Ga0310690_10010269_pt1 | contig 11655 bp, 9 predicted proteins | sample AusTroGonzalo_MG_2_FD_207661 | JGI IMG/M metagenome (GOLD analysis project Ga0310690, IMG submission 207661) | Bovine rumen microbial communities from tropical cattle in Woodstock, Queensland, Australia - Gonzalo_04 (v2) (version 2) | ecosystem: Host-associated > Mammals > Digestive system >...
GGGTAAGCAAGGCATGGAGATTGACATTCCGCAGATTCCCGATTTGATAATCGACAATACCGATCGTAACCGCACGTCGCCCTTTGCCTTTACAGGTAATCGTTTCGAGTTCCGTGCACCTGGCTCCAGCGTTAACTGCGCTTCAGCCATGATTGCCCTGAACGCCGCTATGGCTGAAGCCCTGACCAACTTCAAGGAGCGTGTGGATGCCAAGATCCAGGCAGGTGAAAACAAGATATCGGCCATCCTTGAGGTGCTGAAAGACGACATCAAGACCTGCAAACCCATTCGCTTCGATGGCAACGGCTACTCAGAAGAGTGGGTCAAGGAGGCAGAACGCCGTGGGTTGGACGTGGAGAAGTCATGCCCCGTTATCTTCGAGCACTATCTCGATGAGTCTTCTGTCCAGATGTTCGAATCAACGAAGGTGATGAACCGCAAGGAACTGGAGGCTCGCAACGAGGTGAAGTGGGAGATGTATGTCAAGACGGTGCAGATTGAGGCCCGCGTCTTAGGTGACCTGTCGATGAACCACATCATTCCCGTCTCGACCCACTATCAGAGCCAGCTCATCAAGAACGTGCAGGGTATGAAGGAGGTGTTCACCGCCGAACGGGCTGAACGCCTCAGTGCCCGCAACATGAAGCTCATCGAGGAGATTGCTGAGCGCACTGAGAAGATTGAGCGACTGGTGGAGGAACTGACTGATGCCCGCCGTGTGGCCAACCGCATCGAGAGCATCCACGAACGTGCCATCCAGTACCATGATACTGTCTGCCCCAAGATGGAGGTCATCCGTCGCGAGATTGACAAACTGGAGTTGATTGTCGAGGACGGACTGTGGACGCTGCCCAAGTATCGTGAACTGTTATTTATCAGATAAACAAGGTTTTATGAGATACCGCCGAATGCTTACCTTAGCCGTTGCCGCCCTGTGCGTTGCCCTGAATCTGCAGGCGCAGCGCCAGCAACTGTTTGATGCTGGCTGGACGTTTACGCAGAACGGCAAGAGCACGGTTGTCGACCTGCCCCATGACTGGGACATCTATGCGGGGCCTAACCCTGAGACAGGAACGACGGGAACGGGAGGCGGCTGGTATCCAGGTGGCAAAGGTGAATACAGCAAGAAGTTTGGCACCCCCAAAGCCGAGATTGTTAAGCTCCACTTCGAGGGCGTCTATCAGAAGGCTGCGGTTTTTGTCAACGGACAGAAGGCTGGGCAACATGCCTACGGCTATACACCCTTCACCGTTGACGTGACACCTTATTTAAAAGGGAAGAATTCTGAGCCTAACGAGGTGGTAGTCAAGGTCGACAATAGTGAACAGCCTAACTGCCGTTGGTACTCTGGTTCGGGCATCTATCGCCACGTGTGGCTGGAGACGATGCCTGCCCTGCATCTTGCCGAGAACGCCGCCCGCATCTGGACAGTCGAGGCCAACGAGCAGCAAGCACGTATCGACATGACCATCTGGGTTGATAATGAAAGTCAGGAAACACGCCAGATTGACGATGTGGAGGTGACCTTCCGTGGTGGTACCTTCACACAGCGTTATGACGATCCGAGTAAGTTGTCGTGGGCACCATCGGTGAGATTCTCAAATCAACCAAGACGCATTCCCACAGCCCTCAAGATGCTTCCTGTGGATAGAGAAACGCCAAAAGAATTGGAACGGAAGAAGATAGAGAACGTTCCGCTAAAGTCAGGAAAGACTGCTACTTATGTGCAGAGTTTCACCATCGACCAGCCTCGTCTTTGGTCGCCCGATGATCCTTATCTGTACGAGGCCACCATCAGTCTAAAGTCCGGAGGTCGCGTCATTGACGAGCAACGGGTGAAGTTCGGCATCCGTACCTTCTCGTTCTCCGCAGGAAAAGGCTTTGTGCTCAACGGACAGCCATTGCCCATCAACGGCGCCTGCCTGCATCACGACGATGGCGTGCTGGGAGCAATGGCTTTCGATGCTGCTGAAATCCGCAAGGTACGCCAGATGAAAGAGGCGGGCTTCAACCTCATCCGCACCTCGCACAACCCGCCGAGCCGTGCTTTCCTCGATGCCTGCGACTCGCTGGGTATGCTGGTTATCGATGAGGCTTTCGACGGCTGGCGACAAGCCAAAACCAAATACGATTATTCCACACTCATCGACTCCTGCTATCGTGAGGACGTCCAGGCAATGGTGCTGCGTGACATGAACCACCCCAGCATTGTGTGTTGGAGCATCGGCAATGAGGTCATGGAGCGCAAGGACATCCGCGTCATCACCACAGCCCGTCAGCTGAAACAGGCTATCACGGAGATTGACGACACACGTCCCGTCACTGAAGCCCTCTGTTCGTGGGATAGCGATTGGGAAATCTACGATCCGCACGCCGACGTGCTCGACGTGGTTGGTTACAACTATATGATTCATAAGCACAAGGGCGACCATCAGCGAGACCCTAAACGTGTCATTCTACAAACGGAGAGCTATCCGCGCGATGCCTTCAAGAACTGGCAGTTGGTACATGACTATCCTTATATCGTTGGTGACATCGTGTGGACGGGTCTCGACTATCTTGGAGAGTCGGGCATAGGCCGCTATTATTATCAAGGTGAACGCCCAGGCGAGCACTATGTTGACGGAGGTCAGCCCGACTGGCATGGTGCCTACTGTGGTGATGTGGATATCACGGGATGGAGGAAGCCCATCAGCCATTATAGGGAGATGCTGTGGAAAAACTCAAATGATTTGTATTTGGCTGTGAAAGAACCCGATGGCTATCATGGAAAGATTCACCTGACCGCATGGAGTGTGTGGCCCACATGGGAAAGTTGGAACTGGCCAGGATGGGAGGGGAAGCCTATTGAGGTGGAGGTTTACACGAAAGCGCCCGAGGTGACGCTATACCTTAACGATAAGATGATTGACACGAAAACTGTCAACCACAGTACTGAGTATAAGGCCGTTTTCACATTGCCCTATGAGCCTGGTACCCTGCGTGCAGAAGTATCTAAGTCCCCCACTCACAGAGATGGGCAGAAGGTGAGTATTCTTTCCACTGCCGGTGAGCCTGTCGCTCTGCGTCTGACTCCCGATCGTCGTGTGTTAAGTGCCGATGGACAGGACTTGGCATATATCGTCGTTGAGGTGGTTGACAGCAAGGGCCGTGTCTGTCCCGATGCCGCCATTCCCTGCAATGTCAGCGTGAGTGGTCAGGGTCGTCTCTTAGCAGCAGCCTCAGCTGACCTGAAGGATGTGGAACCCTCTACCTCGTCAAAGGTGACGACGTGGAAAGGACGTGCCATTATCGTGGTGCGTAGCAGCGGAAAGAAGGGAAGGGCAGAGGTCTGTGTCACCAGCACTCTGCCGAAAATACGTGAATTATTGAATTTCAGATAAGAATATGGGAAAGAAGGATATCAACGAAATCTTGAAGCGCAATGTAGCCATTTTGGCTGGCCATACAGAGAAGGAAGACAGTATGATGCCTGCTACAGGTGCACCGCTGCCGTCGGTAGAGGAGGTGAAGCGCATCGTGCAGTTAGTGAAGGTTATCATCTTCACAGACTATTTCCATAAGCGTCAAGCTGACGAGCAGATGCGTTCATATATAATAGGTGTCAACATGGAAGAGCTCTATGAACTGCTTCGCCATCAGATAGCCTGCGGCCTACAGTTCTGCACAGAATGTCAGGGTAACGCTGAGGAGAATGCCCAGAATCTGGCTCTACGTTTTATCGACGAGCTGCCAGAGATCAAGCGTTTGCTCTACACCGACGTGGAGGCTATGTTCGACAATGACCCTGCCGCACAGACCTATGGCGAGGTCATCTTCAGCTATCCTGTGCTGAATGCCATGACCCACTACCGCATTGCCCACTCGCTGCACAAGATGGAGATTCCCATTCTGCCACGTATCATTACAGAGCAGGCCCACTCGAAGACGGGTATCGACATCCATCCGGGTGCCACTATCGGCGAGTATTTTGCCATTGATCATGGCACGGGTGTCGTTATCGGCGAGACTTGTATTATCGGCAACCACGTGACGCTCTATCAGGGTGTGACCCTGGGTGCGAAGAGTTTCAAGTACGACGAGAATGGCAACATGCTCAACGTGCCTCGTCACCCCATTATCGAGGACTATGTCACCATCTATTCCAATGCTTCTATCTTAGGACGCATCACCATTGGTCATCATTCAGTGGTTGGTGGTAACATCTGGGTGGTTAACGATGTGAAGCCTTATTCGCGCATACAGCAGTCGAAAGCTGTCGATTTGGCATTCCAGGGCGGACTGGGCATCTAATGGAAACAGAAAAACGTTTTGAAGAATTATGATACAATCAATGACTGGCTATGGCAAGGCTGTCGTAGCTTACAAAGACAAGAAGATTAACGTAGAGGTTAAGTCTCTGAACTCCAAGCAGCTGGACCTCCAGACACGTATTGCACCGCTCTACCGCGAGAAGGAAATGGAAATACGTCAGATGGTGGCAGCTGCCGTCATCCGCGGCAAGGTGGACTTCAGCCTGTGGATTGAGAAAGACACCGTGGTGGATGCCACGCCAATCAACGCAGCATTGGTAGAGAACTACTACCGCCAGATGAAGGACATCAGCGACAAGACGGGCATTCCCCTGTCTGACGACCCGATGTACACCCTGTTGCGTATGCCAGATGTACTGACGAAAACCGAGCAGGAGGTGCTGAGTGACGAGGAGTGGGCGGTTGCCCGTCAGGGTCTCAATGAGGCTCTCAATGCCCTTGTTGCCTTCCGTACTCAGGAGGGTGCTGCCCTTCAGCAGAAGTTCACAGAGAAGATTGACAACATTCAGCAGTTGTTGGCCGAGATTGAGCCGTACGAGAAAGGACGCGTTGAAAAGATCCGCCAGCGCATCACCGACGGTCTGCAGCAGATTCCCGGTGTGGAGTACGACAAGAACCGTTTGGAGCAGGAGTTGATCTACTATATTGAGAAGTTAGACATCAGCGAGGAGAAGCAACGTCTGGCTAACCACTTGAAGTATTTCCGCGAGACGATGGCAGAGCCTGCCGGACAGGGCAAGAAACTGGGCTTCATTGCTCAGGAAATGGGACGCGAAATCAACACCACTGGCTCGAAGTCGAATCAGGCCGAGATGCAGAACATCGTCGTCAAGATGAAGGACGAACTGGAACAGATCAAGGAGCAAGTCCTCAATGCTTTGTAGTTATTGACTTAATGGAACTTCTTTCTTAATAACTTATGAAAGGTAAACTGCTTATTTTTTCGGCTCCAAGCGGCTCAGGGAAGTCGACCATCGTGAATTGGTTGATGCAGGAGCATCCTGAACTCAAGCTGTACTTTTCCATCTCATGTACTTCACGTGCACCGAGGGGAACTGAACAGAATGGAGTGGAGTACTTCTTTTTAACGCCGGAGGAGTTCAAGGCAAAGATTGCCAATGAAGAATTCTTAGAATATGAGGAAGTCTATCAGGACCGCTTTTATGGCACTTTGAAGGCCCAGGTGGAACGACAGCGTGAGGCAGGGCAGAACGTGGTGTTCGACGTTGACGTGAAAGGTGGCGTGAATATCAAGCGCTACTATGGCGACGAGGCCCAGAGCATCTTTATCCAGCCGCCTTCCGTAGAGGAACTGCGCCGTCGTCTGACAGGTCGTGGCACAGATACCCTTGAAGCTATTGAGGAACGTTTGGCCAAGGCTGAGTATGAGCTGACTTTTGCTCCGCAGTTCGATCACGTTGTGATAAACGACGACTTGGAGACTGCCAAGCAGGAGACACTACAATTGGTGGAGTCTTTTTTAGTATGAGAACAGGTATCTTCGGCGGTTCGTTTAACCCCATCCACAACGGACATATTGCGCTGGTTCGGCAGTTGCGTGAGGCGGCACAGTTGGATGAGGTGTGGCTGATGGTGTCGCCACAGAATCCGCTGAAGCAGCAGGAAGGACTGCTTGCCGACGACCTGCGGCTGCAGATGGCGCAGATGGCATTGAAGGACGACCCGTTCATCAAGGTGAGTGACTACGAGTTCCATTTGCCGCGTCCGTCGTACACCTGGCATACGCTGCAATCCCTTCAAAGGGAATTTCTTGACCGCGAGTTTGTGTTGCTCATAGGCGGCGATAACTGGGAGCACTTCCCTTTCTGGTATCGTGCCGACGATATAGTGAGTAACTACCGGCTTGTCGTCTATCCTCGTCGTGGTAGCGACATCGACATAGCTGCGCTGCCCCCCACCGTCACCGTCGTTGAAGCCGAACTGCTCGATATCTCCAGTACTGACATCCGCCGTCGCGTTCGTAGCGGACAGCCGATTACAGGACTCGTCCCCGACTGCATTGTCGATGCCGTCACCTATTATTATAATAATACAACTAACGAAAACTAACAGCAATGAACATACAAGAATTACTCAATCGCAACGATCGTTTTGCCAGGAACGCTGGATGCCAGATTACCGAGGTTGATGCAGAGCATGCCGTAGCTGAGATGACGGTGACATCCGACCATCTGAATGGAGGAAACGTTTGTCAGGGAGGTGCCCTGTTTACCTTGGCCGACCTTGCCATAGCCGCCTTGATGAACTTTCAGGGCCAGCTCACCTTCGGCATCAGTAATAGCATCATGTATGTGTCGAGTGCCCGAGAAGGCGATGTACTTCGGGCTGAGGCTGTTAGCGTATCGGCCCATCCTAAGATTCCTTCCGTTGAGGTACGTGTCACCAACCAGAACGGACGGCTTATTTGCCACGTTACGGGAATGGGATACCGCAAGAATCTTTCTCTCTAAACCAGTAGGATAGTTATGGAAGGATATGTTCAGAGTCTTTCAGATGGACGTGTGAAACGTTATGTCCAGTTCCTCGAGATCAGTGATGACCCGGAGCTGATGGAACAGTATCGTAAATGGCATTCAGAGGAGTACCACTGGAAGGAGATACGCGATGGCATCAGACAGGTAGGTATTCTGGAGATGGAGATTTATATGTTGGGCAATAAACTGGTGATGATAGTTGACACACCTGCTGATTTCCAATGGGAGGAGGCCATGAACCGTTTGGCTTCTTTACCACGACAGGCCGAGTGGGAGGCTTTTGTGTCGAAGTTCCAAGGCTGTGCCGCCGATGCTCGTAGCGATGAGAAGTGGCACCCCATGGAACGCATGTTCAGGCTCTATTAACTGTCGCCCTGCTTTTCAAGACAAAGCGGAAACATCCTGTCGAATTCCTGACGAAGTAGGGTAGGTTGCGAAATGATTGTCCGCAACTCATTCAGTCGCCGTTCATTAGGCGAGCCGGGAATCCAGAGACGAATATAACCTTCTGACGAATATTTGTGGTTCATGTGTTCACGGAACCGCTGCCATTGCTGTTCGTAATCTAGTTCTGGGTAGTTCGCCAACCCGAACTCTATGGTACGGCGGAAGATGATTTCCGGCACAATGTCGCGGTCGGCTTCAGCAATGATTTTTCCATAAAGCGATCGTGGCGCATGGCTTGCCGAGGCACGATGATCCTCTACGGCTTCACGCATAATCTTAATCTGCTGGGGTGAGAACCACCGTTTCAGCCTGGCATCGGCGGCTAATATCTTACCGCTGGTCAGATGATGGATGGCCCGTGGCCCCGACATACCGAGGTCGTGATAGGCGGCTATCACGTAGACCATGTTGATGTCGGCTCCCGTTGTCCGTACCAACTCCATGGCGTTACGGATGACGCGGGTAACATGCTCTAAGTTGTGGGCACGGTCGAACTGTGCATATTGGGGGAGAATGCTGGTCTCAACGAATTCCACCAGGTCGAGGCTCGGATTAGTAGTCATCATAAATAAAAAAAGTGCGAATATTTTTGCAAATGTACGAATTTCTATTTACTTTTGCAAGAAAATTGGAAGAAAAATGAGTGAGACCACGATGATTAAGACTGATAGCTTCCGTGCTTGGCTGTTGGCAGCCCGTCCCAAAACTCTGACAGGTGCCGCCGTGCCGGTGATGATAGGTGTGGCACTGGCCTATGTCGATGCCCAAATGTATGAGGTAGAAGTGTTTAGCTGGGTGGCGGCAGTGCTCTGTTTCCTGTTTGCCTTTGTCATGCAGATTGATGCCAACTTCATCAACGACTTCTTTGACTTTGCCAATGGTGCCGATGATGCTGAGACGCGGTTAGGGCCTCGTAGGGCTTGTGCACAAGGATGGGTCAAACTTGATTCCATGAAGAAAGCCATCGCCCTGACCACCTGTCTGGCCTGCCTCGTGGGCTTGCCATTAGTCTATTATGGCGGACTCGAGATGCTACTGGTAGGAGCTGTTTGCGTCGTTTTCTGTTTCCTCTATACCACCCACCTCTCTTACTTGGGACTGGGTGACGTGCTGGTGTTGGTGTTCTTCGGCATTGTTCCCGTCTGCATTACCTATTACGTTCAGCTGCATACCTGCACTTGGCAAGTGTTCCTCGCATCGATAGCCTGCGGACTGGTCATCGACGGATTGCTGTTAGTCAACAACTTCCGCGATCGTGACAACGACCGCGCTGTAGGAAAGATGACGCTGGTGGTGAAAGTCGGCGAGAAAGCCAGTCTCATGCTTTATCTTGGTGTGGGTGTCGTGGCCTGCCTCATAGGGCTGGTCTTCTGGTTCAACGGTCATGTGTTGGCGTTCCTCCTGCCGCTGTTCTATCTGGTACTTCATGTCTTCACCTATCTGAAGATTAAGCGCATTAATCAGGGTAAAGCCCTCAACCATTGCTTAGGTGAAACGGCACGCAACATCTTTGTCTATGGCCTTGCAGTAGCTGTAGGCCTCCTCTTGGGCAACTAATCAGATATTCCAGCGATATTACTATAGTTCTAATATTATTATGAATAAGATGAAGAGACTATTAACATTGGTTTTATTATCATTCGTAGTGAAAACGTTATGGAGTGCCAACATATCGTTTGCCGATGCGAAAGTAAAATCACTATGTGTGTTCGCTTTTGATCGTAATGATGATGGTGAATTGAGCGAGACAGAGGCAGCTATGGTTACCGATATAGGATTACTATTTAAGGGAATAACAGATATTAAATCCTTTGACGAATTCCAATACTTTAGGAGTGTAAAGGTTATTAAGAGTAGTGCTTTTGCAGGCAGTAGCCTAACCTCTATTTCTCTTCCTTCGAGCATAACAACTATAAGTGAAAATGCTTTTTTCGGTTGTGGCGCTTTAAAAAGCATACATATTCCCGGTGCAGTAACTTCTATAGGAACAAGTGCTTTTAGTCGTTGCAAAAGTTTGTCTTCAATAAGCGTGGATGGGTCGAATACCGTTTACAGTTCATTACTGAGTAATGGACTATTCAAAAAAGGACCAAAGGGGTATACTCTAGTTATCGGTTGCAATAATACAGTCATTCCTAAAGGAGTTGTTGCTATAGCAAGTTATGCTTTTGAAGATCGTACTGGACTGACCTCCATAACAATTCCTCAAAGTGTGAAAAAGATTGGTTCGTATGCGTTTTCGGGTTGTTCTAATTTGGCTAACGTAACAATAGAAGATTTAGAAACAATGGGGGTAGATGCTTTTGAAGAATGCAATAACTTGCGGAAAGTGGTTTCAACTAGAATAACTCCGCCAACAGATTTCTTTTATGGTTTTCCTTCTTCGACAAAAGATAATGCAATTCTTTACGTGCCAAAAGGGTGCAAGGCAGCTTACGAAAATGCCTATCCCTTTAGGAAATTTAAGGAAATTGTGGAGTTTTTGTCTCCTTCTCGTAACGTTGTGTTTGCTGATGTCAACACAAAACAGTTGTGTGTTGATAACTGGGATCGGGAATCCGATGGTGAGTTGAGTACAAACGAGGCAGCTTCAGTTAGCGATATCATGGATGTGTTTAAGGGAACAAGCATTCGTTCTTTCAATGAACTGAGATATTTTACAGGACTGTTAAAGATTGATCACGAAGCATTCTATGGCTGTTCGTATTTGACTTCGATTGTAATTCCAAAAAATGTAAGAAGCATCGGATATGCTTCATTCGCATATTGTCATGATTTAAAAACGGTGTTTATCCCAAACAGTGTATCAACTATTACCTCAGAAGCCTTTAATGGCTGTTATAATTTGGGTGAAGTATATATAGACAGGGCTACTCCAATAGCTATAGACGAAGATGTGTTTTCAAACAGGTCGAATTCTGTTCTTTATGTCCCTTCTGGCGCTAAGGCAGCCTATGAAGTTGCCAACTATTGGAAGGAGTTTAAGGAAATCAGAGAGATGCTCCCCTCGTCACCCAATATACCTTTTGCAGATAGTTATACAGAGAATGTATGTTTGAATAATTGGGACACTAATCATGATGGTGAACTAAGTCAGTCAGAGGCGGCTGCAGTATCTGACCTTGGCACAGTCTTCAAGAACAATACTGATATCGTTAGTTTTGACGAGCTAAAGTATTTTACTGGTATATCGTCTATTAGAGAACGCGCGTTTTATGGTTGCACGAAATTGGAAAGTGTAATTATTCCCAATGGCGTTACATCGATTGGACATAGTGCATTTTCTGGATGTAATTTGACTTCGGTATTGATACCTGAGGGCGTGACATCTATTGGTAATTATGCTTTTAATAAGTGTATCAAATTACGTGCTGCCTCGATTCCTTCAACTGTGGTTTCAATAGGCGACTATGCATTTTACAATTGTAGTAATCTTGAAATGGTTAATGTGGGTATGAAGAAACCAGTAGCGATTACATTATGGGTTTTCTCTAATCGCAAATATGCAACTCTCACAGTTCCAAAAGGTAGTAAAACGTTTTATGAAGCTGCAGACTATTGGAAAGAATTTAAAAACATATCGGCTGGAATGAATATCACATTTGCAGATGCCAATGTGAAGAAAATATGTATAGATAATTGGGATACTGATAAGGATGGCTATCTAAGTGTTGAAGAAGCGGCCGCAGTAAACAATTTAGGTAAGGTTTTTTCATCAAATGATAAGGTTCAATCATTTGATGAACTGAATTATTTCACAGGCCTGACTTCTATTTCCAAAAGCGAGTTTATGAATTGTACAAGCTTGGTTTCTCTTACGATTCCCGAAAATGTTACTATTATTGGTGATATGGCTTTTTATGGCTGTCGTAGCCTGTTCTCCGTAAACATACCGAACAGTGTTATATCCATAGGTAAAAACGCTTTTTATGGTTGTGAACAACTACCATCTATAACCATAGGCAATGGCGTACATTCTATTGGGGATTATGCATTTATGAATTGTGAAGGATTGGAGTCTCTGGCTTTCGGTAATAATGTGGAATCTATTGGTAATCAATCGTTTTATGGTTGTAAAAAGTTGTCATCGGTTGTGCTACCACCAAGCGTTACTACTATCGGTGAATCAGCCTTCCTATTATGTGCTAATTTGGCAAAACTGGAACTTCCCCCCAATATAACAACTATTGGCAAGTCTGCTTTCTATGGATGTACTGCTTTGACAAATTTGACAATTCCTAATAGTGTGACAACTATTGGTGATGGCGCATTTTGCGAGTGTGGTTTGGAATCAATAAATCTTGGTTGTAATGTTGAACATATTGGAGCTTATGCTTTCCGTGGCAACCATTTAAAAAATATCATAACAATTCCTAAGACAGTTACTTTTATTGGTAAGG
>Ga0310690_10010270_pt1 | contig 11654 bp, 19 predicted proteins | sample AusTroGonzalo_MG_2_FD_207661 | JGI IMG/M metagenome (GOLD analysis project Ga0310690, IMG submission 207661) | Bovine rumen microbial communities from tropical cattle in Woodstock, Queensland, Australia - Gonzalo_04 (v2) (version 2) | ecosystem: Host-associated > Mammals > Digestive system >...
GTCAACCCCGCTTTAGGCTATCGGCTAACAGAAGAGTTCACCGAACAGGAATTTACGACACTCAGCAAAGACGGATTTGCGCGTGAGCGTCTGGGCTGGTGGGCAAAAGTAAAAGAAGAACAGACGGAATTTGCCATTGATACAAAGCTGTGGGACAGCTGCGCGAGTGACGAAAAACGACCAGAAGGTAAAACGGCATACGGCGTGAAGTTCACCCCGGACGGGGCGGGAGTTGTCCTGGCCGGTGCCGTGATCCCAAAAGAGGGCAAAGCACGCATAACGCTGATTGACATCCAGCCGACAGGTAACGGGCTGCAGTGGTTGGCGGAATGGCTGAATGAGCGCTATACAAAGGCATCATGTGTGGTCATTGATGGAAAAAACGGGGCGGATGTCCTAATAGAGAAGTTAAAGCCGAATGGCGGCGGGAAATGGGTGTTTAAAGACAGCGTAATCAAACCGACTGCGCAGAATGTCATTACGGCTGCCAGCATGGTAATAAATGACCTGAACGAACATAACTTGACATGGTACGGGAAACAGGACGAATTAAGAGAGAGCGCCACCACAGCCACCAAACGCCCAATAAGCGGCGGGTGGGGGTTCGGCGGCCAGACAAGCGCACCAATAGAGGCTTGCGCACTGGCGTTGTGGGGCTGCCGTACATCAAAGCGCGATCCTACTAAACAAATGAGAATAGGTTAATGTCATTATTCAGAGATAACAGGGAAAGAGTCCATATTCAGAAGAACCAGACCCGGAAGGTAAAGAAGCGGTATTGCATCATCTGCGGCAAGATGACACAGGGTGGGAGAATGTGCGACAGCTGCAGCGAGTTCATTCAGCAGAAGAACCGGGAAGAAAGGGCAAGACATGACAATAGATGAACTGAAACAGGAGTTAGAACAAAAAACAGGTGTGCCGGCAACGCTTCTTCATGGTGAAAGTGCAGAAGAAAACATAGCACAGTGCAAAGCGTTACTGGCTTATAAACGCGATCAAGGCGAACAATCCACGGCGGTGCAGTTCGCAGACTGGTCGGCGCGTTTTTTCGGCGAGCAAACAGGACATGAAAAAGCAGAGGCTACGCTTTTTGATATTGAAGAGCGGTTGCGAGCAGAAGCCGGCTTTATAAATGTCCGTGATGGCGGGGAAGTCGATCGCGGAGAGAAGACATATAACCTGCCGCCCATTAGCGAGTTTGATGACTGGGGTAAAGCGGTGTTATACGAAACCAAGCGCAAACTATATTAGCAGGTGGTGAATATGGCTAAGGTGGTTATTTGCCCTATTTGCGGGCGGAGTTTTGAAACCAGCAAACCAAATAAAAAATACTGTAGTTTTACATGTAAAGAAGCCGGCAACAAGTTGCGGCGTATGGTATGGCGAAACACTCACCCGCATTATGATGCAGCGTATATGAAGAAATATAGAGCAGAGCGAAAGGAAATAAAGGAAAATGAACATTAAACCATGTCCGCATTGTAATGGCAAAGCATACTTGACGCAGAATTACAGCGCCAGGTCAAACACCTGGTATGTCTTTGTGAAGTGCAATATATGCGGCGCACAAAGTAAAGCCTATAAAAGTAGAGAAGAGCCGGCGGCAGACTGGCAAAGCGATAGCTGCCAGGACGCTGTGACGGCCTGGAACATGAGAAACGGTGTTGATGATGAAGACCAGGACGGATTATAAAATTTGCCCGTTTTGCGGTGCTGCGCTTGACATAGGAGAGTTTTGCGAATGCCCACAGTCCGACAAGCCGGCCAGACCGCGCAGGGCGAAAAGAAACACTAGGCGCAGGGAGCAGCCAGTCCGCCGCGCCTAGCACGTTAAAGGACATCCGTATTATACCATGACAAAAAGGTGTTTGTGATGTCCAACGAAGAAATTGTTTCAGTGATCCGCGCCGGCGGAGATCGGCGGCAGCTCATGGGGCTATTATACGATCAAAACCGCCGCTTAATTGCGAAATGGGCGAACCAGTGGAAAGGCCGCGCAGAGTTTGAAGATCTTATGCAAGAAGGGTATCTGGCGCTTATCGCGGCCGTGGACGCTTACGACGAAAGCAAAGGATACAAGTTCACTACCTATCTAACAAAGGCCGTCTGGCGGCATTTTGCGCGGCTATACAACGGCGCTGTGCGTCTTCCGGAATGGTTGAAAGACGATATTGCAGCGTATCGGATCCAGTGCCGCTTGCATGAGATCGAGACCGGAAACAAGCTAGAAGATCAGCTGGCGGCCGCCAGGCTGCAGTGGACGCCCGGACATGTCGAGATAGTAAAACGATGGTCAAACCTTGTTACAGTGAGCCTTGACGCGCCTATTACGAAAGAAGCGGACAGCGCGGCGCTAGAGAGCGTTATTCCAGACCCGGACAACGGCATTGACGATCTGATAGACGATGTGAGCGACAACCAGATGAAGGATTATGTTTGGTCTGTTGTTGACAGTCTTCCGGCGGATCAATCCCAGATCATCCGCTGGCGTTACCAGGACGGCAAGACCCGCGAAGACATGAGCAAGCTAAACGGAAAAAGCGCTGCACAGATTGCCAGCCTTGAGTCAAAGGGTATGCGGGCATTACGCCGACCGACCAACAGCAAACGATTAGAAGAGGCGCTGGATTATTACGGGATCGGGTGCCATGCGTCCGGCCTGTCTACATTCAGAAAAACCGGGATGTCGTCTGTCGAGCTTGCGGTTATTAAAAAAGACCTGTTTGAAAGGCATCCGGAATTACTGAAACTGTCCCAATTTGCCGAAAAATGACCCAATCGGCCGAACTTACCGAAAAAGTATTGACAAAAGGAGTAAAGGATTAATGGCAGTACGCAAAGACAATAATAACAAGTGGATCTCCACTGTTTGGTATAAAGACTATAACGGGGAATCCAGGCGGAAAAAGAAGGAAGGCTTCAAGCTAAAACGCGAGGCGGAAGAGTGGGAAAGGGATTTTCTCAGCAAACAGGCTGCACAGCCCGACATGACCTTTGACACCTTGTGTGATCTCTATCTTGAGACCCAGAAAGCGCACCGGAAGTATTCAACCTATACCACGAAGCAGCACCGAATTGACGCATGGATCCGGCCGGCCTTTAAGAACAGGTGTATCAGTGATATTGAGGCAAAAGACATTCTTAAATGGCAAACCGAACTGAAGACGGCCGAGGGGCAGCGCGGCAAACCATTGTCGCCTGGCTATATGAACTCATTGTTCCGTGAATTAAGTTCAATTTTTATCTTCGCTTGTAAATATTACAATCTCCGGGAGAATCCAACCAGAAAGGCGGGTAACATGGTAGGCCACAAAACCAAATCAATGTTATTCTGGACGCGCGACGAGTTCCAGAAATTCATAGATACGTTCGACCCCGCGGATCCGTTTTATGCTTTCTTTATGGTCATGTATTACACCGGCATGAGGCGCGGGGAGTGCCTGGCCTTGACCGTTTCAGACATCGCAGACGGCCGCATATCAATTAATAAGACTTATAACATGTATGACGGGCAGGAGACCATAACAACGCCCAAAACGGCGCACAGCGTGCGAGATATTACGATTCCCGCATCACTTCAAGAAGTTATTGAAAAACATATAAAGCGCATATATGGAGCGCAACCGGACACCCGCATCTTTTCCATGATCTCACGGTCTGCAGCTGCCTATCAGCTGAACAACCATGCAGAGCTGGCGGGAGTGCAAAGGATCAGAATCCACGATTTACGCCACAGCCATGCATCACTTTTAATTGATATGGGGTTTTCTGCTATTCTGGTATCACAGCGGCTAGGCCATGACAACGTAAACACGACATTGACCGTCTATGCGCACTTATTCCCGGATCGGCAAAATGAAGTTGCGGACAAACTGGAAGAAATTATGAACCGTTCCGAAATCGTTCCAAAAAACGTACAGGAGATAAAAAAAGAGCAGTTTTCAGATGAAAACAGCGACTTAAACCACAAGATATAGTGTGTATAATATAGAAGCAACGCTATTGTTGAATCCCATTACCTGCTTAATAGCCGCTGAAACGCCCGTAAAATAAGGGGTTTCGGCGGTTTTCATTTTAAAAGCGTTCCAAAATCGTTCCAAAAATTTGAATAGAAGTTTTTTTGATGTGAAAATAGGCGCCTTATTCTTCCGAATTATCTTCCGGTGCCGGCTTGTAAAAAAGCATTATTTGTGCTATATTCTGATTGGGTTAATAGCCTAGGACCGGCCCTCCGCTATGTGGTGGGGGGAACGGTCCTTTAATATCTAAGCACTTCAATTAAGCAACTCTTATAGACCATTTTCCATCAGGTTTAGATGGCGAAATGACCTCGATAACGGTGTATTCCTTGTCATTAAACTGAATCATATCGCCACGTTTTAAGACAGCATTCTGATTATCCGGGACGACCATAATTCCGTTATGCGTATTAAATTGGCTTCCGGTAATCACTTTCATCATAGTTTAACCCTGTTTTTTGTTATACTATACGGCATTTTCACCCCATAATATAGCGACTATTCCTCTCCCGGATCCGGCGCAGCTGCCTGGTATTTTGGATTGCCAGCGAGGTCTTCAGCATAGTTAACAACGAGATATCTTCCATCGTTATTTAACGTTTTAAGAATCGCTATTAACTTATCTGTATCTTTGCGTTCTCGGTTTTCTAATGCCTTTTTTATGTCTTCTAATTCAGCGCCCTCTTGTCTTTGAAGATCCGCTTCTCGTTGAAGCATGCTTTCGTGAAATAATTCTATAGATAACTGAAGAAGATTAGCGCCTATTTTAAAACAGATATCAGCCTTTTCTGCGTCACCGGCTTGTGTTTCTTTTTTTTGTCTTTGATCAACAGCTTTTATCATGCTGTCGATCGTTGTCATTTTTGGCGTCCTCTTTCCTGTTTCATATTGAGTAATTCTTTGCTGCGTTAAGCCGCAAATGTCCGCGAACTCTGTTTGAGAGAGTCCGGCAGCATGTCTAATCATTTTTAGTCTTTCGTGAATTGATTGATCCATCATTAACACCCTAAATTAAATACTATCATAATCAAAAAAAACTAGCAAATGTATCTTGACAAAGCATATGTATCTATTTTAGAATCATTTTAGATACAAATGAATCTAGAAAGAGAGGTGAAAAAATGACAGTAACGTTTGACCGCGATGCGCTACGGGTCGAGATGGCCCGAAAGTGCATGAACCGGCAAGAGCTTATAGCTATGACCGGATCAGCGCCGTCAACGGTCTTGCGCGCAACTCAGGGGCGGGGGGTATCAACCAAAACCGCCGGCAAGATCGCAAAGGCTCTAAATGTTGATGTAACTGAAATCATTAAACAGGATTAAGACCCAGGGCGGGCGAAAGGAGCAAAAACAATGAGTAACAAGACAATCTGCTGTGTTTGTGGGAAAGAGCTTGAAGGATTCGGCCACAACCCGTCACCGGTTCCGGAGCTGATGGAGTGGACGGAAGAGGAGCAGCGCTGCTGCGTCGACTGCAACCAGACCTTTGTCATTCCGCTGAGAATGTTTTGTAACACAGTTGGAAAGCTGAGAGAGGGGGCAAACCATGTCAATGAGTGATGCGGATCTGATCATTAACATGTCGCTTCTTGAAATGAACGTGTACGGGCTGAGAGAGGCAGTAGACAAAAGGCAGCTTAAGGCCATCAAAGGGTGGCTGAATGTGATCCGGAAGACATGTGGAGACATAGACCACATTATTACAGAAAGGGAGTGCGAACTTGAACAATATTATGATGTCAGCGGATGACGTGGCAGACGCGCTGAGGATCTCGAAGTCAAAAGCCTATAAGGTGATAGCGGACTGCAACCAGCAGTTGAAGCGGGACGGGTATCTGGTATTTGCTGGCAAAGTTCCCCGGGCGTACCTTATGACCCGCATCTATGGCGGGGATAATGAGAGCTAATAAAAAAGCCGCCACAACGGACGGCCAGACCAGCACCAGGGCGGGCGCATTGGTCTTGTGCTTATTATAGCACGGAAAGGGCATTATGAAAAGAAACCATGAAAAACTGATTAAAGATTATTGGCGGTTAGCCGAAAAATCATCTTCACCGGCTGCGCAATTCTATGCGAGTGATCTTGATGCGGTGAAAGACATCACTCTTGCCAATGGCGGCGGATTGTACGATCTAGTGTCAAACGCACTCATGTCTGGTTTTATGATCGGCCGCCGGTTTGGACGGAGAGAGGAGAAAGCCAAATAATGCTTTACGATAACAAAGAACTAAATGCGATATTTGAGCGCTTGTTAGTAACGGACAGAGAGCTTACGGAAGACGATCTGCAAGGTGATTTTGTGGCGCTGCTGTACAAGTATTTCATGAAAGGCGTAGAAATCGGAATCTGTGAGTATCTGGAAGGCCGTATTGAGCTGCCGTTATATGGGCGCGGAGAGGATGAGGTTGTGTCATGACTGAAGAATTAAAAGCGATGGACGATTATATTCAGCAGGGCTTTGATGCCATGATCGAAGAGGATAAACCGGACACCCTGGATCAGTACCAGCAGTTAAGGCGCTATTACAAAGCGGGTGTGGCGAATACCGCGGATGCAATAACAAAATTCATTAAGAAGCAGGGGGCAGAAAATGCAGAAGAATGACATCTATAGAAATACCGTTGCCGGCTTCTGTGATCCGGGCGAGGACTGGCAAGGCTTATGCATCATAAGAAGCTGCGAGGATGGGAAAGTGACCTTTTCGGTCGCACCAGACGACCAGCCATTGTTAGATAAAGACATCGTGCATTTTAACAAAAGCACATTTACAATGTCGGAATCTGACTTTCTGACTTTCTGCGAACCTTGCCCGGTGTTTTTGCCATTAGCGTGACGGCTCTGACGAGGACATGATAGACACCCACCAACCAACCAAACCGGCAAGCGGCGCCAACCGTGAACCGGATGATCGGCTGTGGCTGCAAACGCAGTCGGAAGGAAGGGGCAGCAGGTGTAAACGTTGCCCCTATACAAAACAATAGTTAACATAGCATGTACTTGTGCAAAATCTATTGACAGTAAAACAGTTTTACGGTATATATGTAGCCATAAAAGTGAATACTCGCAAGCGGGGCGCTATTGGGGCATGACCGACATGCTAATGAAACCAGCCAGAAGGGGGCAGCGCCAAACACACCGAACGGATTGCGGGAATGGCTAAACGGAGCACTATTATGGCATACACAATGCCATGTAGTGCTTTTTGTTTTGTAAATAATAAAGGAATGTAATATGCGGACAATGACTCTATACTCGTGCAACTACCGAGAAAAGAAAAATAACGCTTATTATCGAAATAAGCGGATAATCAATAATTTTGAAGATCTGCAAAAGGTGGCCTGCTGGGATCATGTCATGGCTACGTTAAAAAACAGTCATAGAAGTAAAGAGGACTTTATCAGCGTTGACGGCCTCATTTTCGAAATTGACAACACACACAGCGTCAACAAGGAAGACTGGCAAACGCTGGACGATCTCACGGACGCTTTGCCGGATGTCATGGGTTACTACGTGCAAAGTCGTAACTACATGAAGACCAAGAAAAAGACATTGCAGGACGGGACGGAGATCTTCCAGGAACCGCGGGAAAAGTGGCATATATATTTCCCGCTTGCAAACCCTATTGACGATTATCAGACCGCCATAAATCTAATGTATAGCACAGTGGCGCTTTTCCCATTTTTCGATATGGGCGCAGCAAAGCCGGTTCAACCAATGTTTGGTGTCGCGCAGCCGAAGGGCGGAACGATTGACGGCACATATACTTTAGATGAATACCTGGCAAGCGATCCGGATGGACTCAAAGACCAGATGAAAGAGCGGGTGAAGGCTTTTTATGACAACGTTGAATCTGGTCATTATGAGCTGACGGACGATGAAAGCATCATAGGCCTTAAAAGCATCATGTCTTTTGTTGGACTTGCGCCGTCAAGAAACGCAAAACAGGCCGAGCCGGCCGTAGCTGGATCCCCGGATGATGACTGGATTGATGACGCCGAGCAGCAACGGGCGGTCAATCGGTTTAGATCATGGGCAGCACAGCACAAACAGGAGCTAGGGCGCGAGTATCGTATAGACCAGGCAAGCCACCCCAAAGCAATAGTTTTTTGTGTTCCGTGTCCATGGGAATCAAAGCACACCGAAGACACCACCGATGATTCAACAGTAGTCATCATAGACCGGAGCGGGAAACGCAATTTTGTATGCCGGCATGGTCATTGTGTTGACCACGACTGGAAAGAATACCGGGCAAAGGTGGAGCACGACAATCCTGTTGAAAGCACAGATCTCGAATCAGCTCAAGGCGCACTTGCTGACGCAACCAGGATAAGCAAGCAAGCCGACATCAAACTAAAGTTGAACGACAAAGGCCACGTGAAAAACGTTATCTCGAACTATACGAGCATCTTTGAAAATGACCCGTATTGGAAAGGTAAGTTTTCCTGGGATCTTCTGAGCGGCCGCACGATGATAACCGGCGTTTACTGGCATTTGGACGCGCACGCAATAACTGACGTTGATATATCGAAGATCCGACGGCTACTTGATGACTGTTACGGAATATCCAGCAAACAGAACACGGAAGACGCGGTGATAAGCGTAGCCTATGATAACAAACACCATCCTGTATTAGAGGAATTAAACCGGCTGCCGGCATGGGATGGAGTGCAGCGCCTGGGCGAGTTTCTTCCGCGGTATCTGGGAGCGGAGAGATCAGACTACACAACAGCGGTCACAACACTATTATTTGTCGGTATCGTCTGCCGGATCCGGTCGCCTGGCTGCAAATTTGATCTGTGTATCATCCTGGCCGACACGAAACAGGGCAGCGGGAAAAGCACGATTTGCCGCTTCATAGCCTTAAATGATGAATGGTTTACAGACGGCTTGACCGACTTGAGCGATCCGAAAAAGAGCTTTGAAGCGATATGCGGCCATGTTGTCGTGGAGCTGGGCGAAATGCTGGCAACCAGACGCGCGAAGGATGTCGAAGGAATAAAGGCGTATTTGTCGAAGACGGCCGATGATTACCGGCTTCCATACGGTCACCATCCGTTAAGGTATCAACGGCAATGCGTCTTCATTGGAACAACCAACAAGCCGCAATTTCTCCCAGATGACAAGACCGGCAACCGGCGTTTTATTCCGGTTTTGTGTGACGGTAACAAAGCGGAAGTGCATCCCCTGGACAACGAGCAGGAGACACGCGATTATATCCGCCAGTGCTATGCAGAAGCGATCCAGATCGTTGATAGTGGCAATTACTCATTGACCCTTGATAGAAGGTTTGACGATTATCTGAACGAGCTGCAGGAAGCATCCGCCCCGGATGATAGCCGCATCGGAGTTATTCAAGAATGGCTGGACAATGCGGATGAAGACACTGTTTGCACTCGCATGATCTGGGAAAAAGCACTGAATCAGACGACCTACACGACAACGCAGCCGGCGCGCTATGAGCTGCAGGACATCGCGGATATTATGAATTTAAAAATTGCCGGATGGAGCAAGTATGTTGCAAGAGGTGGCCGCGGATCTTCCGACATGTACAGATTTAAATTATACGGAAGACAACGCGCCTGGATCCGAAACACACCGGAAGAAGCTGTCAACAGTGATGTCAACACCGTGTCAACAGGTGTCAACAGTAACAGCACCGTGTTGACAAATGACACACATGACGATGACTTCTTGACAGATTCAGACGGGGAGCAATTCGAACTTGATGACATTTTCTTCTAGCTGTTGACAGAGCTGTTGACAAGCTGTTGACACAAAAAACGCCGTATTTATGCGACTTTAAAGCACTTTGTCAACATGTCAACAGTGTCAACGGGGAAAATAAATAAAATAAATAATGAAGTAGTAGTAATGCCGTAACGCGTACAAAATACACTATTTTAGTTTTTTGACAAAATCGCTGTTGACAAGTTGACAACACCACATAAACGACAGAAAGGACGAAACGACAATGTTATCAGATTACGAAAACAAACGGATCAACAAAGAACTGAAAGCGCTTGTTGATGAGTATCAGCGGAGCTATGAAGCCGCACATCTGCAGTCTGAGGCAAGGTATAAAACAACTTTGCCCGCCGGCGCTTCATTCTACCCGCGCAAGGGCTTTTATAATGCCGAAGACCGGCAGAGATTTGCAGCGAAGTGCCAGGGCTACAAAGACAAAGCGCACAGCCTTATTGACAAGGCAGCGAAAGAGATCATGGATCAGAACACGGCAGCCCCCAGCGCAGACGCGGCAAATGTGGTGGCCGTAGTCAATGCCCGCCAGAATATGAGCGTGGAAGAGATCGACCAGCTCATGACAAGGTACGGCCACGACTGCCCCATGGTTTACCGTGCGCTTTATGACAAGGCTTATAGCCTGGGGTATAAAGACTTCATTCGTCACCCGATTGAAAGAGTGGCTGAAAACATGGATAGCCTTTTGAAAAAAATTGACCGGGCATTTTCTGCAGATGACAGGGACACAACAGATATGGTGATCCATGCCAGCGCATTTAATGGCTATGTTGACGATGCTTTCCCGGCCGGTGAGGAATAAAACATGTATTGCAATTTATCTTTCAGTAAACCGCTAAAGGTGGCGCGTCTGTATCTGTGGGAGTCTGGCGTTCCGGAGACAAACAAGATTGTATGGATCAATGATCATTTCTTGGTAATGGCGGACGACAAGAAGGACAGCCCCCGCACCTGGTACGCCATTGACAAGGTGCGATTGATGGAAGGTGTTGAGCCATACGAACGTATCTATGAAATGGCGCTATGATATGGCAACAAACCCACGATCTAAGAACGGGGCACTCCGGAGAAAGTACCGGCAGCGCTTCAAGATGATGGGGCTACCCTGCCATATATGCGGCCGGCCTATTATGTACGATCAGCCCAGCGACGCAAAGCACCCATTGAGCTTTGTAATTGATGAGGTGATCCCGGTCAGTAAAGCGGAGCAATACGGTTATTCATCACCGGCCGCAGCTGCACAGGACTTTGAGAACCTAGCCCCCGCGCATTACATCTGCAACCAGATGAAGAGCGACAAGATAGGCTTTCGGTTGAAGATGAAATCAGAGCAAAAAAGAAAAAATATTATGTTAGATGGTAAGTGGTAATGGGTGGGGGGAGTCCCCCTCCCCCATCAAGGGCTAAGGGGCGGCGTGAGCGCCGAAATTTTTAGCGAACCATCCTAAATCATGAGGGTGGCAAGAAAGGACTGATAAACAGTGAATAAAGCAACGGTAACAAGGGAACGAAAACGGTTAGAAGCGATCCTGGACAGCGCAAACGTGCCACAGCAAAAGCGTGAAGCACTGGCGGTAGTGGTTGAGAATATCGCATTTCAGCGGTGCAAGCTGGAAGAGACACGTGGTCTTATTATGCATGACTTCATTATCAGTCATTACGATAACGGCGGCGGCCAGCGCGGCTTGCAGGTGAATCCCATGTATAAAGCCTATATTGATCTATGGCGGGCATATATGATTGGCATGGAAAAGTTTACTTCTTACTTGCCGAAAGACATGCAAGACGAAGTGCAAAGCGACGGCATGAGCGTGCTGGATCAAGTCAGACAGATGAAGAAAGGGGAAACATGAAGATCTCAGAAGCAGC
>Ga0310690_10010271_pt1 | contig 11654 bp, 10 predicted proteins | sample AusTroGonzalo_MG_2_FD_207661 | JGI IMG/M metagenome (GOLD analysis project Ga0310690, IMG submission 207661) | Bovine rumen microbial communities from tropical cattle in Woodstock, Queensland, Australia - Gonzalo_04 (v2) (version 2) | ecosystem: Host-associated > Mammals > Digestive system >...
CTCTTCTTTGATTTGACTGAAGTCGAAGGGCTTCAGGGTGCCGTCGGAGGGGTCTTCCTTCATGCCGATGGTACCGCCGGTGTAAATGATTAATACGGAAGCGTTCATTTTCCTGTCATTCCGGGCTTGCCCCGGAATCTTTTTTATAAGTTAAACAGTTTCAATGCGTTGTCTGTGGTTATGTCTTCTGTCTCCCGGATGCTCAGCCCCTTTATTTCGGCCACTTTGGCGGCGACCAGGGGGAGGTAGGCGCTTTCGTTGCGCTGTCCCCGGTGCGGTACCGGCGCCAGGTAGGGGGCGTCGGTTTCCAGGAGGATGTGGTGCAGGGGAATCCGTTCCAGCGTCTTGGCCAGCGAGGCGTTCTTGAAGGTGACCACACCGCCGATCCCCACGCTCCAGTCTCCATACCGGTTGGCCCGTTCGTAGATCTCATAACTGGCCGTAAAGCAGTGCAGGTTCCCCCTCAGGTGCAGGTGAGAGCAGTCTTTTAGGATGCCGAAAAAGTCCTCCCACGCATCCCTCATGTGGATATTGACCGGCAGGTTCATTTGGGCCGCCAGCTCCAGCTGGATGCGTAGCACCTCTTTCTGCTGCTCCACAAATTCCAGCCCTTCATGGTAATCCAGGCCGATTTCGCCGATGGCAACCACCTTACTTATGTCATAGGCATCGGAGGGCGACAGTTTTTCCCGAGCATCGGCCTTTTTCTTAGCGTGGGAAAAACTGTCCCCTCCGGAGCCGTTACCCGCAATGGCATGGACCTGGTCCAGCTCATCGCGCCAGTTATCGGCCGTCACCGACCCGGGGTACAGCCCCAGCATCTCGAAGATGACGCCGGGATGGCGGTTGCCGATCTCCCACATGGCCGGGCGCTCGTGCGAGTCCACATCGGCCTGGATCATCTTGCCCACGCCCGCCTCCAACGCACGCTGGACGGCGGCTTCCGCATCCGGCAGCAGCCATTCGTCGTATAAGTGGGTATGGGTGTCGATAAGCACGGCGCTAGAAAGCAAAGGCGATCCCTACGCCGTTCGGAGTATTGCCGAAACGGAGTTCGGGTTGATATGACAGCGACATATTATAGTTTTTGACGGCGTTTCGCATTTTGACCGTTCCGGGGATGCCGATGGCCAGGCCTACAGCCGTTATGCCCAGACCGACCAACAAGCATGTGGTGGCCGCTTTGTAGCTTCTGTGGTCGCTGGGACCGCCTCCGATTTTCCAACCAATCATGTAACCCGCCCCGAATCCCAAGGGGAAGGCACCCACGCAGGAGATAATGCCACCTACCGTTTCCAGCGTCTTCCCAGACTTGAAGGCGGCCAGGTCCTCGGGCGAGAAATACCGGTCCCAAAGCTCTTTTTCAATGATGACGCCTCCTACGGAGAGTTTGCTGTTGGATGTGATGGCCATAGGACCCTGCTGGAAATGGGAACTCTCTTGGGCTTTGGCCGCAATGGACAGGCTCAGGACACATGCGAATAGAATCAAAACTCTTTTCATAATGATTACTGGTTAATCATACAAATTTCGCCCATCCCCGCGACTTTTCCAAATCTTTCTTTATACAGTCCTTCCTTTCTTCTTGGATGGCCACTACTGCTGGACCTGGTCCAATAGGTATATTGTCTCTAAGGTTTGATTACCTGTGGTGGACCTAGTCCGGGGGGGGTATTTTGCCGAGGTCTGGCGAATGTTTGGACCAGGTCCGATTTCAGGTGCTGGACCAGGTCCGATTTCAGGTGCTGGACCAGGTCCAGCGAGTGTGGCTCTGAGTGGCTTGGGAGGCCGAAGTGGTGGACCAGGTCCAGGGGTTAAAAATGGACCAAGTCCAAAAGTGGGCTGGACCTGGTCCACAGTATGGCGTCCCAGAATGCCACAAGTGTTTGCTAATCCCCCCATAGTGGCTATCTTTGCATAGAATAATGCAACATCATGAAAAGAGATTACTTTGAAGGGGCCGATGTGGCCGTGACCATCTGCGCAAAAGACGGCACCATCCTGGACATGAACGGGAAATCCCGCCGCACTTTCCTCAAGCCCGGTGAGGAGGAAATCATCGGCAAGAATGTACTGGACTGCCACCCTGAACCGGCGCGTTCTCTCCTGGCCGATATGCTGGAAAACCCCCGTACAAACGTGTACACCGTGGAAAAAGAGGGCGTAAAGAAGCTCATTTTCCAGTGCCCCTGGTACGATGGAGAGGACTACGCAGGTTTCATGGAATTGTCCATGGTACTGCCTGAGGTCATCCCCAACCGTGTCCGTAAACCCCGCGGCTGATGAAGTACAAAGTAGTTATCTTCGACCTGGACGGCACGCTCATCGATTCCCTGGAAGACCTGGGTGAGGCCGTCAACCATGCCCTTGCCGCCAAGGGTTTTCCCCTGCACACCCTGCCGGAATACCGCCTGATGGTGGGGCACGGGGTGCGCAATCTGGTGAAGCAGGCCCTTCCGGAACCTTTCCAGGCCGATGAATCCCTGGTGGACGAATGCCTGGCTGTCTTCAAGTCCTACTATACCGCCCACATCGACGTGCACACCCGTCCTTATCCCGGCATGGTGGAACTGCTGGGCCAGCTACACGGCAACGGAGTTCTTTTGGCCGTAGCATCCAACAAGTTCCAGTCGGGTACAGAGTACCTTGTAAGCAAGCTTTTCCCCGGCATTTCCTTTGTGGCCATCCTGGGCAACCGGGAGGGCTTCCCCCTGAAACCGGATCCGGAAATCGTAGGAGAGGTCTTGCGGAAAGCAGGCGTGGCTAAGGCCGATGTCGTACTGGTAGGAGACTCCCTCACGGATATGAAGACGGCGGAAAACGGAGGCATCCGCGGCATCGCCGTCAGCTGGGGGTACCGTACCCTCCAGGCCTCTGACACGCTTACTGTGGTTTCTTCGGCCCATGAGCTGGAGCGGATTCTGGTTTAGCCGCTCCCTCTTTTACCTTCACGGCTTTCCTGATGGTTTCCCGTTCCAGGCCAAATACTCTGGCCAGCTGGTTGACCGTGGTCTTTCGGGTCCGCCAGAGATAGGGGATGATCCGGAGCTTCTTTTCGGCCGGTAGTTGTGCCAGGTCGGCCGAGAACCATCTTTGGGTGATATCGGCCACTACTTTGTAGAATTCGCTGTCCGGGAGCATCTGGCGGGGAGCGTCTACCAGTTTTTCCTCCATTTCGGCCGGATTCAGGGAGCCGATGGTCTTAAGCCAGAAAGCCTGATCGTGGCTGAATACCTGTTCCAGGTAATTGACGTCACAGAAGGTTTCCGGGATGAGGTCGCCATCATTGTCAACTAACCAAAAGACGCCTTTCAACGTTTCCCGAGTATGCATAATCCGGTCTTGCTCCCTTCTCGTGAACTTGCTCACGGGCAAACCCTTCGGCGGCTTGGATTTGTCGGCGAACATAGCACTGTAGCCTGTCCATTTATATTTATCCACCGGGGCTCCATTGTCCAATGCATTATGGGGAATATAGGCCAGGGCATTCCTGACATACCAGTCGCTATCCAGAACAAGGGCTTGCACGTCGACGTCCTTAAGGATTTGTTTTTCAAGGTATTTGGTCTGAAACCACTGGGCGTAATTGCGTTTGAGCTCATCGGCGAAGTCACAGGCGTCCAGGTAAGTGGCAGCCAAAACGGCAACGTGGCAGTGATTGGATACAACACCATAAATGATAACAATGACGTTTTTTCGGTGTGCGCAAACAGCTATGTATTTGACCATAACTCCATAATCCTCGTTATCACGACAAAGAATGGCTTTTTTCAGTCCTTTCATACTGATATGGAAAGGTTGTACGCTTTTGGTTTCCCCGTTCGGGAGCTTTCGTTGGACGATTCGTTGCATAATGCTAGGGTGTTAATAGTGTCGTTTCGTGTTATTGTTAACATGTGGTGGACCTGGTCCAGGTCGTGTTTGGCCTTTGAGGTTTGATTACCTATTGTGGACCTAGTCCAGGTGTCATTTGGTCGAGGTCCATGGTATGTTTGGCCGAGGTCTGCCAGATACTTGGACCAGGTCCGATTCCAGGTGCTGGACCAGGTCCAGCGAGTGTGGCTCTGAGGGGCCTGGGAGGCCGATGTGGTGGACTTGGTCCAGGGGGTAAAATTGGACCTGGTCCAAAAGTAGGCTGGACTTGGTCCAAAAGTGGGCTGGACCAGGTCCACCATCATCACCACCACCACCGCCTCCTCTCCCTCCTGTTCAGTCCTATCCATAAACGTGCCCTGGGACGTGCTGGCGGCAGAAAAAGGGCGGGTTAGGCATACGCTGGAGCCAGGGTGCAGCGGCGCAGGAGGTCGGTGGTGATGATGCCCTGGACTTCCAGCAGGCCGATGCTTTCCATCACGGTGCCGATGGGGAGCCCTGTGAGAGGGACCAAGTCTTCGGCCCGCACCCCCCGGTGCTCCCGGATGGCCATGCCTACGGTCACCACATTCTCCGTTCCGAAGATTTTTTCCAGATGCTGCCGGAAGCGGGCTTCGGTATAGCCTGTGGCCCAGGAGCCACCGGTGCCACGGACCCGCCGGCCCAGGCCCAACTGGCCCGCCAGCTCTTCGGGTGATGTGATGATGCGGGCCATATCGCAGCCGATGAGGGAGTTGCAGCCGGCGCTGCGGGCGTCGTCAATACGTCCCGGCAGGGCAAACACATCCTTCCCATATTCTACGGCATATCGGGCCGTCATCAGCGAACCCCCCTTCGACTTAGACTCCACTACTATTACAGCAGAACAAAGACCGGCCACAATGCGGTTGCGGCGCAGAAAATTGTGCGCCACCGGAGAGGTTTCCAGCGGATAATCCGTGACCAACCCGCCGCCGGGGCTGCGCACCATGGACATGGCCAGGTCCGTATGCTGCCAGGGATAGACCTGGTCAATCCCCGTGGCCATGACGCCCACCGTCCCCAGTCCGCAGTCCAGGGCCGTTTTGTGGGCGATGCCATCGGCCCCGAAAGCCAGCCCGCTAACAATACAGGGCTGTACCGAAGCGGTGGAAAGGCCCTCCACCAGTTTTCGGCACCATTCCCGCCCGTAAGGGCTCAGATCCCGCGTACCCACCACGCCGATCATAGGCCGTAGCCCGAAAATCTCCGTGGGCGAAGAACTGCCGTTCAGATACAGCCCCAGCGGGGGATCCGGCAGCTCCCGCAGCACCGCAGGGTAGTCGTCATCATGAATGCTCAAAAAACGGAACCCGCCGGCCTCCACCTTCTCCAGTTCCTTTCTGGCCCAATCCAGCTGCGACGGCACCAGTTGCGGCAACAGAGCCTGCAGAGCCTCCGAGTGTCGCCCGAAGGAGGGCGACGCATTTTCCGGTGCATCGGCCTTTTTATTTGCGAGGGAAAAACTGTCTCTACCGATACCGGCAGCATAGGAGCCGTCAAACAACTGCAGGGCGCTTCCGGACTGTTCCATCATAGCCAGCGCCAGGGCGGGATGGTAACCGAAAATTTTGTTCAGGGCGCACAGCGCCATGGTTTCATCATTGTAACTCATGGCGCAAAGATACTACAACCCGGAAACCCTCTCCGGAGCGAAGATGGGATAAGGGGCTACTAATCAAATAGATAAGTTTTTTTCTTGATACCCGGCGGTATCAAGAAAAAAACCTAACCCGCAGAAAAACAGCGAGTTAGGCTATGTTCGCAATCAGAACTCTTCCAGAGTTACAAAATCAACAGGGCATCCCCGTAGGGGCCGAAGCGGTAGCCCTCCTTCAGGGCTTCCTCATAGGCGGCCATCACTCCCTTATAGCCACCGAAGGCGGCCACGCTCATGAGCATGGTGCTTTGCGGCAGGTGGAAGTTGGATACGATGGCGTCCGGAACCGAATACTGGTACGGAGGGAAGATGAACTTGTTGGTCCAGCCGTCGAAGGGGTTCACCTCGTGCGTGGTGGTTACGTAGGTTTCCAGGCCGCGCATGACCGTGGCGCCGATGGCCACGACCTTTTTGCCGCTGCGCTTGGCCTTGTTGATGATGGCCGAAGCTTCCTCGGAGATGATGAGGCGCTCCGAGTCCATGCGGTGCTTGGACAGGTCTTCCACGTCCACGGTGCGGAAGTGGCCGATGCCCATGTGCACGGTGATGAAAGTCTTCTCGATGTCCTTGAGGATCATGCGGTTGAAAAGCTCACGGCTGAAGTGCAGACCGGCGGCCGGGGCGCTCACGGCACCCTCGTGCTTGGCAAAGATGGTCTGGTAGTTCTCCACGTCCTCCGGGGTGGTCTTTTCCTTCACCCATTCGGGCACGTAGGGCTCTCCCAGGCCGAAGAGGGCCTCCTTGAAGTCCTCGTACGGGCCGTCGAAGAGGAAACGCAGGGTGCGGCCGCGGGAAGTGGTGTTGTCGATGACCTCGGCCACCAGGCTCTCGTCCTCACCGAAGTAGAGTTTGTTGCCGATGCGGATTTTGCGGGCGGGGTCCACGATGACGTCCCAAAGGCGCTGTTCGCGGTTGAGCTCCCTCAGCAGCAGGACCATGATATCGGCCCCGGTCTTTTCCTTTTTGCCGTACAGGCGGGCGGGGAAGACCTTGGTGTCGTTGAGGACAAAGGTGTCACCTTTGCCGAAATAGTCGATGATGTCCTTGAACAGGCGGTGTTCGATTTCTCCGCTGTCCTTGTGCAGTACCATCAGACGGGCTTCGTCGCGCCAGCGGGTGGGTTCCTTGGCGATGCGGTCTGCGGGGAGGTCAAAGTTGAACTGAGAAAGTTTCATTCTATGTGCATATATATCGATACTAATTATATACGGCACATACAGGAAAAAAGTTTCACAGTTCTAATTCCAGTTCCTGTTTTCCGGGTTTGTAAGGGATGAAAGCGCGGCCGGTTTTTCCGGTGCAGTGGATGGTGAGGTCGTATTCGGCCTCCCGGAAGCGGCGGTGAATCTTGTAATCGCCATACTGGAGCGGGATGCAAGGCTCTATGAGCAGGCCGTCAAACTGGGGCTTGACGCCCAGGATGGCTTCGCTTACGGCCTTCCAGGTCCAGGCGGCCGTTCCGGTGAGCCAACTGTTCTTGCCTTCTCCGGGCTTGAAGGCGTCCTTACCCGCCACCATCTGGCAGAAGACATAGGGCTCCACCCTGCGCAGGGACTGGTCCTTACAGAAGGCCGGCGTAATCTTGCAGTAATGGCGCCAGGCGTCTTCGGCCCGGCCGGCCATGGCCTCTCCGATAATCACCCAGGGGTTGTTGTGGCAGAAGATGCCGGCGTTTTCCTTGTAACCTTCCGGGTAGGAGCTGATTTCTCCGTATTCGTAGAGGTACTTAGTGTATGCGGGTGTATTGAGGACGATGCCCTGTTCGCATTCCAGCAGCTTCACCGTGGAATCCAGCGCTTTGTCGCACAGGCCTTCGGCGGCGCCGATACGGGCCATGGTGCACCAGCCCTGGCTCTCGATGAAAATCTTGCCCTCTTCACACTCCTTGGAGCCGATCTTGTTGCCGTAGAAGTCATAGGCACGTAGGAACCATTCCCCGTCCCAGCCGTCTTTCTTCACGGCTTCTTCCATGGCGGCCACGGCTTTCTTCACGCCGGCGGCATCGGCATCCCCTATCCTTTCCAGGAGCTGGGCGAAGTCCCGGCCCTCGGCCACGAACAGGCCGGCGATCATCAGGGATTCGGCCCGGCTGCCCTCGCTCTTGTTCTCCGTGGTCTGGAAGGATTCGTCCGGGTTCCAGGAGAAGCAGTTCAGGTTGAGGCAGTCGTTCCAGTCGGCCCGGCCGATGAGCGGCAGACCGTGGGGACCCAGGTTGTCGGTTACGTGTTTGAAGCTGATTTTCAGGTGCTCCAGCAGGGAAACTTCCGTGCCGGGCTTGTTGTCAAAGGGAACCTGTTCATCCAGGATGCCGAAGTCTCCCGTTTCCCGGATATAGGCCACGGTGCCGAAGATGAGCCACAGGGGGTCGTCGTTGAAACCGCCGCCGATGTCGTTGTTGCCGCGCTTGGTGAGGGGCTGGTACTGGTGGTAGCAGCCGCCGTCGGGGAACTGGGTGGAGGCGATGTCGATGATGCGCTGCCGGGCGCGGTCCGGGATCATGTGCACGATACCCGTGAGGTCCTGGTTGGAATCCCTGAAGCCCATGCCGCGGCCGATGCCGCTTTCGAAGTAGCTGGCGCTGCGGCTGAAGAAGAAGGTGATCATGCACTGGTACTGGTTCCAGATATTCACCGTGCGGTCCAGTTCGGGAACGCCGGAAGATACGGTAAAGCGTCCAAGGAGATTATCCCAGAAGGCCCGCAGCCGGGCAAAAGCGGCATCTACCTGCGCCGGGCTGGCGAAGGCTTCCATCATGGCCAGCGCCTTGGCTTTGTTGATGACCTTGGGGGCCGAGAATTTTTCCTCCTGCTTATTTTCCACATAACCCAGCACGAAAATGAATTCCTCGGAAGCGCCCGGAGCCAGGGTAACGTCGAAGCGATGGCTGGCAATGGGGCTCCAGCCATGGGCTACGGAGTTGCCGGACGTGCCGGCCAGCACCTGCTGAGGGGCCTCGAAGCCATTGTACATGCCCAGGAAAGTCTCCCGGTCTGTGTCAAAGCCGTCCATGGGACGGTTGGCGCCGAAGAAAGCATAATGGTCCCGGCGTTCGCGGTATTCGGTCTTATGGTAGATGACGCTGCCTTCCACCTCTACTTCTCCGGTAGAGAGATTGCGCTGGAAATTCTCCATATCGGTGGAGGCGTTCCACAGGCACCATTCTGCAAAGGAAAACAGTTGGACGTGCTTAGGCGCGCTGCCGGTATTGGTCAGCCGCACCCGGTGAACCTCGCAGCGGTGGCCGATGGGAACGAAGAACAGCACATCGGCCTCCAGGCCGTTTTTAGCGCCCGTAATGCGGGAATACCCCATGCCGTGACGGCACTCGTAGCGGTCCAGGGCCGTTTTGCAGGGCTTCCAGCCGGGATTCCACACACTGTCGCCTTCCTTTATATAATAGTAGCGGCCGCCGGCGTCCATGGGAACGCCGTTGTAACGGTAACGCAGGATGCGGCGGAACTTGGCGTCCTTGCAGAAGCAGTAGCCGCCTGCCGTGTTGGAAATGAGGGAGAAAAAGTCCTCTGTACCCAGATAATTGATCCACGGCCAGGGAGTGTCGGGCCGGGTAATTACGTACTCGCGCGAAGCGTCGTCAAAATGTCCGAATGTATTCATGCCCCAAAGATACTCATTTCTCCAGGAAATCGGCCTGCACAGGGCCGATTTTTTTGTACCCTTCCTCGTTCATGTGCAGTTTGTCGGGGAGGTAGTACAGGTTGTAATTGAACTCGTTGATGCCCTGCAGGGAGAACTGGTCCAGCACAGGAATGCCATAGTAGGCGCAGCAGTCTTTCTGGGCCTGGATGTACTGGGCGAAGGTTTTCCCGGTCTTGTTGGGCTGGGTGCTGAAGGGGTTGTGCCCGGCATCCTGGCCGAAGAATCGCAGGGAGGTGAAGAAATAAATCTTAGCCTTGGGGTTCTTCTCCAGGATGGTTTTGATGCAGTAGTTGATGCCGCCGCACTGCGTGTGCAGCTTCCCGGGGTCAAAGCCGTCCAGCGCCGTATAGTCCTGCCAGCTGCCGCAGGGGCGGCTGTTGGTGTAGTCGTTGGTCGAAGCCCACAGCACGTACACGTCGTAGATGCCGGCCTGGTCCACCTGCTTCTGGACGGTGCAGCCCTGGTCGATGGAGAAGCCTGCGCCGCCCACGCCGTAGGTGGTGACTTCGGCCTGCAGGCGGTCGGCCCAAATCTGTTTGGCGGCGTCGGATTCCTTGTTCACGGAGAGGGAACCGCCAAAAACGGCGATGCGCTGGCCGATTTTGCCCTTCTTGGGCCGAAGCACGTGTTTTTCGGGCTCCGGCTGCAGGGAAGCCAGGTATCCTTGAACAGAGATGGGAAGCCGGATGGAGGAAGCATGTTCCGCGCCGGTCCATACCTTTTGGTGTGCGACCTGCACACGGGCCTGTTCCGACCACACGCCCGGATAGTTGGAGTGGACGCTGTACTGGGGGAAGTCGGAGGAGGTGATGTCTACCCGGATCCGGCTTCCAGCCTGGATTTCCCATTCAATGGGCAGCAGTGTGATACGCACGGGAACCACATCCCCCGGCGTGTAAGTGCCCCGGGGCCCCAGTTTGTCCTCCCGGAAGGCCAGGGTGGCGATGCCGGTGCGGATGTTATAGGTACTGCCGTCGGCCCGTTCCTCGCTGATTTTCACCGCCACGGCCGTGTCTTCGCAGTCCGACGAGAACCAGACGGTGGCTTCCGGGCAGCCGGAAAGATACAGGGGCTTTTCCAGCGGCTCGCTCCGGAAGAACAGGATATCGTCCCGGTAGCCCACCGGCGGCTGCAGACGGCTGCCCTTGCGGGTATCGGCACTGAACAGCGTTTCCCCGCCCACGGAAAGGACGGGATGGGAAGGATCGTAGGTGTAGGGGAGGGCCGATCCCTCAGCGGGAGCCTGTGCCTGCAGCGAACCGTCGGCCCCCAGGAAGAAGGATGCGGGGAAAGTTTGCACGGAGGGCCATTCTGCCGGGCGCAGCCATTTGTCGGCCCCTATCTGGTATACCAGCACTTCATGTTCCGGTTCTTTTTCCTTGAGAAGGAGGGAATGGAACCATTCGAAGGTATCCAGGTCGATGTTCACCTCCCCGTCGTGCACCAGGCCCGGAAGTTCCGGCGTGGTCTTGTAATTATGGTCCCAGCCGCCCACGATCAGGCGGCTTTTGGCCTTGGTCTCTTCGGAGAGCAGTTCGTACCCCAGCAGCGTACCTTCCATATGGTGGTCGAAGTGCCCGGCCACAACGGTCATGGGCACCGTAATCTTGGGAGGGATGCTTTTCAGCAGCTCCCAGAACCCGCTGTGCCAGTAGGGATCCGTATAATCCGTGTGGGTAATCCAGTCCCGGTACCAGGGCAGTGGCGCGCCCAGAAGGTCCTGGTCCATGGTCACCTGCGGGCGGTACAGCATCTGGTCTCCGTATTTGAAGTCCGTGCCCCACTCCGTGGGCTTGGTGATGGGCTCCTTGGCATTGTCGATGGCCCAGGCCGTGAGGATATCCTGCCGGAACAGGCCGCTGGAATAGGCCGAAAGATGGCGGTCCACCCCGTAGTGCTCCAGGTAGATGCCCTTTACCTTGGAGGGCAGGACATCGGCCACAATCCAACAGGTGAGGCCCATGTAGGAGCATCCGGTGAGGCCGATGCTCTTGCACCACGGTGCCTCCTGCAGCCAGTTCAGCAGGGCCAGGCCGTCTTCCCGCTCATGGACATTGGGCTCGAAGACGCCCTCCGAGCCGCCCGTTCCGCGGCAGCGCTGGATGACAACGCCAATGCCTCTCTGGGCATAATCCCGGGCGCCCTTCATCCAGTCCCCGGTGGGGAAATTCAGATACGGGCTGCGCCAGACAACCACGGGGAAGGGTTCCTGCGTGTCCGGCAGGTACAGCTGGGTTACCAGCTGGCTACCGTCGGCCGCCCCCACTAGCGTATCTTTGTATACCATCCCGCAGGTAGCTGGAATATCGGTGGGAATGCTGCTGAAGAACTGTGCCTGCGCCGCCAGGGGCAGCAGCAAGGCAAGCAGCAGGGTAACGTATTTCCGTTTATTCATGGTTGTAAATCAGCTTCTTGGTCTGAGGATCCCTTCTGAACTGCTTGAAAT
>Ga0310690_10010272_pt1 | contig 11654 bp, 22 predicted proteins | sample AusTroGonzalo_MG_2_FD_207661 | JGI IMG/M metagenome (GOLD analysis project Ga0310690, IMG submission 207661) | Bovine rumen microbial communities from tropical cattle in Woodstock, Queensland, Australia - Gonzalo_04 (v2) (version 2) | ecosystem: Host-associated > Mammals > Digestive system >...
AAATTTGTATTATCTGTTGAAAGTGACGGTCTAACTGTATCAAGTACAGTCTTAACATCTGCAAGTGATATGCTATATGTATCTATATCCGGACTATTGCCAAACACTTCGACAGCCGGGTCTGGATACGTAACAAGTTCTCCGTTTTCATCAAGTGGAAGTTCAAGCATGTAATCTCCATTACCTACTATATGAAGTGCATCATTAACAACTTCAAGTTCTACATTCTCACTTGTCATTCTTGAGATAAGTTTTGCAAACTGGTCTACAAATACTGTTACCTGAATATCATCCTGCTCGTTGTTAATCACATCTGTTACATACAGATAATTAGTTGCATCTGTTGTGGTTAACATAATATTATCATTATGCTTTGTGATTCCCATGAATGTAGTTATCGGAATAAGCTTATCATTACCAGCTCCCACAATAGACTTAGATATCATGTCCTTAAGTTTCTGAGTGTTGATTGTTAGTTTCATAGTTTTTCTCCTTCTTAGAATAATTTCTTTGGTTTCATTATTTTCTTTATTGTGGATATACAATAAAATTTTTCTTTAGTATCGGAATTTCCGGATAAATAATCATAAATGCGTTCGCAATATAAACCATTAGATTTACAAATATCAAATAATGTATTACTTAATGGATAACGCCTATCACCAACATTTATTATAAATGATGCATCGTGTTTTAAACGCTTAATCGTATTAAGTATTAGTGGTTCATAAAATCCAGATACCCATGAATCAAATGTAGTAAACTTATTAAATGAATTTGTAGGCTCATCTGAATAATGCTCTGTATTATAATATGGAGGGGATGTTAATGCTATATCGAATTTACCATCAATATTACTTTCCTCATAAGGAACTTTATACAACTCATAATTAAATGTAGGTTGCAAGCACCTTAACCATTCTCCCAATTTTAATAGTCCATCATATGTTTGAGAGCAAGGCTCGCATGCGACATATGTAGTATTAGGTATACTTGCACACCCAATCATGCGTCCACCCCATCCAGCACATGGGTCGAGAACTCTTAAATTCTTATTATGCGTTGTGTATGTTTGATACACCTGGCGTGCCACAAATGGAGGAAATTCATTAATATATTGTATGTTTTGATATCCTCTCTGTATAGCACAGTATAATGCATTATTAACACCATGCTCCATATTGTATAAATATAAACGTGCGAGTCCACTTAATTTATTATCATCCTGTAAACTTTCATATACGCTTAAATCATCTTTTTCATTATCAGTTGATAATCTGTGAGGATTAAATAATAATGATATTGTATTACCTGCAGATATGCCATTGCATAACTTATAAAACTCCTCTATTGCTTTTGATTCGTTAATAAATAAATGTGCAAACTCATCAAGGCTTAATCCCCGTAAGTTCATTTTCAAACTCTCTAGCAGTGTTTCTCTCTGCATGTTCTACTTCCTTTCCATCTAATGTTTCTCCATACCATGCTCTTGTAATAGTTACATCACATTTAATTGGCATTTTCAATAAAGTCTCTGCTGACTCTGACATTATGTCCGCTAATAACTTTGAGCATTCTTTAGCATTTTCTTCTGGGCATTCTATGATAACTTCATCATGAATCTGTATTAATAATCTGAATCCAAGTTCTTTAAGTCGTTCATTCTTATTAAGTCCTATCATAGCAAGCTTTGTTAAATCTGCGGCTGAACCTTGAATACGACTATTAACTACTTGCCTTGACGCTTCTGCTATCTTAGCTCCGTTATCTACTATCCATATGCCTTCTTCATTTGCTTTATCAAAGATTTTACGCTTCTCGTTAAATCGTGCTTTATGTAGCATTGTAAGATATTTCTTGATAGTACGTTCTGGTATTTCTTGCTCTGCATCTGAATCAAAGTCTAATAAATCATTATCCGGAGCAACTCCATTCTTCCATTCAAACTCATACTCTTCAAGCTGTAAATCTGGCAATCTTCTCTTTCTGCCTGAGATAGTTGTGACATATCCTAAATCATATGCCATATCCATGGAATCTTGCTCAAATTGTTTGATAGCTGGAAAACCTCTAAACACACTAGCTTTTATATCTTCTGCCTCATCTACTGTACAATGTAGCTGTTCTGCTATTGATGCAACTCCTCTTCCATACAATGCTCCGAGAAGAATACTCTTAGCTTGCGTTCTTCGCTCTTTACCATCATCATATGTATCAGTATCTCCGTCTGCTATCTTATCATAATCATCTTCTGTAGCGTAGTACCACTTATCATTAACTTGTTTGATATAGGAACCTTTTGGAAAATACTCTAAGCATTCTTCATATGGCTGATTAAATGCTTTGCTTGCAATCTCAGAATATAAATCTTTACCTGACATAAATGTGTCATACATCTGTGCATCACCTTGCTTCTTACAAAGTGCGGCTAAACATTTTGGTTCTTGTTGACTGTAATCCGATGACATAAGCACATAACCAGGACTTGCGATAAACATCTTTCTGATTTCTTTACTCTCACCGTGTGACGGTATATTCTGTAGATTAGGATTATCGCTTGAGAATCTTCCTGTTATTGTGCCATATTGATTGAAGCTTGCATGTATTCTACCATCATTTGGATTAATACAATCTGGCAACTTATCAATATATGTATCAACAAGTTTTTGTATGCTACGATAATTCTGAATAGCTTTTGCAACTGGATTATCTATCTTAGATAATATCTCTTCTCCGGTTCCTCTTGGCTTTTTCTTATCAATAACTCCTATATCTAAGATATCATAAAACAATACTGCAAGCTGTTGGGGACTCTTTACATTTATTGGGATATCTAACTTAACTGTAGGATTTTGTAGCTTATACTTATTTATAGCCGTCTCATATTTGGATACTTCATTATTAAACGCTTCAAGTCGTTCTTGCAAAATCTTATGATACTTATCAGCTAATTTATTCTGAAACTCCATATCTATAAGTACACCATTATCTTCCATAGTTGCTGTAGCATCTACGCACGGCATCTCTATATTTTTAAATGTCCAATATATAGCTCGCATATCATCCCTATCAGAATCTTCTCGCAAAAATTGTTTCTGATATTCATACAACTCATATGTAATCTTTGGGTCATTTGCGGCATATAGATAAGCTGTCTTTAATGGAATAAGTGAAAAGGGTATTCCTTTAAATAACTCATCAAATGTAAATGCATCTCCTTCACCATCAAGTACATATTTTTGATGCAACGGCTTCAACTTATTAGTAGTTTCATTTTCATTAAGTAATCTTTGGGCTAAATAACAATCCCATGTGCAATAGATATTATGTAAACCGACTCTGTTTCTTAAAAAGCGTATATCAAACTTTGCATTAAACATTATAACGTCTATAGAAGCGTCTACAATGCGTTCAAATTGCGTTTTGATATAATCTATGCTTAATTGATTATCAAGCTTTAAATTCGTTATATAGCTTATATGATTAATCGGTATATATGATGCAGGTTCATACGGAGTATATATACATATTCCTGCTATATCATCTTGCAACGAGTCAAGTCCTGTTGTTTCTGTATCTATGCTTATTACTCCATTATCTATACATCTACTTATATAATCATATAAATGTTCCTCATCTTGTATAAGTGTATACTCATCTTTATATTTACCAAGATGTTGCTCAACAAGTCTTTGGATATTTGTAATTCTTTCAAATAAGCTACCCCCACCTTTTATAGTGGGAGTAGCTTTTCTTACTACACCTGACGCTTTAGCTAACTTCATGTCATCAGCTTTACTATTTGTTCTTTTTGGAATATCAAATAGTGGCATTAGAATTTATCTTCCTTTCTACTCGCTGGAGTACGTCTACTGGAACTGCGTCTTGCCGGTCTTTCTTCTTCCTCTTCATCTTCATAATTATCTTCCGGCTCTTCTCGTCTTGAATGTCTACGTGGAACATCTTCTTCTCTTGATGAGCGTCTACGTGGCATATCATCTTCATCCGGTGGAAAATATTCATTATCGAGATAAAACTCCATGTCATCTGCTGACTTATCAAGAACTACACCGCCAAGAATATCTGGCATATCATAGTCATTAAGTGCGGCATCATCTGCAGGCTCCTCTGTACGATAAATCTCATATGTAGTCTGAGTATCTCCGGGCTTGCCGTTTCTTACAATCTCAAAAGTCTGCTGATAAATAGGTGCTTTATTATATCTTGAACATATACCTGATATCTTAGCAAAGAACTTCTTGCCACGTTCCCAAACTTGAACCTTCTGCTCATCTTCATTAAACAATGGAACAAAAAGCTTTGCTACCTGAAACTTCTTAGCTTTGCAGAATGGGCAATCATCAATAGGTGAATTATAATCTCTGAGACAATTCACATACCTCTTCTTGCCATCAACTTCAACTTCATGAACTGCATAGCCTTCAACATCGTCTACATTCTTATATAAGAATCTTACGATAGCTGAATCACCATCACCCTTGAGAGAGAAATATCCGGCTCCTCCTTTCCCACCATATTTGTCTACATCGTTTGCTGTAAATCGTGCCATAGTTTTCTCCTTTCATGTTTTTATAGTTTTAATGGCTTTATTGTTAATCCTCATAAAAGAGGTCAGCAATCATTGATATAACATCGAGTGCATCTTCTAAAAGAAACTCCATAACATTTGAATCTGCGTCTAATGCGTCCTTTACATCATCAGTAAACTGCACTCTTAACATATCGTCTATGATAGCAAATTCAATCTGTCCTTCATCATATGAAACAACTACGCATTCACCACGTAAAGTCAGTTCACAATCTTCTGGAAATGCTTCTGCTATTGTATCACGATACTCATAGATAGTTGCACATCTTCTCCAATTTAAATCAAAATTCTCAAGTGCTACAACATCTTCTACGCCATAACGATTCTCAAGTATTACATTATTTCTTGAGACTTTTGTTACCTTTGATACATAGCAATTATAAATGCTTCGATAAAATTCTCCTGTTTTCATAGTGTTATTCTCCTTTTCTGAGTTTTTATAGTTGTCTTATCTGACATTAAACATTGTAACACATATTAATTGATTTGTCAAATTAAAATTTCTTACTATATATAATATGATGATTACATGCTAAAGCATAGTCATGTAACATATGCACATCATTATTATATTCCCAGCCTTTCAACACATAGACTGTATCGCACATTGACATAATGAATAAACACAAATCTATCTGTTGTTTATAATCTAAGAATGGCATTGTATCTAATACTTTTGATATATCTATTATATCCTCTGTATGATATATCTGATGTTTCTTTTCTGTATCTATTAGATGTGCCGTTGCTTCTGCAAACTTCGCTTTCTTATCTGTCCAATCACCTATAACTACTATCATTGTTCTACCTCCGATATTATCTTTTGAAACTGTGCTATTTCTTCTGGCTTATCTATATCACACGTCCAATCATTTATTGCCACATAATTCGTATAGTCTATCTTGTTGAACTCTGTACCTTTTATTACCTGCCATAATTCCCACATTATTGGCTTTCTCTTAAAATATCCATCATCTGCAAACCTCTTTGTGAATGATATAGCTCTATGTAAATGTTCTTGATTTATTACTTTTAATGCAAATGGTTCTGCCCACTCTTTAAAGTATCTTTTATCAAACGGCGGTGCTGATGCGAAGAACTCTATATCATCTGTTTCTGTCTCTACTATCTTTTTAATAGCTTCTTTACTGAATATGACATCACCAAAGATATAGCATACAGGCTCAACTGTAGGATAAAATGCATCACACCAATAACCTTTAAAATCATTGTAGCCTTTTGCATCATAGCTATTTGTATGATGTAATATAGGCACATCAAATTGTTCAAAATCTGGATTGTTTGTGCTAATTGCTATATCTGTTATTCCGGCTTCTCTTAATAATCTTATTGTTCTTGCTACTATTGGTTCATTATTAATCTTTAGCAAGTGTTTTGGAGTTTCCCATTCATGATACACTCCGCCACACATTATAATATACCTAGAAGTGTTCATTCTCTGCGACTCTCCTTTCAAGCTCTTCAACTAAATGTTCATCTTCTTTAAGCCAATAAATACTTCTTATCTCTCTACCTTGTTTCTGTCTGCTTCTATTTACTGTACTACCGCCTACTATCCAATCTACATGGTCGATAAGATTAGGAACTAAGTTCAATACAGGCTCATTAGGAAAGTATGATTCAATATATACTCTGAATACAAAATCATCACCTTTCTTATTGCGTACATAATATCCGAACTGTCCGTCTCGCCATACATATAAATCACACCACTCTGCAAAAAGTTTTGTTACTCTACTATGTATTCTGATACAAGGAAAAGAATACCACATATGGTCTTTTGCTCCCTTTAATCCGGGGTTTCTACCATCATCATATAAAGTAGTAAATGCACATATTATCTTTGTCTTATCCTCTTCTAGCTGTTCTGTACGCTCTTTAAACTTACTACATATAATTACATCATCTTGTAAGTGCCATACATTACACTCACCCCACATCTCATAAGCTACGTGACAGCTTACAACCCAGCTTACTAGATTACCCTCATGCTTATCATCATTGTAAACATAAATATCATCTTCATTAATTCCTTGTTCTATCATTGATGGAACTAAATACTTATCTACGTACCATTTTCGTGCATCACAAGAATGTATCATGTACTTCATTTAAATAACCTCTCTTAATATATTTGATAATGTGCAAGTTTGATTTAATACTTTATGCTCAGTTAATAACTTGTAGCTTGCAGGTGTCCATGAATTATGCAACATAAGCATATTTGTTGGTTTAAAATCTGATAAATGATAGGTTGTTCCGAAATATAATTTTCTATACTTATCATATCTTGATTGAAATCCTTTTATCATATATGTTTCTGCCCATTTATTTGACACATCACATATTGATATTTCTCTATGATTTAAAACATATGGGTCTGTAAATCTATTACCTACTATATCCCATTCAAGCTGTGCTATATTGGAAAACATATTATTAATTATAACATCTTGATAATACGCCCACTCTTCAAACATCTTTGAATGAGCTTCTGTATATAAATATCCAATAGTATTTGTTCTTTGCTCTACATAGCCCATCATATTCTCAGTTGGTAATTCATCCGATAGCATAATAGTATCAGTATCTAACCAATAACCGCCATTATCTCTTAATACGTGAACACGTACTATATCCGCTATTTGTGGAAGAGTAAATCTTTTAAGCCTATCATCTATTTTTAAATTTGTATATTGATTTAAATTATCATAGGTTAATAATATATAGTCATGTTTCCACGTATCTAAACATAACTGAATATATGCTGGCATTTTACCTTCCCAAAACGTAAATATCATTTTTCCACCTCGCATTTCTTAATATGACTTACTTTGAAGTCATAGTCATTTATCGTAAAATAATTAGGTTTTCTCCACATATACTTTTCAGAAAAATCTTCTGTGAATCCGAGAACACCTTTTTGAACTTTATCATCTTTGAAAGTTATTATAACATTTTTACCTACTAATTGTTTTAATTCTGCAATAGTCATTTCTTATTTCTCCATTTCTGCACCACAGTTCGGGCAAGTTTTGTAATTCGTGAAATAATACATATATGGAGTCGTGTGGTAATGACCGCAATTATCACACTTAGCTGACTGCCACTCATCTATGCACTCATCTGCTTCTTCTCTGTGGATAACGTGTTTATCAACCCACTTCCCCCTCTTCCTCTGAGGCATTACTGCTGGCAAGTGCTGTATACGATTGGTAAAAAGTGCTATAAGCTTATCTCTGTCCGTTGGTAAGTCCATCCCAGTGAGAGCTAACAATGCCTGTTCTCTACTCACCGCATCCGATGGCTGTGATTCAAGCGGTGTTGCATTTTCTAATGCTTTGATAGTTATAACGCAATCGTTTAAATCCTTAAATTCACGATAGAATACATCTTCGGGTATATCAATTATCAGCTTCATTCCTCTACCTCACTTTCTGCCGTATCAAGCGTATAGCTTACATCTTCGGCAAAGCAATACATTCGCCACATTTCCTCTTTAACTTCCTTGACCGACTGCAAGTAAAACATATTATCAAAATCTTTCTGCGAAACATCTTCAAGATGTAATTCTTTTACTAACTTTGCTATCCTTTCCGTCTGCTCTAATGCCTTGTTTGCAAGTTCAAGTGCCTCCAACACTTCATCGGGTGAATAATGAGGCAAATCTTCGGTGTAATCCTTAAGTTCTTTTAAGACTTCCCTTGCTTTTATATTCGTCATACCATCTAACATTCCGTATCCCCCTCTCTGTATGGCTGTGGTACCTCACGCCATGCTATAACGCCATAGCCTAAATTAGTAGTATTATTCAATATCCTAATTGCTCGGTCTTTCTCTTCTATGAACATATTCATATGAGCTTTTGTATCTTCATTTGTCATCTCCCTCACCCTCCTCCTTTGCCTCTTCCATCTTATTCTTAAGCCATTCACCAACTCGGTCATGCACAAACATAAGGTCTAAAAATAATGCTATTGTTAATATCCAAGAGCTATTATATTTGCAGATAAAATATGGAATTATAATTATTATGACCGAGATAATTGATGTTAATACTGCAATTAATATTCTCTTTATCATTCTTCGTCACCCTCTCTGTATGGTGCGTTCCACCAGCTGCCACGAAAACTTGTAACATCATCTAAATTTGTTATAGCAATATAATCATCTTCAGCTATCATACTATTTGGAAACACCGCCTTGATAACATCGCCATTGGTCACAGTTCCACGCTTATCAATCATTATCTGTATTGTTTTTGGCATCTTGCTCCCCCTCTCTGTATGGTGATGGTAACTCTCGCCATGCTAAAATATCTTGATATTCAATGAACTCTGAATCTACATAGCCGAATGTTTCATCGTCATAAATATTGTTCCAATATCCAAATTTTTCATCACATGAATCGTAATTTCCGACAAAAGCACCAAACTCTTCTGACCATAGCAAATATTCGCCATCTTTCTCTGGATGTCGTTCTTTAACAAAAATCCACCGCTGTGCTTCAATGGCTTGGATTGCCGATGCTAAGAATTGCCTAGCTTCTGACATCGGTTCATCTCCTCTACTCTCCAACGCTTTATCCCAATTAATTCCATATTGTATTAGTTCTTCATTCGTCATCTTCGTCACCCTCCGATTTTATTCCCAATCTATTATCTTTCCGTCAACAAACTTGCAGATTTTTCCATTCTTGGAATAATATGGTGTGTAAACATGATGTTCAATTCCATTAGCATTTGATACTGCATTGTCTATGTAGACAATATTGGTATTACTGTCTATTACTAAATCAAAGTCTGAATATTCTATCTGAATATCAGATGGTATAGATTCTCCAACCTCATCACAACCACTCAATAAAATAATACAAATAATTAATATCATACTAATTGTTAGTTTCTTCATTCTTCATACTCCTTCCACAATTCGGGCAAAACTTAAAATCATCAAAGTAATACATATATGGCGTGGTGTGGTATTTATTGCAGTTAGTACACTTAGCTGATTGCCATTCAATGATTGCATTGTCGGGTTCTTCTTCTCCGTCTACTACTGTTCGTTCTATCCACTTTGCTGTATTCTCAGATTGAAGTTTTTCTAAAACAAACTGCTTCTCTGCATCTGACATATGCTTAATAGTTTCTTCCCAAAAATTAAATTGATATTCACTCAACATATTTATATCTCCCGTATCTTTTCCTCATTCTTCGTCACCCTCTCTCAAATGCTTATCAATAATATCTATGCACTTCTTAATTCCGGCTCCTTCTTCCCATACTTGCGGAAGTTCTCTGATTTCCTCATCTGCCTTGCGGTAGGCTTGGAGTTCTCTTAACCAATCTGCTACTTGCCCATAATCGTTCTCTTCACAATCTATAATTGCTTCATCTATTGTCATCTTTACTCACCGCCTTTTTCAGTTCCTGTATTACCTTGAAACAGTCATCGGCTGATTCTGTATCAAAGCTAGATAGCCATTCCTTGATTGTTTTTTTAACTCGCTTTGGATGGCACATCCGCATCTTATTTGAACAATCTCTGGTCAAGCAAGTTATGCAATCTAATTCGTTCAATTCTTTTATCAAATCAACCATCGCAAATTTCCTTGTATTCTTCTCTGATTTCATCTATCATCATTCTCCATCACCCCTTTATTCGGAATACGTTTCCAAAAATCTATTTTGAAAAAGTGTCCGTCTGAATCCTCGTAGCTTGCAACCTCAAGGTTGATTCCCTTTTCTTCAAAGAAATTGTTTAATGCATTCATCACTTCTGCTCTTTCATCTGGCGTTAATAGTTCTTTGTCATTCATCTTCGTCACCCTCATTTAAATAATATATCACCATTCTCCATCTCAATTCCGAATAGCTTTGTATAGTATTCATCCATCATATAAAACCCATTACAATCAATGCCGATACCTTCTACAAAGCAATTAATAGAACCGGCATGATTAGTTTCTAACTGCATCTCTACATCCATATTCAAATCTTTATCGTCTAATGTTTGTAGAAAATTAAGTAGTTCTCTTGCTGTCATTCTCTGCCTCCTCCTTTGTTATCTCTACAACCTTTGCATACTTCTTCACAACGTAATCCTTATCATCCATCCAAATAACTCTTCCATCTCTTAGTCTTGCACTTTTAAAAACACCGTCGCTATCTCTCTCGTCTATGACTATGTATAACTCATTATCATGTTCAAATATTTCACCAGTTCCAAGATATACATAGCGAACTCCTATTTGTGGCAACCTCTCAATTCTCATCTAAAACACCTCCCATTGTCTTATATTTTTTATATCTTCAAATCTCTTTGCTTTTCCTAAATCACCGACATCTTTTATTGTTGCCGGAAATTGTATCTCTGTTATTAACTTATGTTTAATATTCTGCCTTATCTTCTCTCTTGCTTTCTCGCCGGCTTCATCATTATCTGTAGCAAGAATATAATGTCTGCATGGCAACTCATTAAGTTGTTTAAACTGCAATACACTTCCTGTTCCGTTCAATGCTACTGCATAATAACCTGCCTGCCATAACAATATAGCATCTATCATTGATTCTGTGATGAATAAGTGATTCTTAAAGTTAGTTCTTCTATAATCAATTACTCTGCTTAACTCATATAATCCATATAGAGGTTTATCTACACCTTTTGGATAGTTGAACCACTTAGTCTTAACATTTCGTTTAGCTACAAACAATGTATTGCCGTTGATGTCACGTACTGGGAATGTGATGCAATCATTCTTATAATCATAACCCAAATCAAACAGTTCTATAATATCATCATCTGTTATTCCTCGTTCTGCCCAATACTTATGAGTATATCTGTAACTGTCTAATTCTTCTTCACTCACATAGTTATATTTATTAGAATTACTATTGTCCAAAACGCTATTCTTATTGGTAGTGTGATTACGTTCCAAATTAATCTCAACATGCTTTCTCTCCTCTACTGCAACTGTACCAAAGTTCTTCATTATCCATTTAAAGCCTTGTTTACCTAATATATC
>Ga0310690_10010273_pt1 | contig 11654 bp, 7 predicted proteins | sample AusTroGonzalo_MG_2_FD_207661 | JGI IMG/M metagenome (GOLD analysis project Ga0310690, IMG submission 207661) | Bovine rumen microbial communities from tropical cattle in Woodstock, Queensland, Australia - Gonzalo_04 (v2) (version 2) | ecosystem: Host-associated > Mammals > Digestive system >...
AGCTCGAGCACGGAAACAAGGTTTACTTCAAGATGAAGAACGACATCGACATGTCCTCCGTGACCGCCTGGATCCCGCTGAACTACGCCAGCCCGTACGACTTCGAGATCGACTTCGACGGCGCCGGACACACGATCTCCAACTTCAGTGTCGATTTCACCAACTACGCCAGCTTCTTCGGCGTGCTGTACGGCAAGTGCCACGACGTGACGTTCACGAACGCCTATGTGACCAGCTCCGCGAACAGCGCCTGCGGTATCATCGGCGGTTACGCCGGTACCGGTGACAAGCACGCGGAAATCACCCGCGTCCATGTGCAGGGTACGGTGGAATTCAAGGGGAACAAGACGGGTATCGGCGGTCTCGCGGGCATCCTGGGCAACGCCACGGTCTCCGCTTCCTCCGCCGACTGCGTGGTCACCTCCGGTTACAACTACGTGGGCGGCCTGTTCGGCTACGACGGCGGCAAGTGCGAGGTCTCCAATTGCTGGACCTCCGGTTCCGTGACCGGCGCCCAGCGTGTCGGCGGTATCTGCGGCGGTATCATCAAGGCCGAGAGTTCCCTCACCAACTGCTACTCCCTGTCCGAGGTCAATGCCGGCTTCGCCCTGGGCGGCATCGCCGGTCACTGCAACCTGGACCAGAAGAGCGGCACGCCGGAGGAATCCCGTCCGGACAACGTGTTCTCCAAGTGCATCGCCTGGAACGGTTTCGTCCATGCCACGACGCTGACGCCGGGTGACGTGAGCCACTACAGCGTCGGCTGCATCATCGGCTTCACCTCCGTGCGCAACTACCTGATCGACTGCGTCCGCAAGCCCGACCTGGACTTCCGGGACTACTCCGACATGTTCACCGTGTACAACCAGCCGAACGCTTCTCCGGACAGCCCGCTGATGGTGAACAAGGTGGACGGTGCCGACTACAACTACCCGTACCACGGCGTCGCCGCCGAGGCGGGCAAGACCCTCTCCGATGTGGCCAAGGGACTGGGCTGGAGCGCCGATATCTGGGACTTCAGCGGCCCGGTTCCCACGCTCAAGGCCAATGCCGAGGTCGTACCCGAGGAAGATGCGCACGGAAACGGCCAGCTTCCGGGTTACGGTGAGAATGACATCTATTAAACTGCGACCGTCATGAAAACAAGAATAGCCTACATCCTTTGCGCTGCGGCGCTGCTTACGCTTTCCTGCAACAAGGCGGTGGAACCGGCCTCCGTTCCGGAAGCCGGCCTGGTGACCGTCACGGCCTCCATCCCGGACCAGCCCGGCACCCGCGTGGCCGCCGGCGACGCCGAAACCGGCCTTTCCTGGTCTTGGGAAGCCGGGGACAAGATCGCGGTCATCGGCACCATGCCTTCCGTGTTCGACATCGACGAAGGATTCCAGCCCCAGCAGGCGTCCTTCACCGGAAAGCCTGTCTCGGGTGACAAGTTCACCATCATCTATCCGGGCACGGTGACCTCCGTTTCCGGCCTGGAAGCCCTCACCTGGGATGTTCAGACCCAGAAGGGCAATGATTCCAAGGCCCATCTGAAGTATTTCGCCGTGCTTTCCGACGTGGACGCCTTCGACAACTTCACGTTCGGCGCCGAATGGGCCGCGGCCCACGGCGGAGCCTTCAGGCAGGGCGGCGTCCTTAAGCTGAAGATGACCCTTCCCGAGGAGACGACGGCGGTGACCAAGGTCACCCTGGCGACCGCCTCCCCGCTCTTCCACGCCGGGAACGGCGAGGCCCTGACGGCCGAACTGAACCTGACCCTGGAAGAGGCAGCCCTGGGCGAGGACCACGTCCTCACCGGCTGGATGACCACTTCCTGGCACGATGTCACCATCCCCGCCGGCACCGTCCTTTCCTTCACGGTGGCGGCCGGGGAGAAGACCTGGATCCGGGACATCACGGTCGCCGAGGAAAAGGTCCTCAAGAGCGGATTCGTGAACACGATCACCCTGGACGGAACCGGCTGGTTCGACGCCGGCCGCTACGACGGCGGCAAGGGCACCGAGGCCGAACCCTGGCTCATCTCCAACGCGACCCAGCTGGGTTACATGCGGGATGACCTCAAGGGCGGCGAAAAGCGCTGGTTCAAGCTCGTGGCCGACATCGACATGGCCGAGGTCCCCGAGTGGGAGCCGCTCAACTACGCCTCCCCGTACGACAAGGAGATCGACTTCGACGGCGACGGCCATACCATCTCGAACTTCACCTGCAGTTACGGCGGCGCCTATCCGAGCTTCTTCGGTGTCCTGTACGGCAACTGCCACGACGTGACCTTCTCCAAGGCGAAGATCGTGGGCACGGCCAACAGCGCCTGCGGCATCATAGGCGGTTACGCCGGCACGGGCGACAAGCACGCCGAGATCCTGCGCGTCCACGTGCAGGGCACGGTGACCTTCACCGGCAACAAGACCGGCGTGGGCGGCATGGTCGGTATCGTGGGCAACGGCAACATCACGGCCTCCTCGGCCTTCTGCAAGGTCACTTCCGGCAAGAATTACGTCGGCGGCCTGTTCGGCTACGACGGCGGCAAGACCATTGTCAAGGATTGCTGGACGGCCGGTTCCGTGATCGGCAACCAGCGCGTCGGCGGTATCTGCGGCGGCCTCATCAAGGACGAGAGCGCTATCATCAACTGCTACTCGGCCGCAGCCGTGACGGCGAACTTCGCCCTGGGCGGCCTTGCCGGGCACTGCAACCAGGACAAGGGCGACGGCATGACCACCCGCATGCCGAAGAACGTGGTCGAAAAGAGCATCGCGTGGAACAGCTTCGTCCGCGCCGCCAGCGTGACGCCGGGCGACGTGAGCCACTACAGCGGCGGCGCCGTCGTCGGCTTCACCTCCACGCACAACTTCCTGACCGACTGCTTCCGCAAGCCTGATTTCGACTTTGTCGACTACTCCGACCTCTTCTCCCTGTACGACCAGGAGAACGCCTCCGAGGAGACGCCGCTCGTGGTCGTGGAGGTGGAAGGCGCGACCTACAACTTCCCGTACCACGGCAAGGCCGCGGCGGCGGGCAAGACCGTCTCCCAGATTGCCCAGGAACTGGGCTGGTCCGCCGAGGTCTGGGACTTCAGCGGCGACTATCCCGTGCATGTGGGGCAGCCCGCCCTCGTGGTGGACCAGGCCGGTTCCAACGGCCAGCTCGGCGACTTCGGCGAGAATCCGTTCATTTAAAGGTAGGAGGACACCATCATGAAGAAACACATTTCCATCCAAGTATTGGCAGCGGCCCTTCTCCCGCTCCTGTTCTCCTGCAACAAGGCCGTGGAGCCGGTTTCCGTACCGGATGACGGACTTGTCACCATTTCGGCGTCCATTCCCGACGGCCCGGCCACGAAGGTGGCCGCGGCCGCCGCGGAAACCGGCCTCGCCTGGAAATGGGAAGAAAGGGACCAGATCGCCGTCGTGGGCGTGAATTCGTCCGTCTTCGACATCGAGGACGGTTTCACGGCCCATCAGGCCGACTTCACCGGCAAGCCGGTGGCCGGCACCACCTTCTCCATCCTGTATCCCGGCACCTACGGCTCCGTCGCGGAGCTGGAGTCTGCCGCCTGGACCGGCCAGGTCCAGACCGGTAACGGGTCGATGGACCACCTGAAGTACTGCGCCCTCCTCGCCGGGGTCGATGGGTTCGAGACCTTCGAATTCAGCGACGCCTGGGCGGCGGAGCACAAGGGAACCTTCAAGCAGAGCGGCGTGCTCAAGTTCGCCCTCACCCTGCCGGAAGGCGTCACGGCGCCGGAGAGCGTGGCGGTCATGGCCGACGAGCCGGTCTTCTTTGCCGACAATGCCGGCACCCCGACCTCGGCCCTCACCCTGGCCCTGAACGAGGTAACCCTTGGGGAGGACCGGGTGCTGACGGCCTGGATGACCCTGCCCTGGCAGGAGGTCAAGGTCGCGGCCGGGTCCGCCCTGACGGTGACGGTCGTAGCCGACGGCGGAAACCATTGGCAGCGCACGGTCACCCTGTCCGCGGAGGCTTCGCTCCTGCCCGGCAAGGTGAACACCATTGTGCTGGACGCCGGCGGCTGGACGGGCACCGGCCACTACGCGGGCGGCGAAGGCACGGCGGAATCGCCGTGGCTCATCGCCGACGCGGCCTCGCTCCGCTCGGTGAAGGGCGACCTCGTTTCCGGCGAGACCAAGTACTTCAAGATGATCCAGGATGTGGACATCTCCGGTGCCGAGTGGGCTCCGCTCAACAATGAGGGAAGCTTCGACAAGTTCATCCACTTCGACGGAAACGGGAAGACCATCTCCGGCCTCACCATCACCGAGCCCGTGGCTTACGCCAGCTTCGCCGGTGTCCTGTACGGCACGCTGAAGGACGTCGTCTTCGACGGCGCCAGCATCAATGCCGGCAACAACAAGGCAGGCGTCGCGTGCGGTTATCTGGGCACGAACAAGAACCTGACGGAGTGCTCGTTGACGGGTGTCACGGTGAAGAACTCCGCCATCGAGGGAGCGGCCTATCTGGGCGGCGTCATCGGCCAGGTGGCCGTGGTCACCACGGTCTCCGACTGTCACATCCTGAACTCCACGGTCACCTCCTCCGTCAACAATGTGGGCGGCTTCGTGGGCGTTCCGGACTGCGCGGAGGCGAAGTTCGTGGATTGCTCCGCGGAGGGTGTCACCGTCGTCAGCACCGCCGCGGTCCAGTATGCCGGCGGCTTTGTCGGCAACATCAACAAACTGACCAACTTTGAGAACTGCCTGGTGAAGGATGCCGTCATCGATGCTCCTTCCACCAAGCGCGTGGGCGGTTTCGTCGGCCAGGCGGGCAAGTATGCCGGTGTCATCACCGGCTGCGCGGTGGAGAATGCGACCATCGTCTGCGGCCAGAATTCCGGCGGCTTCGTGGGCGTGGACTACTTCGGAAGCATCGAAAAGTGCGCGGTTATCGGCGGAAAGATCACCGCAAACAGCTCCCATGTGGGCGGTTTCGCTGGTTATCCGGAAGGCAGCAGCGAATCCCTCAAGTGCCAGATTACGGATTCCTTCTCCACGATGGAAGTCATCGGTGGGGACCAGGCCGAGATCGGCGGCTTTATCGGCATCGCCAAGGGCAACCTCATCGTGGAACGCTGCTATGCGGCCGGCGCGGTGAGCGGTACGAACGAGAAGACGGGCATCTTCACGGGCGCCGTCGATGTGAACACCGCCGCCGTCTCCGCCTGCATCGGCTGGAGCGCCACCCTGCCTTTCGCCGGTACGGTCGTGGACGGGGCCGAGAATGTCAAGGACAACTATGCGGGCGCCGAGGGTACGATTTCGGCCAAGGCCACGGAGCTTGGCTGGTCCGCCGAGGTGTGGGACCTGAGCGGCGACGCGCCCAAGCTGAAGTAGCATGAAACGCAGAATTTTCTATCTGATCGCGGTTTTCCTCCCCCTGCTGGTCTGGTCCTGCGAGGGGGAGGATCTCCCCGACCTGATTCCGCCGCCCCCCACGCCCGGTGAGCAGGGCGGACAAGGCGGAGACGGCGGAGGGGGGGGCGGCGGTGATACGGAAACCCACGCCTGGGATGCCAACCGGGGCAAGGAAGTCTATCCTTCCGGCACCGGCTGGACCTCGACGGTCATCGAGCCGGGGATTACGTACTACGCCTTCTCCGGCACCGATCCCGTGACCAAATCCCCGCAGCGCGTTTTCGTTACGGACATCGACCTGTCCAAGGACGATTATTCCGTCAAGCTGGCGCTTTACGAGAGTCGTTCCACGGCCTCGGCGGTGATGAAGGAGAAGAAAGCCATCGTGACCATGAATGCAGGCTACGAACGGGAATCCATCGTCATCAAGGTGGATGGCCGCACGGCGTATATGATGCCCAACTCCACCATCGGCTCAACGGGGGTTACCAACTGGAAGAACGAAGGTTGCGTAATCCTGAACGGAATCCGGGACGTGCGCTTCGACTACACAGGGCGGGGGCTTTCCTATTATGACCAGCAGAAGGCGTACATGAAACTGGCGCAGGACAAGAACAATCCCAACGTCCTTTCCAGCGCCCCCATGCTGATCTACGATTACGAGCCGGTAGGGGAGTCTTTCGTGACCCGGTATCCGAAGGCGTCCAGCAACTCCGAGGACCCGTATGTCCACCAGAGCACCAACACCCATCCCCGCACCGTCATCGCGAAGAACGAGTTCAACCACCTGCTGCTCGTCGTCATCGACGGCCGCCGGGCTTCCGTGAGCCGGGGGATGTCCGCGAAGGAAGTGACCCAGTTCCTGGTGGCCAACTTCAATCCGCAGTATGCCCTGAACCTGGACGGCGGCGGTTCCTCCACGATGTGTGTCCAGGGGCAGGGGGATGAAACCACCCACGTGGTGAACTATCCCACGGATTCCGACAAGGTGAGCGGCGTGCCGGACCACTCCGGCGAGCGCTCCGTCCCGACCTTCTTCTATGTGGTGAAGAATTGATGAAAAACTTCAAACCATTCCTGTTGGCGGCAATTCTTTCCGCAGGAGCCCTTCTTTCGGCATCCTGCGGAAAGGATAAGCCGTACGACATGCCGCCGCCGGAGGAGCCGCAGGCTCCGGCCATGGACACGAAACACAAAGGCCCCGTGGCCGTGTTCATCGGCGACAGCATCACCTGGCAGTGGGCCCGGGAGGGTGTGGGCCACCCCGAGTTCTTCTCGGCCAACAACTATGTGAACAAGGGGATCAGCGGCAACAAGACCGGTGACATGCTCGCCCGGTTCAAGGCCGATGTCATCGACCTGGACCCGCACTGCGTGGTGATCGAAGGCGGCACGAACGACATCGCGGCCAGTTCGGCCGAAGCCATCCTGGAACGGATCAAGAAGATGGCCAAGATGGCGCAGGAGGCCGACATTCCCGTCATCGTCGGCTCGGTCCCGCCCTCCAACAGTTTCCCCAAGGTCCCGGATTTCCGTCCGCAGGACCATATCCCCGGGCTGAACGCGATGATCAAGGCCTGGGCCGACGGGGCGGGCATCGCTTATGCCGACTACTATTCTGTCCTGGTCGATGAAAACAAGGGCCTGAAGAAGGCCTACCAGATCGACACCATCCACCCCAATGCGGATGGTTACACGGCGATGGAGAAGGTGATCAGCCCCATTTTGACGAAGGTTCTCAGTGACAATGCCAAGAAATGAATAAAAGTTTGTTTTTCCTGTCGGCGGCTCTCCTGGCCGTTTCCTGCAGCCCCCGGCTTTCGGAGACTGCTGCGGCTGTCGCACAGAAGTATGTGGCTCCGCCCGAGGCGCCTTGCATGCCGCGTCCGGCAGGGTTCGGGGACCGGTATACGCTGGAAGGTGTAGTCGTGCTGAGCCGGCATAACATCCGGTCGCCGCTGAGCGGGCCGGGCTCCGTGCTGTCACGGATTACGTCGCACGAGTGGTTCGACTGGTCCTCGCTGCCCGGCGAACTGTCTCTCCGCGGCGGCGCGCTGGAGATCGAAATGGGCCAGGCTTTCGGCCGCTGGCTTGAGGTCTGGGGCCTTTTCCCCAAGGATGCCGTCCCTGAGGCGGGGGCCGTCCGCTTCTATGCCAATTCGATTCAGCGTACCCGTGCCACCGCCCGCGCTTTCGCCGCCGGGGCATTCCCGATGGCCGATATCGTCGTGGAGCAGCACACCCCGCTGGGGACGATGGACCCGGTGTTCAATCCCCAGATCACCAAGATTACCGACAGCTTCCTCACGAAGGCCTACGCCGAAATCGATGCTATGGGCGGGATGGATGCACCCCTGAAGGAAAAGTACGCCCTGCTGGAGAAGGTCCTGGACATCAAGTCCAGCCCTGCCGCACGGAACGATACGACGTCTTTCGGGCAGTTCCCATCGTCCATTCGCTTCGAGGTGGGCAAGGAGCCGATGATGACCGGCGGCCTGAAGATGGCCTGCTCCGCCTCGGACGCCCTGACGCTCCAGTACTACGAGGAACCGGACGAGCTGAAAGCCGGATTCGGCCATGCATTGACCCGGCAGGAATGGACGGACATTTCTTCCGTCAAGGACTGGTACCAGGACTTGCTGTTCGCTACGCCGAGCGTCGCCGTGAACGTGGCGCATCCGATGCTGCAGGAACTGTTGTCCGAACTGCGGGCGCCCGGCCGGAAGTTTTCGTTCCTTTGCGGTCACGACTCCAACATCGGCAGCGTCCTTGCGGCGCTCAGGGCAACGCCGTACCAGGCCCGCCTGGCCATCGAGACCAAGACGCCGATCGGCGGAAAGGTCGTCATCTGGAAGTGGCGTGGCAGGGACGGAAAGATGTATGCCGATCTCTGGCTCCTGTACGCCTCGGCCGACCAGCTCCGGAATCTTACCCTCCTGGGGCCGGGACGGCCTCCCATGTCCCTGCGGCTGGAGTTTGAAGGCCTGACGCCCAATGCCGACGGCCTGTATCCGCTGGAAACGGTGGAGCGGCGCTTCACCGAAGCCATTGATGCGTATGATCAATTGTAAGAAGATGAAGAAATATCTGATACTCAGTTTGACGCTCCTCCTTGGGTTGAGTGTCGGGGCGTTCGCCCAGCGCTATGGTGTCCGCGAAGAAGTCCGCGCGGACTGGAACAAGTCCTCCGGACTGGACTGCCTGGTGGACCCGTCCCTGAAGAATCCCACCCCCGCCCCGAAGGGCTACGAGGCCGTGTACATCAGCCATTACGGCCGTCACGGGTCCCGGTACGCCTACACCTCGGAGGCCTATACCATCATCTTGAACATGCTTTCCGAGGGCCGGAAGCAGGGGAACCTGACCGCCCGTGGCGAGGAACTGCTGGATGAATTGGAGCCTTTCTGGGATTATGTGCAGTACCGGGTTGGCGACCTCACCGAGATTGGCTGGAACCAGCATCAGGAGATCGCCCGGACGATGGTGACCTCCTTCCCGACCGCGTTCGGCAAGGGGAGCAGTGTCGATGCATGCTCGTCTCCCTCGGTCCGCGCCATCATGAGCATGTCCTCGGCCTGTGCGGCCATCTCCCGCCTGGCTCCCCAGACGAAAGTCTATGAGCACCAGGGGATGACGGATGTCCAGGCGACGCGTCCCAACCAGGGCTCGAATCCGTTCAAGTACCAGGGCCCGGCCGAGGTGTTCCCGTATCCTGAAAGCTCCGAGACGTTCTTCTTCCGGCATTTCCCGAACTACAAGGACGTCCTCGTCCGCCTGTTCAAGAACCCGGAAACGGCGCTGGGACAGCGGAATCCGTACGACGTGTTCTTCCACTTGTACATGTTCGTGGCCGGGATGAACAGCCTGCCCCAAGACGTGCGCATCGACGTGAAGGACTTCTTCACCGTGGAGGAGTACGCCACCCTTTGGGAGACGGACAATTACGAGCGCTTCCGCGAGTATCACGCCTACCGGACACCCTGCTCGTCCATCGTGGACGACATGGTGGAGAAGGCCACCCGCCGGCTGGCCGAAGGCAGCCGCGGGGCCGACCTGCGCTACGGGCACGACCATGTGGTGATGGCCCTGGAGCTGATTATGGACCTGGACGGTTTCGACCGCGCTCCGGAGAATCCGGACGACCTGGTGTACTGGTTCCAGACCTTCCGTTCCCCGATGGGCGCCAACATCCAGTTCGTTTTCTTCCGGCCCAAGAAGGGTAGGGGCGACACGCTCGTGAAGGTCCTTCTCAACGGGGAAGAGGCCCATCTGGGCGACCTGGAAGGCTTCCCGTACTACCGCTGGGAGGATGCCAAGGCCTATCTGAACGAGCGGACCGGTCAGTTCGTATTCCGCTCCGAAGAGAAGGGATGGACCGTGAAGGAAGTCGCGCCCGGCCTCACGTACCGGCAGTTCGAAGGCGACGTGGACGGCGCCGCGCAGCGCATCTTCATCGCCGACTGGGACACCTCGGCGCCGGGTTATGCGCTGAAGTTTTCCGCCTCCGGGGAATCGCGGACATCCGACGTCTTCAAGGGCTTCGACGGGGCTATGGTGGCGATGAACGCCTGCTATGAGCCCACTTCCGTCGTCGTGAAGGTCGATGGGGAATACCTCTCCTGTATGCCCAACAACACCGTCATGTCCACCGGCGTCCCCAACTGGAAGAGCGAGGCGGCCGTCTATACCGACGGCAAGAACGGGGTCAAGATCGTCTATGACGGTCGGGGGAAGACCATGGAGGAACTCCGGGGCTTCTACGCCTCCTCGACGGAACCCAACATCTTCTCCAGCGCGCCGATGCTGATCGACGATTACGAGCCTGTGGGCGAGAGTTTCGCAGGATTCCAGACGGATGTGAGCCGTTATGACTACGAGGACCCGCGGCGCCATCAGGGCGTCCGCCATCCCCGCACCGCCGTGGCCCTGACCGACGACGGCCACTTCCTGATGGTCGTCGTGGACGGCCGCCGGCCGGGCGTGAGCGAAGGGATGTCCTCCCGCGAGCTCACCCGGTTCCTCCGGAAGAACTTCAATCCCCGCTATGCCCTGAACATGGACGGCGGCGGTTCGTCTACGCTTTGCGTGGCGGGCGAGGGTGATCCGAAGACCCATATCGTCAACCGCCCCACCGACTCCAGGGGCGAGCGCAAGGTGACCTCCCACTTCGTTCTTGTCCATGAATAAGCTGTATCGCCTCCTGCCTTTGTTGCTCCTCCTTTCCTGCGGAAAGTCGAAGGAGCCCACGCCGCTGACGCTGCTTTCCTACAATGTCGGTGTCTTCTCCAAATACGAGGACGATACGACACCGCAGGTGGCGGAGGTCATCCGCGCGAGCGGCGCTGCGCTGGCGGCCGTGAACGAACTGGACAGCTGCAACCGCCGGCACGCGGCCTTCCAGCTCCAGGAGCTGGCGGACGCGCTCGGCGGCTGGTCCTTCCAGTTCGCATCGGCCTTCCCCTTTGCAGGCGGCGCCTACGGCAACGGGGTCGTATCCCGCGACAAGGTACTGAACCGCTACAAAGTTCACCTCCCCAAGTCCGACGGCTCCGAACCCCGCAGCATCGCGGTCGTGGAAACGGACCGCTGCGTGTTCGCCGCCGTCCATCTGGATTATGTCGGGGAAAACTCCCAGCTTGACCAGATAAAGGCCCTGAACGACTGGTTCAAAGCGGTTTACGCCGGCGCCAAGAAACCGGTCTTCCTATGTGGCGACTTCAATGCCGAACCCGATAGCGAAGCCATCGCCCTGATGCGGGAAGGCTGGACCCAGCTCTCCGGCCAGGACTTCACCTACTCCACCACGAACCCCCGCAAGTGCATCGACTACGTCTTCGCCTGGAAATCCGCCGCCCCGGTGGAAGTGGTCTCCTCCGAAGTCCTCACCGCCGGCACCGAAACCCTCTCCGACCACTTCCCGGTCAAGGTCGTGGTGAAGTTCTAGTCCGTCTAAAACCGTCGATGAGTGCTTGTACAGGTCCAAACATTGGACTTGTACAAGCATTTTGGGCTTTTTTTGCTTGCAAGGGTCCATTCGATGGACCTATACAAGCACTAGACAAGGTACGAAGTTTTCCTTTCATACGAGATGAATCATTTAATTTCCGTATTTTTGCAGTATGATTGCGCAAGAAACCATTGACGAGGCCGTGCGGCGGCTGTTTTCCACGATTGAATTCACCCATGATCCCCAGGGGTTGTACGATCCGCTCCGGTATATGGTCGCCATCGGCGGGAAAAGGATCCGGCCGAAGCTGTGCCTGACCGTGTACAGCCTGTTCA
>Ga0310690_10010274_pt1 | contig 11653 bp, 7 predicted proteins | sample AusTroGonzalo_MG_2_FD_207661 | JGI IMG/M metagenome (GOLD analysis project Ga0310690, IMG submission 207661) | Bovine rumen microbial communities from tropical cattle in Woodstock, Queensland, Australia - Gonzalo_04 (v2) (version 2) | ecosystem: Host-associated > Mammals > Digestive system >...
AGTGACAGGTGCAACTTGTCCGCTATCTCCTTGTTTATCAACCCCTGTACCACCAGCGTCACCACTTCTTTCTCCCGCTCACTCAGTTCTTCTTGCTGCTTTTCGCTTTCCGCTCCCGGCTCTCGGCTCTTAGCTCTCCCCTTCCGCTTCATCGCCGGTCGCAGTATCTCGTCCTCTATCGCGCAGTGTGTCTGTAGCTCTTCCTCCGTCTGGTAGATTCCGAGCAGCACCGTTGTCAGCAACTCGTTGGCAAACGGATAACTTGAGTTCGCAGGGTAGTACTTGATGATCAGGCTCACCAGCTCTTGCAGTTTCTGGGCTATATGCTGATCGTCGCTTGCATGGTTCTCCAGTTGTCCCTCGTCCTCATGCTGGATGTGAATGCGTATCTCTTGCACGTACTCGTCGAAGTACCGCAGTATCAGCATCGCCACTTGATCGCTCTGGTCGGTCGGATTGATCGCTTCTATCAGTTGGCGCCTGAGCCGTGGCAGCAGAAACTCCAGGAAGTACGTGTGGGCATTCTTTAAGTACATTTGCAGCGTTGGCAGGTCGATGTCTTCTGTTTTCAGGCTGTGCAGGTCGGTGTTGGCGTTGTTCACTATCGCCAGGAACGTCGGCGTGTGTATGCCGTGCTCCTTGCACACGGTATCTATCGTCTTGTCACCCACGCCCATCGGTATCCCGAACCGGCTGACGATCTGCATCGCCCGTCTGTCCCGCGACAGCATCTCGCTCATCTTGTCTATGTCACGATATATCATTGCTTGGTCTCAATTTAATGCTTTTGTGCACACTCGTAGCGTGCGCTCTTGCACACGCACACGCAATCAACCTGCAAAGATACAAAAAAAAAATGACATTTGCAAATATAATTACTAAAATTTTAGCAGTTCGTACGATTTTTTTATAATTGCTAAAATAAATCCCTGCAAAACGTCAACCTGAAACGAGGTTTGAACGGGGTTTAAACGAGGTTTTAACGAGGTTTAGTAGTTATCACTCCCGATAATGCCCCGTAAGCGGCTCGTAAATGGATCGATGTTCTCTCGATAATGGCTCGATTTAGAGGAACACTTTTGGGGAAACAAAGCCGGAGACTCACGAAAGTCTCCGGCTAAATGTTTAGTTGCTATGTGAGATCAATGGATGAACTGAATGGTATCAGGAGCGCCTTCTGCTTTCTGGATAAAGAATGCCTCAAACGGTTGGAGCGTATAATCGTCAATGCCTGGAGTATAGGTCGTATAGCCCGTTCCGTTCCAGACGGTAATCGGCGATTCGATACCAGCATCAGCCAAACCGGCAATACTGAAGCCCTGCGCATAAGGGTTGCCAAGGAAGTTCCAACTTGCGTTCTCTGTGTGGTAGGATTCGTAAGTGGTAAGCGGTACTGAAATATTCTCTGACTCTCCTTGACGTATCTCGTCTTGATAGGCATTGATGCGCAGTGTGCCTGCTGTGGTGCTGTAGATGATGTAACCTTGCAGGGCGTTGAAGGTCTCGGGCGTTTCCCAACCCGACTGACCTGCTGCACGCTTGCTGCCGTTATATGTGCCCCACTTAACTCCGGTCAAACCATCGTATGTGAACATATCTTCGGTGTATTGGCGGTTGCCTAACGGCGGCAGACAGATGAACGTCCACCGGTTAGCCGCTACAGCAATCTCAATCATCGAGTGGCTGTACAACGCCATGAGCGTCATAGACTCGTTCAAAACTATGGTTCGTGTCTTGTCTGTCACATCATCGCTCCAACTTACAAACTCGTAGCCTGTTATATCCTTTGCGGTAATCGTTACCTCTGTTCCTGCCGGATAGCCGCCTGCACCAGTCGGAGCCTGCCCTGCAATCGTGTCACCGTCCACAACCGCCGCATGCAACTCCAAACTATATACCAGTGTTCCCGGATCATCGGGGAACAATGGTGTATCCCCGCCACCGGAAGGGGTTGCCTGCAAATTGGAAATGCCGACACCTAAGATGTTGCTGGTGTTACTAACCAGTTTGATAACCACCTCCCCTGCATTATACGAACCGGCAGGAAGGGTTATTGTACCGGCATAAGCAGGACGTTCAGCATTAATCTTCGCACCGCTACCGGTCAAATTGATACCCGATACTTCTTCGCCATGCAGAGTTATGCTAACTCCGCGCTCGCTATCGCCATTCGGCTGATAGAAAACGATGAGACTGCCATCTTCAGAAGTAGTGAAAGCACCCAACTCGATAGTTGTACCGCTGCCGGCACGGAACATTGTACCAACCACCAGCGAGTCAACACCCTCCCAAGTAGGAGTCTGCAATGCGTAGTGGGGAAACGACCTCAGATCGTTCCATGAATTGGCAACCTCACTTCCATCTGATTTTTGGTAGCCAACGAGTTTTGTTCCGTTAGCCAGCACGTACGGATTGGTACTTGTTACTTCGGAGTTGAGCATTTCCGGATCAGAAAAGCTGAGAGCCCGAAAATCAATGTAGTTGGCTACATCCGAAATTTCAACGACAACCGGATTCTGGGCGTTGATAGCCATTGTTGTAACAACAGCAACAGCAATGAGGAAAAATTTCTTCACGATTGTTAAATTGATAAAAATTTGTTTACAAAATCGAGTGCAAAGTTAGTAAAAATATTTTACATTTACAAATATTTTTGTACATTTTTCGTTAAATGATGCAGAAAATTAAAATTTATTTGCAAATGTCATTTTTTTTTAGTATCTTTGTAGGATTTTTATGTGCGGCAATGAATTTTATCGTCAATGCTTCGGATAAATATTGTCGCCAACTACTCCGAATAAAACATATATATATGAACATAACTGAACGTATATCCGGCTTACTGAGCCAAATCGAATGTATGAGTGCTGCCAATGCCGAAGAACTGGAGGCATTGCGCATCAAGTATCTGAGCAAGAAAGGCGAGATAGCCTCGCTGTTCTCCGAGTTCCGCGACGTACCCAACGAGCAGAAAAAGGAGTTAGGCGCCCAGCTCAACGCCCTGAAGGACAAAGCTACCGAGCGCATGAACGCCCTGCGCGAACAGTTTGAGCAGGCTACGCAGTTGCAGGACAAACCCGACCTGACGCGTACGCCCGACCCTATCGCCTTGGGGACACGCCATCCGCTCTCGCTTGTGCGCGAGGAGATTATTGATGTATTCGCACGCATAGGATTTGTGGTAGCTGACGGACCGGAGGTGGAGGACGACCGCCACGTGTTCGGCATGCTCAACTTCGCACCCGAACATCCGGCACGTGACATGCAGGACACTTTCTTCATTGAAAAGGAGCAAGGCGTTCAGAAACCCACGGACATTCTTCTGCGCACACACACTTCGAGCGTTCAGACGCGCGTCATGACCCAGCAGAAACCGCCTATCCGCGTGCTTTGCCCCGGACGCGTATATCGCAACGAGGCGATTAGCGCACGCGCACACTGCTTCTTCCACCAGATAGAAGGTCTGTACATCGACAAGAACGTCAGTTTTGCCGACCTGAGAGAGGTGCTGCTCTATCTGGCAAAAGAGTTGTTCGGTGCGGAGACAAAGATTCGTCTGCGTCCGTCGTACTTCCCCTTCACCGAACCCAGCGCAGAGATGGATATATCGTGTAACATCTGCGGCGGTACGGGTTGCAGTTTCTGCAAAGGAACAGGCTGGGTGGAGATACTCGGCTGCGGCATGGTGGACCCGAACGTACTGGAGAGCTGCGGCATAGACTCTAAGGTATACAGCGGCTACGCGTTCGGCATGGGAGTTGAACGTATCACAAACCTCAAGTACCGCGTCAAAGATTTGCGTCTGTTCTCCGAGAATGACGTACGTTTCTTGCGACAATTTGAATCCTGCTAACATGTATTTTCTTGCAATTATAGGCGGTGGTCCTGCCGGATACACGGCAGCCGAACAAGCATCCAAAGCCGGTAAGGACGTTATCCTGTTTGAGCAGAACGCATTAGGCGGTACTTGCCTGAATGTAGGGTGTATTCCCACCAAGTCCCTGCTGTACGGTGCCAAACAATACTACAACGCCACGCATGCACAAAAGTACGGTGTGACTGTTGAAAACGTAACCTACGACTATGCAGCCATGCAAAAGCGCAAGACCATCGTAGTACGCAAACTGGTAGCGGGCATACGCCAGCGCCTGAACAATGAGCACTGCACCATCGTAAACGGCGCCGCATCCGTTGTGAGCCTGACAGACGACAACGTGACCATAAGCTGCAACGGCGAGAACTACGAAGCTGAAAACCTGCTCATCTGCACCGGCTCGACGAACTTCGTTCCTCCTATCCCGGGCATACAGGACAACCCTGCTATCTGGGACAGTACGGCAGCTCTGGCTGCCGATCAACTGCCGCAGTCCGTCATCATTGTAGGCGGCGGTGTGATAGGCATGGAGTTCGCTACGCTCTACAACGAGCTCGGCATACAGGTCACTATCATCGAGGCACTGCCGCGTATCCTTGCCACACTGGACGAGAGCATCAGTTCGTACCTCACGCCGGTATACGCCAAACGCGGCGTGACAATCCGCACGTCCACAAAGGTCACCGCCTTCAAAGGCAATGAGGTCATTCTCGACAACGGCGAACGGCTGACTGCGGACAGAATCCTTGTATGTGTCGGACGTCGCGCCAATATCCGAGGACTGGAGGCACTCACCGAACTGGAATACAACCGTGGAGCTATCGCTGTGGATGATTTCATGCGCACGAACCTCAAGAATGTATATGCCGCCGGTGATGTAACGGGCAAAATCATGCTCGCGCATGTCGCCTCGCGTCAGGCAGAGGTGGCAGTCGGACGAATGCTCAAGCAGATTCCCGTGCAACGCATTGCATACAATGCCATCCCGTCGGTGGTATATACCAATCCCGAAGTGGCATCGGTAGGTATAAGCGAAAATGCCCTGGAGGGATGCGAGGCACACACCCTGCCGATGACCTATTCAGGACGGTTCGTAGCCGAGAACGAAGGCGAGACAGGTCTGTGCAAGGTAGTGGTAAACAGCAAATCGCAAGCCGTCATGGGCGTGCATCTGGTGGGTAACCCGTCGTCAGAATTCATCGCTGCTGCATCTTTCGCCGTACGCATGGGATATACCCTGCCCGAGTTCAGGCAAGTGGTATTCCCGCATCCCACAGTGGCGGAGATAGTACGTGAAACAGTCAACGAAATTCAATAGCAATGACCAATACTGAACTAACTGCATCCATCCGCCGACTGGCAAAAGAGAAGAACGCTGTCATCATGGCTCACTATTACCAGCGTGCCGAGGTACAGGACGTCGCAGACTTCATAGGTGACAGCCTCGCCCTGGCGCAGCAGGCGGCAAGAACGGATGCTGATATAATCGTCCTCTGCGGTGTACACTTCATGGCGGAAACAGCCAAGATTCTATGTCCGGACAAGAAAGTGCTCATTCCGGACATAAACGCCGGCTGCTCGCTTGCCGACAGCTGCAAGGCGACTGACCTCAAGGCATGGAAAGATGCGCACCCGGGATATAAAGTAATATCCTACGTCAACACCTCGGCAGACGTCAAGGCGCTCACGGACATAGTGGTCACCTCATCCAACGCCTTGAAAATTGTGCAGTCCATACCGGCAGAGCAACCTGTACTGTTCGGTCCTGACCATAATCTCGGCCAGTACATCAGCCAGATGACCGGCAGGGATATGGCGCTATGGAACGGCGCATGCCACGTCCACTCACGCTTCAGCGTCGAGGCGCTCATCAATCTCAAGCACGAACATCATGACGCGCCCGTACTGGCACACCCCGAGTGCAAGCAGGCCATACTCACCCTATCCGATGTAATTGGCTCGACGCAGGCACTGCTCAACTATGTCAAGACCCATACGGATATTCGCAAGTTCATCATTGCCACCGAGACCGGCGTGATGCACGAGATGCAGAAGGCCTGCCCGGAAGCAACGTTCATACCCGTACCGCCGGAGGTTACGGAAGGAGTCGGCTGTATGTGCAACGAATGCGAATACATGCGTATGATAACATTGGACAAACTGTACAACTGTTTGCTCAACGAGACTCCTGAAATAGACGTTCCGCAAGCCGTAGCCTCGCAAGCCGTATTGCCTATTCAACGAATGTTAGAACTATCATGAACAATCATTATTTCAACTACCTGAGCAATGTAGCCGCCCGCCAGTGGCACGACCTCGCGTTGTCCGATTACGGCGAGCAGCAGCAATATACATTCGGCGAGATGGCAGCAACCATCCTGCGTCTGCATCAGTTATTCAAACTGTTAGGGATAAAAGAAGGAGACAAGATCGCTCTATGCGGACGCAACTGTGCGAACTGGGCAGTTGCTTATCTGGCTATTATGTCGTATAAAGCCGTAGTCGTATCCATATTACAGGATTTCAAAGCTGAAGATGTAGAACACCTGCTCACGCATTCTGATTCACGTCTGCTGTTCGTCGGACCATTCGTTTGGAAAGAGTTATCTACCCGTCCGTTGACAGACCTGGAGACGGTAATCAGTCTGCATGACTGGAGCTGCTTGCGAGCCAAGGACGAAGCCAGTGTTCCGGATGCCGAACAATTGGAAGCGTCTTTCCGGAAAGTCTATCCGCGGGGCATAACAGCGAGTGACTTCCACTTTGACCTTGACCCCGATGCGCTGGCACTCATCAACTATACTTCCGGCTCAACAGGGTCCCCAAAAGGTGTGATGCTCAACGGCCGTTCGCTGAGCAACAACGTAGAGACCGGCATGTCAATGCTGCCTGTAGATCCTGGACAAAGATTGGTATCGATGCTGCCTCTCGCACACATGTTCGGACAGGTGTGCGAGTTCCTCTATCCGCTCTGCTCGGGAACGCACATCTATTTCCTTACCAAGAGCCCGACACCTTCCATCCTGCTTAAAGCCTTGCAGGATGTTAAGCCATATATAGTGGTGACCGTGCCTCTTGTGATTGAAAAAATTTATAAGAAGAACATCAATCCCCTACTCTCACGCAAGGTGATGAAACTGTTGTGGCGCACTCCTATTGCCGGCCCGATGATACGTCGCAAGGTACGTAAGGCACTGACCTCTGCCTTCGGCGGCGAACTGCGGTACTTCATATGCGGCGGTGCGGCTATCAGTCCGGATGTCGAGGCATGCATGAAGGACATCAAGTTCCCTATCTCCGTGGGCTATGGCATGACAGAGTGCGGACCGCTCATCGGCGGCAATCCGCCTAAGTATTTCGTAGCGCACTCCGGCGGTGTTCCGGTACCGAACATGGAGGTGATGATTGACCAGCCTAACCAGTATGGCGTGGGTGAGATACTCGTACGCGGTGAGAATGTAATGATGGGCTACTACAAGAACGAAGAAGCAACAATCGCCTCTTTCACTGATGACGGATGGATGCGTACCGGCGATCTCGGATGCTTGGACAAGCACAAGAACATCTTCATCAAAGGCCGTAACAAGACCATGATCCTCGGAGCCTCCGGTCAGAACATCTATCCGGAAGAGATTGAGGACAAGCTCAACAACCTGGAGGGCGTGGGCGAATCCATCATCGTCGAACGCGAAGGAAGACTGGTTGGACTGGTGTTCCCGGACGAGCAGACCTCCAAGAAACTGAGTATAGATGCCTTGCGCGAACTGATGAAGCAGAACCTGCAGAGCCTGAACAAGCTCATCCCGGGATACTCACAGGTATCGGATATCGAACTCAAGAATGAACCCTTCGAGAAGACCCCGAAGAAATCCATCAAACGCTTTATGTACAAGTAATCACCTGTACACGAAATGATAAATAAAAGTGCCTGATATCAGACACTTTGTGAATCAAGGAAGGATTCCAGAATGATGCAGGCCGCAAGTTTATCGACCTGCATTTTGTTTTGCCGGTCTTTTTTCTTCATGCCACCGGCTATCATCGCCTGATGCGCCAGCACGCTGGTAAAGCGTTCGTCGTACTCGACAACAGGTATATTAGGAAGCGTGGCGCGAATCTGCTGTTCTAATGCACGGATGGCAGGAACTGTCTCAGAGTCCTGACCGTTCATCTGCCTCGGGTAGCCGATGACTATCGTATCTACCGGTTCGCGACGTGAGTAGTCAACGAGCCATGCCAACAGATTTTTCGTCTCTACCGTAAGCAACGGATTAGCCGTTATACGGAGAATATCCGTAACGGCTAATCCTGTGCGTCGCTTACCGTAATCGATAGCGAGAATACGTCCCATTAGTAGTTCTGCATTTCGGCAGAGAGTTCCTCATACTCCTTATCCATACGCAGACGATAGTAGCACTGACGGAGAGGACGTGCGTAATTCATATCACCGGGAGCCAGTTCATGCGCTTTCACGTAGTACGGAAGAGCCTTCTTGAGCACTTCGTCACTCTTCTGCTTGACAGCCATATACTCTTTCTGCGAGAGGTTGTCGGTACCTTCAAGCATAACCGTTGCCTTGTCTGAATAGGCATAAGCATAGTTCAGATAGTACTCGGGGTTGTTGGGCTCCATGGAAATGGCTTTCTCAAAGAATGTGAATGCTTCTTCAAAACGGCGGAGCGTGCTCAGCAACGTAGCTTTGGTGTGGTAGTACTGTGCTTGCGACGGATCGCTCTCAATAGCCTTGTCAAGATATGCGATAGCACCCAGCGTATCCTTTGCCTGTACCAGGTCGTTGATCATGTTCTGAATGAACCAGGGCTCAGTCGGGAACTTCTCTACGGCTTCAGCAAGCTTTGCTTTGGCTATCTCGGGCTCGCCTTTGAGTTTGTACAGGTCATAGTAGTACTGATAGGCCGTTACCTCATGAGCCGGATTGGCTGAAATGCGCTGAGCCATCTTCAAAGCCTCGTCGTATGCCTTTGCGCGGTAGAAGTACGAAAGAGCATAACTCATGTATTGGTAGTAGGTCGTATCCTTTACCATCTTGGCTTGGATCTTCGGATCCTGCATCAGTGCGAGATCAGGTATGTCGCAATGCATCTTGAACGCATTGGCCACACCCATGTCATCATTCTGTTCTGCCAGATACGATGCGTAGATAGCCAGATCCTGCTTCTGGAAGTATTCCAGCAACTTGTCCGCAATGTTCTTGCGCGTCTTCATGTCATACTTCGGATTGCCCTTCTTGTCATATGTCGGCACCATAGCCAGCGAGTCGGCAATCAGCCAGTAGTGGATACTCTCCTCTACGGCAGCGCCTTTGGCTGCGTTGTCAACAGCCTGCCCCATCTGGCCCATCAACCAGATATTCTCATTCTGCTGGTAGCCGATAAGTCCGGCCACATACCAGGTCTCGGCATTGTTCTTCGTCTCCTCGTTCTCTAACGCCGGACGGATAGCGGCACGCGCGCCGTCGAAGTCGGGAGTCTCTTGCATGGCGAGGTTCTTAGCCGAACGAACGGCCGTTTTCTGTGCAAAGCAGCTTGCGCTTATCAGCACCAATGCTGCAAGAATGAATGATTTTTTCATCGTTGTATGAATTTTATTCGTTTGTTTCAATATTTTCCGAGTTCTCCGAACCCTCAGCGTTTTCAGAGCCCTCCGGGTTCTCTATTTGCTCTTCCTGCTCCTCCTTCGGCACTACGCACCCGAACATCAGCGTGTCATTGCGCTTTTGCAGTTCGATGAGCTTCACGCCTTGAGTTGCGCGACCCTGTACACGGATGCTGTCCATCGCCATACGGATGGCTGTACCACTCTTCGTGATGAGCATCAGGTCCTCGTCGTCGTTAACGGCGTGCAGACCAACCAGCGAACCGGTCTTGTCTGTCAATGCTATGGTTTTCACGCCCTTGCCGCCACGGTTGGTGATGCGGTAGATTGGTTCACCATTCTCATCGTCAAGTGCGGTACGCTTACCGAAGCCCTTCTCTGAGATGACGAGAATAGTCTCCTCACTTTTACTATCTACACAAACCATGCCAATCGCGTGATCCTGGCCGTCTTCGTCCAATTTTATTGCACGGACACCCGTTGCCGTACGTCCCATCGGACGGACGGTATTCTCGGGGAAGCGAACCAGTTTGCCGTTCGACGAGGCGATGAGCATCTGGCTCTCGCCATCGGTCAGATCAACGGCTATCAGGCTGTCACCTTCGCGCAAGCCAAGCGCGATGATACCGTTGGCACGCGGACGGCTGTAGTCCTCCAGCGTAGTCTTCTTCATCAGACCGTTCCTTGTGGCGAAGATTAGGTAGTGGTTCTTCACATATTCCGGATCATTCAGCCCCTTCACATTGATGAATGCGCAAACCTTCTCGTCCTTCTGCAGACTGATCACGTTCTGCATGGCGCGGCCCTTTGACTGACGGTTACCTTCCGGCAGGTCATATACCTTGATCCAGTACAGACGGCCGAAGTTCGTGAAGAACATCATCGTCGAGTGCATCGAGGCCGTATGAACATACTCGATGAAGTCCTCGTCACGCGTGTTGCTTGCCTTCGAACCTATGCCGCCTCTACCCTGCTGGCGGAAGTCTGCCAGCGGCGTACGTTTGATGTATCCGAGGTGCGAGATGGTGATGACCATGTCGTCGTCGGCGTACATATCCTCGGGATTGAACTCCGTAGCCATCTTCACGATGCGCGTGCGGCGCTCGTCGGCGTATTTGTCTTTCAGTTCCTGCAGCTCGCCTGCAATCAGCTCGTAGCGCAGGCTCTCGTTAGCCAGCAGCTCGTTCAAGTGGGCTATTTCCTTCTCCAACTCGGCGTACTCGGCTTTCAACTCGTCGATACGCAGGCCGGTGAGCGATGCCAGACGCATCTCCACGATTGCCTTGCTCTGCGGGTTGTCCAGACCGAAGCGTGCCTCCAGGTTGGTCTGTGCGTCGGCAGGCGTACGGCTGGCACGGATGATACGTACCACCTCGTCGATGTTGTCCACGGCGATGATCAAGCCTTCCAATATATGTGCGCGCTCCTGCGCTTTCTTTAGCAGGAAGCGTGTACGACGCGTAACAACGTCCATACGGTGCTCGATGAAGTTGCGCACCAAGTCCTTCAGGTTCAGCAGCATCGGGCGGCCTTTCACCAGCGCGATATTATTTACGGCAAACGAACTCTGCAGGGCGGTGAACTTGTACAGCTTGTTCAGTACCACCTGCGCGTTCGCGTCGCGCTTGATGTCAATCACGATGCGTATGTCGCGCTTCGACTGGTCGCTGATGTCCGTTATGCCTTCTATACGCTTGTCATCCACCAGGGCGGCGATGTTCGACACCAGGTCGGACTTCACCACGCCGTACGGCAGCTCGGTGATGATGATATGCTCGCGACCGTTGTTGTCGGTCTCGATGTCCGCATTCGAACGGATGATCACGCGGCCGCGGCCGGTCTCAAAGGCGTCCTTCACGCCCTGATAGCCGTATATCGTACCGCCCGTCGGGAAGTCCGGAGCCTTGATGTACTCCATCAGGTCGGCTACGGTTATCTCTTCGGTCTCGGGGTTGGCGATGCGCGCCTCAATGTTGCGGATATATGCCAGACAGCCGTCCACCACCTCGCCGAGATTGTGCGTCGGCATGTTCGTGGCCATACCTACGGCTATACCGCTTGCGCCGTTCACCAGCAGGTTCGGGAAACGCGTCGGCAGCACGGTCGGTTCGCGACGGCTGTCGTCGTAGTTGAGCTGCATGTCAACGGTATCCTTGTCGATAT
>Ga0310690_10010276_pt1 | contig 11653 bp, 10 predicted proteins | sample AusTroGonzalo_MG_2_FD_207661 | JGI IMG/M metagenome (GOLD analysis project Ga0310690, IMG submission 207661) | Bovine rumen microbial communities from tropical cattle in Woodstock, Queensland, Australia - Gonzalo_04 (v2) (version 2) | ecosystem: Host-associated > Mammals > Digestive system >...
GGTCGAGTTCCCGACCATCCCTAACCGCTACGGCATCGCGCGCTGGGCGAATGCCACGGCGAGCGGGAACATACTCGTCAAGCCGAAACAGACGAACATCGTGCTGCCAGAAAACGCGTTCGTGGATATCACCATCTACGGCATCGAGGTAAAGTTATGAAGAACGTAAAGGACGAAAAGAAGAAGGGCGAAGGCAAGGAGGACATCTACGCCATTCGCGACAAAATGAAGAAACTCCAGGAAGCCATCGAGGACTACATCGACAACATGGAACTCGAAGGCACGGACAAGGAGAACGACAAATGAGTTGGATAAACGACCTCGCCGACGCTCTCGGGTTCGGCAACAACAAGCAGACCGACGCGGCGCAGCAGACTCTCGACGAGATGCTTGCGCGTGCGAACGCCACGTCCGCGCAGAACCGCGGACTAATCCGCGATTACTACGACCAGATGAACGGCACGTTCTCCGAAGGTGCGAGCAAGTACAACGACGCGGTCGCAGCCCTCGCCGATGCCATCGCGCACCAGGGCGACTACGACAAGACGGTCTACGACTTCCTCGACCCTGCACGTGAACAGCGCGTGCAGGCCGCGATGAGCGCAATCAACAACAGCGCAGCGGCGGGCGGTTCGAGATTTTCAAGCGACTATATCAATCGTGTTGCCGGGAAGCAGCAGGCCCTCGCGAGCGAGGAATGGCGCAGCGCATACGACAGACTCATGCAAGACCGCCAGCAGCAACTCCAGCAGGCGCAGACGGGAGTGCAGAACCTCGGCACGATGGCGAACATCTACGGCAGCGACCGCAACAACTTGATGCAGGCGTTGAGCGAATACACGAGCAACATGGCGAACCAGAACAACGCCGACTTGCAGATGGCGACGGATGTCATGGGCCAGAAGGCGAACCTCGACGCGAACCGCAAGGGCGGATTCTCCGCAATCCTCGACGGCATCGCCCCGATGGTAAAGGCCGCAGCACCTTTCTTCGGAGGATAGCACGATGCCCTTGTCAATCAACTTTAGGTGGAACGTTCCGCAGCTCGACAAGCCCGAACCCGAGGCAATCCGCTCGGGCTGGAAATCCGCGATGAACGACATCGGCGAGACGGGCCGTTACTTGCGCACCCGCGCAGACATCAACGAGCAGAAGCGCATCGCCGAGGAAGATAGGCAGCGCAGGATAGCCGAGGAAGAACGGCAGAAGAAACTCTACGGCGACGCTGCGAACAGCATCCGGGGCAAGGTCGCCGAACGTGCGGCACTCGTCAAGAGGCGCGACGAAATCAAGGCGCGCATCGCTGAATTGAAGGGAATGGGCAATGGCTAGTTTTTCGCAAGTAGTGGAACTTCTCGGGAAGGTCGCGCTCCAGATGCTGCCGGGCATAATGCTCGGCGGCGGGAACTTCTCGCGCGCCATCGAGAAGGCCGCAGCGAAAAAGGGCTTGAAGGGTGCGGCGATGACGTACCCAGGACTCACGCGCGAGTTCGTATACCCCATTACCTACGTGGCGAACTCGCCCACGTGGGTAAACAACGCCACGCTCGACCGAAACATTGCACCAGAGGCCCTGCGCTCGCAGACCCTCGAGGAACACAACCGCGCCCTAATGGAAGGCGGCGACGCGGCAGAACGTGCTCTCGTGTCGTGGTGGCCTAACGAAGATTACACCGTAAGGCAGAACCCGACACCTGGTTCTTCTGCCGTGTCGGACGTGAAGATTCTGACGAACAATAAAATCCTCGTGCGATTCAGGAATGGCGGCAAGTGGTATAGATACCGAGGTGGGCAGAAACCGCACACCGACGCAAAGACTCCGCAAGAGGCCGCTATGACCGCAATGGAACTATTGACCGCACCGAGCATCGGGCGCATGATGAACCGCAACGGAAAACTCGCGCACATTAGCCCGTCAGACAAGGAAGGATACATCGACAACAGCGTTGGCGCATGGGCGCGCAGACACTATGACCCGACTGCGGGAGGAAAGTAATTATGAGAGACTTTAACTTTAATTGGAACGGAATGCCGAGCCCTGCGGTTGACTTTGCACAAGGCATCAAGACCACCGACAGCATCATCAACGAAAGCCGTCAGGCATACGATGCACGCAACGCCGAGATTGCGCAGCTCGAAACGGAACTCGCACAAGTCGAGGCGAAGATTGAGCAGTTCGACCGCATGAACCCCGGCATAGCATCGGGCGACATCGACATTGCCGCGACGATGATGGAGGCGGGGAACATCGCCCCGTACCAGCAGGCGGTCAACACCGAAATCGGGCGCAGACAGATGGGCGAAAGTGCGAAGGCCGGAGCGATGAGCGGAGTGTGGAACGGCATCGATAACGCGCGCAACGCCCTCGCCGGATACGCGAAGATGAGTGACGACCAGCGCGCCGTAGCCCTCGACCTTGCGCGAACTGAACTCGACAAGGCGAAAAGGGCGGCGAACGGGGCGGAACTCCCGCGCGAATACTACGACGTTCTCGCGAAGATTGACAACCCGGACACGGGAGACGGCATGAACAACGAGACGTATTGGCGCAACTCCTTCACGGCGAAGGCGAGCAAGAACAACCTGCACGACACCGACATCGTTGACCTCAAGGAATATGCGGACAAGAACCCGAACAAGGAACTCACCGCGAAACTTTACGCGATTGTACGCGAGTTCGAAAACCGTACCGAGGAAAAGAAAGGTGCTGGGAAAAAGGAGCGCGCGGAAGCAGGTGTCGAGGCATCGAAGATTAACGGCGTTAAAAACAAGGATATGCGCAGGCAGATGTTCGACAACGGCTCGGATGCGTTGCGCACGTATTACAAGTACGACGAAAAGAGTGGACTCGTCGTGAAGGTGGGCAAGTAATCATGGCAAAACCGAGTGAAATTCTTGCAACTCTCCGCGAGGCTGGATTATCCCCGCAGGACTCCGCGAACGTGTACGCGCTACGCTCGCAACTCGACACAACGAAGGGAATCACGGATGCCCTGCGCGAAAAGGCGTTCCTGGATTCCTTCGGCGATGATGTGCCGGTCTACCTTGAAGATGCGGAAGTGGAAGCACCACTGCCGACATTCGCCACGATCTTGAGCAAGCTCAAAATCGAGAACGACGACAAGAACATGAAGGGAGGCCGCTCTGCCATCGAGAAGTTCATCGATGATTTCCCGCAGAAGCAGAAGGCGTGGAAGAAAGCCATCGAAGGCGACCCCGCGTTCGGTGAGCGTGGTTGGAAATTTGTCAAGGACGCGTGGAAGCAGGCAAGCCTCGACAAGATGAATGCCGACATCAAGAGCGGAATTAAAAGAACTCTTGACGAAGGTGATAGTGTTTTGAGCCTACCGATATTTGGCGACATCGATATGGGCGATGCTGGAAAGACCGCTTCAAAGTATGGGATGATGCTTACAAAGTTTTTTCGTCCTCGCGCTTACGAGGCGTGGGAACGTGGCGAAGACCCGACATGGAAAGACCAGGTAGGCGACTTTGTTGAAAGTGGCCTAATGGCAATCCCTGCGGGTAAGTACGTCGGCACGGCATCTAGGGTCTTATCGAAGATTCCGAAGGTCGGACAATATGCGCAGAAGGCTCTCGCGAACAAGTACTTGAGCAATGTTCTCGGTAATGCCGTAGCACCGTTCGCGTCCGAGGCCATGGACGCTGCCATGCGTGGCGAGGACGACCCGAACGCGCAGCGGCAGGACTTTTCTTTGGGCGACGCGCTTCTCGGTATTGCAATCAATCTCGGCGTGAACTTTGGTCTCGCAAAAAAGGCCGGTCAGTTCGGGCGAGTTGGCGAAGGTGAATTGATGAGAACGCAGGATGGAGCGATAAAAAGATTTCGCGAAGCAATCGGCGACTTTGGCAAAAGTCGTGCGGAACGCGGACTCCCTGAACCTACGACCAAGTTCAGCAAGGCTCTAGACTTGCTGGAAATGGGCTCGCCTACGTTGCTTGTCAATAGGTACGGTAAGGAAAAGGATGCGAACATCGGCGCGGCTGCGTTCAACGTGGTAGGCCTTGAAGGAGTTGACCCGTTGAGGTCAATCAAGGAACTGCGCGATGACGAATACAAGGAGATGCAGAACCGCAAGACAAAGAAGGAAGTGGAAGGCGTGAAGGCTTCGCGCATCCTCGACCTTGACGCGCGCGACGTGAAGTATCTCGACGCGGTGGCGAACGACCCGTCCATCGTTCAGTTCGGGTACGCACCAAACAATGACGATTTCAAGTTGTGGCTGCTTGAACGCGGTCACAAGCTGCTTGCGAACACGGGCGCACACCGTCCGATGTGGGAGGCCAAGTAAATGAACAACATCCAGAAATTCAAGAAGTTTTCCGCGCGTTCCAAGTCTGCCTTTTCCGCACTCCGCGAACGCATCAAGAACGACCGCGAGCTGCTCTCGGGCAAGCAATGGGGCAAGGACGATGACAAGTTCATCGACGTGTCGCGCAACCGCATCACGATTAACGTAATCGCGAACCAGACGCACTCGGTCGCGAACTCCTACTCCGCGTACCCGTTCACGTGGTACACCGGCAAACAGGACATCGACGAGGAAATCGACAACTTCTTCGCGCACGATGCCAACCGCTTCGCCACGCAGGAGGCTCTACTCGACTCCGTGTCCTTCGGGCTCGGCGTTCTCGCGCTCGGTTCCGATACCGACGCGAACGGCAACGAAATCCCCGTCATCTACTCCGTGTCCGATATTGACCGCGTGATGCTCGACCCCGACTCGGTAGAACTCGACGGCAGCGACGCGATGGAAGGCGCGCTCGTCGACTACCGCTCCCGCGAATGGGTGCGTGTTCATATGGGCTCACAGTACGTGCCGAGCGAGGACGCGCAGATGATCGTTGGCGACGGCGCGGGATGCTCTAACCTCGTGCCGATTATCACCTACTACTGGCTCGACACCGACGGATGCCACGTGACGACATTCATCAACGACCGCGAGATGGTCGGCGAGGAAGATGCACCCGAGCAGGTAATCCCCATCCACCGCATCCCGCTGTTCCCTGTATGGGGCGAGCGCACGTGGGATGGCGACAAGAAGTCCTACACGGGGCTCGTATCGAAGGCGAAGGAAATCCAGCGCATCGTGAACATGGCGTTCACGCAGCTTGGCGAACGTCTTGCGCTCTCGCCGAAACCGCAATGGGAAGGTACGCTCGAGGCGTTCAAGGGGCTCGACAAGTATTACAAGAAGGCAGGCTCGGGCATAAACCCGATTATCCCGCACAACCGACTCGCGAACGATAAGAAAACACCGCTCGAAGCACCCAAGCGATTCGACAACACGGTGCAGTTCCAGGACGTGTCGGGCATCGTTCAAAGTTCGCTCGGCCTGCTATCCAGCATTACTGGCGTTGACAGCAAGGGTCTCGCGGACACGTCCACCGACGTGACGGCGACGGCAGTCATGTACACGAGTAAGGTGTTCCAGAACAACGTGCGGCACTACTTCCAGCACCTCCGCACAAGTTTCAAGGCGTTGGGCGACACGGTGCTCTCGCTGCTCGGTCATCCCGACGTGAACGTGGAGGTGGCGCAAGGGCCGGAAGAATACATGGAACTGCAAGTCGCGCGTCAGGAACTCTCGACCCTCGTTGGCGTTGTCGAGCCTGCGCAGAAGCGAAGCATCGTGAACGCCATCCTGCGCACCCACCCCGACAACGACATCCTCGCAAACCTCTACGCGGAACTGAACGCGATGCCGCAGCCGACCGAGATGGAGATGCAGATGCAGGACACCATCAACAAGATGAAGGAAGCCATCGACGCGAAGGACAAGGAAATCGTGCAGCTCACGGCGCAGGTGGAAGCCTACGAGAAGTCGAGCGCGGACTTCGACAAGTCCTTGCAGGCGGAGTTCATCAAGGCTCGCCAGCAGCACGAGTTCCGCATGGAAGAGAACGCGCAGAAGGCGATGCTCGACCAGGGCGGCGATGCGGTCAAGAGTGCGGCAGAGGCGGACAAGGCGCAGATGGACCTGGAGCAGAAGGCGGTGCAGCTCGAGGCGCAGAAGGTCAAGAGCGCGACCGAAATCATGAAGGCAATGGGAGTGTAAGATGAAGATTGGATTTAATCCCGGTTCTATTGTTGACGCGAGCGGCGCACCCCTGCAAGGGCGTGTGCTCGTCTATGTTCACGACAGCCTCGAAAAGAAGAGCATCTACACGTTGCAGGGCTCGGAGTATGTCGTGAGCGAGAACCCCGTCCTGCTCGACACGACGGGCCGCATCCCGACTACCTTGTTCTTCGACGTGGGCGTGGTTGACGTGCTCGTGCAGAAGTACGTTGGCGCGCCCGGACAACTTGCGGACGATAGCCCCGACGAGGACTTCGAGGACTTTGACCGATTCGAGGCTGGGTTCGATTTTGACCCCGAGAAGGAGGCGTCGCGCACCGTCGAGACCATCGCCGACTTGAAGGACATCGAGAACCCGTCGGGCGTCGTGCGTGTTAATTGCTACACGACACCGGGCGACACGTTCCCGCGCTATTACTTGTGGAACCCGAACTGCACCGCAAGCGAGGATGGCGGTTGCGTTATCGCCGACAGCCACGACGCGAGCGGTATGTGGTGCTACTTGTGCGAGGGCGACAGCATCAAGTCTAGCGTGTACGGCATCAAGCCTGGCACCGAAGAAACGAACATGGGAGCGTTTTGCCAAGCCCCTCTCGGTGTGAGCGGCGACTATGCAATAACATACCCGACCACGTTGTATATCGAGCAGGGAACGTACAGCAGCGCATCTTCCTACTTTATCGGCAACAACCGCAATGCTTTATTCTCCTGCGAGGCGAAATTCACGAATGCGGATTTCTACGGATATGGCTTCGACGTAGATGGCAAGACAAGTGCCTATGTTGCAGATTTCCATTACTCCACGGGGGTTGGCTCGTTCTTGAACACCGTCGCGCACTCGTCTTGGTTTAGGACTGCGGCGGGGTTCTTCGGATGTAATGCGATGGAATACGTGCTGGACTCCGCAAACCATTTCACAAGCAACGCCATCAGCGCAGACGTGCAGTTGTCCGGCGTGTTCCGTGGATGGAACAATCTGCTATCACTCACGTTCTCCAACGGCGCATACATCCACTTCAACCGCGTAACGTTCATCGGTCGCGCAATCTTTGACAAGACAACACTCGTTGCGAAATTCTCGAACTGCAATTTCAGCGACTACCTTTTCAGCGGCGCGAACTACAACAACGTAGACTTCGGCACGATCGCCGGAGGCCACAAGATACAGGTTGACTCTTGGAACATAACCGACGCACTCGATGCGGACGTGTGGCTTGCGTGGGCGAACGCAATAGGGATGAGCATTGTTGACTTGTGTGGACGTTCGGTCACGACTCTATACAATAGCAACATCTCGGAGTTCCGCAACGGTGTGTTTTTTGGCGGCGTAGTATCGACGAATGTAAACGTCAAGTTTACGGACATCGGCGGTTCTCTTTCAGTATGGCCGACAATTTCCGGCAAGTCGATCACACTCGACCATTGCGACAATGTGGACATTGCAAGCGATGTTCCGTTCTCGTCCGTAGTCGCACGCGATTCTAACGTGGTGGTAGGAAACGGGATTGATAGTAGCATTACATCGTACTCGCACGACGGAGGTGCGGTGCAGGCTACGTTCAAGTGTGCCGGTTGGGCTGCACCTGTCGGAACACACCCGAAGGGAAATGAGGTAAACCTCCACAACGTGGTCTTGAACATCGGCAACTTTTCTTGGTTCGACAACTTGCGGATGCAAAACTGCACCGTCAACAATCCGATTCAAGTCATCCCCTACTATGAGAACAGCGACTTGTGGCTCGATGCAATTTTCGTTGGCAACACGTTCGGCAACAACGGCCACATCGCGTTCGGCGATTCGTCTGTCGGGAATGAGGACATCTACAACGTGAAGGTCAAGAACCTTATTATCAAGGACAACGTATTCAATACGAGCGGAAACGGAGTGATGATGCCGTTCTACTCGAACAACGCGTTCGAACCGTACATCGCCCCGCTTCAGGAATTGAGTGCGACATACTCCGGCAACGTCGGCTCCTGCCCTGCCGAGTCCATCGAGTACGGCCCGAACGAAATGCAGGCTTTATTCGTTCAAAACCAGGGCACATACAAGCGCAGCATGGCTGTGCGCCGTGTCTGGAACTTGAGCAAATACGCTGTGTTCGAGCACGGGTCGGGCTTGCAGATTTCCGCAGACAACACGCAGTCCAAGTTCGTCACGCCGTACCTATACCATGAACGCAACGTGGAGAACGCGGGCGACCAATTCGACGTGTTTGTCGCTGTCAAGTCCGATGACTACGTCGCCACTGCTATTTTCAAGGCTTTTGACAAGTAGCGCGTTTTATCGCGACAAAATGAAAAGCAAAGAGGAATAAAATCATGAGTTTCTACAAAGAAGTACCCGGTCGCAAGACGACCCTTGAATCCACCCTCAAGTTCGACACCGAACCGAAGGCAGGCTCCACGAACCCCGTCACGAGCGATGGAGTTGCGCGAAACATCAACAGTTCCACAAAGAACACTCTTGATGACAAAGACCAGACAGACACCACCATCGAATTTAAAACCAATGCCGAAGGTGCTGCGGTCTATGATGAAGGGTACTATTTCCTTCTCGGTGACAAGATTTATCTTACCGATTCCATCACGAACGAGGGAGCGGTCTACACGATCACGGCTACAAAGAAGAACGGCGTAATTCCCGTAATCAATAGCCTTGTAGCGCGCATCATCGCTCTTGAAGAAGCGGAATAACCCAACGTTTTCAAAATTAGGAGTACAGACAGATGACGAACAAATATCTGCTTTCCCTCTCCCTCGGCACGACCTACACCCTCTCGGGCGCAGATGCGGATGCCGACTTCTCCCCCGCATCCGACCAGGTATTGACCGCATACCTTACAAGCGGCGCGTTCGGCTGTGCGGTCGCATTGTCCGGCCTCGGTCGTATCAAGATTACGGGCGCACGTCTCACGAACGCAAACTGCGAAGTGGAAGGCAACGGCCCCGTTGCGGCAAAACTGAAACTCCGCTTGAGCAAGATTGTCGAAGGCTCGGAAAGTGGCGACCCGTTCGCCTCCTTCGACATGAACATCGCAAAGTGGAATCGTTGGGAAAAGAAGAACATCGTGATTGACCCGAACCCCGGCAGCGACACGGGAGTGAACCGAGCTTGTCAACTCGTGCTTGACGATGCGTCTACGTTCTACGTGTTTGACTACAACGTACAGGATGACATGAAGGGGCCGTATGTACAGCCCATCCTCGAACTTGAAATCGAAGCGGACAGCATCCTTGATGCGTCCACGGGTCTCGCAGTATAGGAGGCGCAGTATGAGTGTAAATAAGGATAACAACAGCATCTATCAGCAGGGCGTCTCCATGTCGCAGGTCAACTCTGCGATTCAAGAAGCCACCTCCGAACTCGCCACGGGCTACACGCCGAATGGCGAGGCAAGCGTATCCGACCTCAATGCGCTTACCACGCAGGAGAACGGGTGGCTCTACACCATGACCGATGACGGCACATTGACCGACGGCTCCATCGCGGTGGTCGCTGGCGATACGGTGGCGTGGAATGATGCCAACAGCGTATGGTACAAGGCAATGAACTATGCCCCTGCACAGTACGGAACAGACCAAGTAAAGAACCTCCCGACAAGCATCACCGCTTTTCGTAGTGGTGACGTGATACCCGTGGACGGACCCAGCGGCACTGCAAAGATGAGCAAGGACGACTTGCTGAAGGCGACTGCGGAGAACGCATTAGACCGCGGTTCTGCTAGAGAGTTTGACGAGGCCGTTGATTATTTGGCCGGACAGTTTGTGTCTAGGAACGGCTCACTTTTTATTGTTCTCCAGGATGTATCGGCTGGTGCGTGGGATGGCACTAAATTCAAATCAATCCCGTGCGGTACTGCATTGTATAACCTATTCACAAGTATTGACAAGCAATTCCAACGAAACAAAGCATACTCCTACGGGGAGCATTTCGTATTCAATGGCGAAATTTGGCGTGTCAAGAGGGCTACTACTACAATTGCAGACCCAGACTACATAAGGAATGTTGCAGATAGACTCACCATTTATGACATAGTTAATTTGATGCCGGAATTTAGCGTTATCCACGACTTTCCCACCACTGCCACATTTATTGCTGATAATGGTACTACAAGCACAAATAGTTCTTTTGATGTGACCGACTACATCAATATCGCTGGTGCTACTAGTCTTTTTGTTGGTACTACGTTTGCGAACCAGTATGGCGGTGGAGTAATTTTTTATGATGGGAATAAAAAATTCGTTGGGTCTATTCACGATGATGGCGAAGGTGGCTATAGTGGTGTGGGTTCATATATGGAACGCACTATCGCTTCTTCCGATTTTCCCGCAAATAGCCAGTACATCCGTGTAGTGCGTGCAAACACTACTACATACACGGCTTTTGTACAAGTAAACGGAGTAGATACAAGTATATTTGGAAAAAAGGCTAATGTCAAAAATGTTTCGCCGGACTATTCTAATGTGAAGAACTACGCTAGAGGTAACATTGTATTTTCCGCAGGGAAAAACCTTGAGTGTAACGACCACCAGTTTGGCGGGGCGATTGACCTTACGAAGTTTTCTGAGAAACCTTTAAGTGAAATTCTGGAAAAAATTGCAGGGCTTGGAAATGTTGTTTGTACCGATTTCTGGTTCTATGACAAGTTTGTAAATAGCAATGGTTATTTATCAACTAACACGGCATTTTGCACAACGGAACACTTTGACTTGACTGGGGTTGACGGAATTATTGCGAAGGGGTGTTTTGGAAACCAGTATGGCGGTGGATTGTCCTTTTACGACAAGAACTACGTCTTTATTTCTCAAATTCACGATGATGGCAGCGGAAACTATCCCGACCTAAATGCTCATATCGTCCGAACCTTTACAAAATCGGATTTTCCGGCAAATGCAAAATATGTTAGACTTACATCAAGGTCTGCACCTACGGATAAGTTTATTTGTCTTTTTGGGGCTGACCTTGTTGGCGGGATTGTCGGTAAATGCGAAACTAAAAGCACGATGCGTTCTAGCAAGTGGTTGGCCAACTCTTCGGCATCCATGTCAACGAGCGGAAAAGTCGAAATTTGGGGTTCTCCCGACACAAAGAATAACTACATAATTTCGTCTACTGCATATTTTTCTACGTTCGGTAGAATTGCGGTGTATCATGGAACATCCCCGTATATACTCGGCAGAATTGAGATTGATGACACTAACCTTTACGAGTATAGTAGGACGGACGGCTCTCTCAAGGCTACTACACCTCACGGGCTTACAATGTCCGATTTTGTCAATGTGACTATTACTGTCGGGCAGTTATTCAATCTTCAAGCGAAGGTTGTTATTTGCTCCGGAACAAAGAAGTTTACGAAAAATGTTGAATGGTGCGGTTCTCACGGGAACATAACACTTGAATCCATCAGCGGAAATTATACAGACTGCGAAATAAAGTTAAGCGGAATCGGGTATCGTATGGATACGTGGCTCTTTGGCGATTCTTACTGCGATATGTGGCCGGATAGGTTGCTAGACCTAAAGAGTGACGCTAGATTTATGATTGATTC
>Ga0310690_10010277_pt1 | contig 11653 bp, 10 predicted proteins | sample AusTroGonzalo_MG_2_FD_207661 | JGI IMG/M metagenome (GOLD analysis project Ga0310690, IMG submission 207661) | Bovine rumen microbial communities from tropical cattle in Woodstock, Queensland, Australia - Gonzalo_04 (v2) (version 2) | ecosystem: Host-associated > Mammals > Digestive system >...
CTGGAAGCAGCATCTTTCAGGATGTCGATGCTCTCGATGTCGTTCGGAGAGAGGTCTTCGATATTGGCACCGGGCACACCGTCGACTACATAGAGCGGGGTGTTGGAACCGGCAGTACCCATACCACGGATTGTTACCTTGTAACCCTCACCAGGCTGTCCGGAACTCATCACGATGTTCATACCAGAAGCCAAACTCTGCAAAGCGCCGAAGGCATCAACAGCATTGACGGCCTCAATGTTCTCAGAGGTCACATGCGTCGTTGCACCCGTCACGAGTTTCTTCTGCTGGGTACCATAACCAACGACCACCACATCGTTCAGCATCTCGGATTCTTCTTCGAGGGTGATGTTGGTCGTTCTACCTGCCACAGGCGTCATAGTGACGGTCTTGTAGCCGACATAAGAGATTCTGATCTTGGCACCCCGGGTAATCGACAAGGTGAATGAGCCGTCAGCTCCTGTCACCGTTCCATTGCCTTGAGTACCCACTTCAATGACAGCAGCCCCCATGATGGGTTCTCCATTAGAGTCGAGGACTACGCCCTTTACCTGTACAGCAGTCTGCGCTTGGGCGACTGCATCTGTTGCCATCACACGAACAGGAATAGAAGATGCACCAAACATCAACACACCTGCACACATGGCAGAAAGGAATTTTTGATAGTAGTACATAAATAAATTAGTTGGTTGAATATAAAGTTGATAATAAACTAAGTTCTGATTGATTATTCATAAATTCGATTACAAAGATAATAATAAAGTCGGAAGGTTATGCCTCCCGACTATGCTTTTGTAATTTTTTTATGATTATAATTGAAATATTTTAATACGAATGGTCACATTTTTAACTTTGTTAAGACTCTATGGATTCCTAAGGTGTAATTTCTTCTGCTAACTTCTCTTTTCTGATAACAAACTTTTGATAATAGTTGATGCTCAATGTGGTGAGCGGCAGGGCAATAATCATACCGAGAATACCCAGCAAAGAGCCCCAGATAGAAAGCGATAACAGGATGATAGCCGAATGGAGGCCCGTAACATGACCCATAATCTTCGGTGTAAGGAAGGTGTCCTGAATGATCTGCACCACAGCAAATACGATGAGCACCAACAGCATAATAAACCAGAAGTTCTGACCTGTATCAGCAGCCTTCACAATTGCGAGGAGGATAGCCGGCACAAATCCTATCAGTTGCAGATAAGGCACCATATTAAGCAAGCCAATAAACATGCCCAAACCCACAGCAATGGGGAAATCGATAATCAGGAAACCGATGCTGAACAGGATACCCACACACAATGCCACCAAGGCTTGACCACGGAAATATTTGTTCATACTGACCTCTACATCGCTGACCAATTGCATCGCAAAAGCACGATAACGCTGCGGCAACAGATTAGGCCATCCACGATTGATATCCTCATAATCCAATAATATTAAAAAGGTATAGAGAGCTACCATTGTCAGCGTAAACACACTCGAAACGATGCTGATAGACTGTGTGATGACATCCCATAGTTTAGGGAGCGTGACCTTAATACCCTCCAAGAAACCATCTTGAGTCACAATGGCCTGTATCTGTTCAGCGCTGAGATGATCCCGAACGTATTCCTGTATCATTCTTGGGATGTTACTCATCGTCTCATTGTTGGTCACATACGCCACCAACAAATCTTTTACCCTCAGACTCTCTTCTACCATCGGCGGAATCATCAGCCAGAAAACGACTGTCAGTATAGCACCTGTAACCAGAAAGGCACTAAGGATGCCAAATACGCGGTATTTCATCCGACAGCGGTATTGGAAGAATTTCACCAAAGGGAACAATATATAGGCAATCAGCCAGGCCAGAAAGAACGGAACGAGCACATTACTCAGTCTGTTCAACAACATCACGATGCCCACCAGTATCAGAACACCGATGGCTCCACGAATGAAACTATCAAACGTGATCTGTCCTTTCTCATTCGTCATCATCGTCCTCTGGATTTCCTCCGTTTGTATCCAACTGATTATCCAACTTGATGCCTACATCACCTAGATTGCTCACCGACACGACCATCGGGATATATTCATCAGTTTGGGGATGGCAGACGCTGGCAGCAAAGAAAAGATTATTTCCCTCCACCTTATCGAACACCAACCCTTCCAAAATACCCGTTTTGCGATAATCGTCATTCAAAAGGCTCTCAAATGCAGCTTTGGTGAACGACTTGCTGAAGAAGACACTACCATCGGCACGGATAATGCGCAACGAAATACGATTGTCCACGTATTTCTGTCCTGTTTCATCCTTAACCATACGGAGACTGTCGTCAGGTGTACGATTCACTACCACCTGATAATTCTTGTTCAGCCACTTTACGTCTGTCGTTTGATTATAGTCCTGCATACGAACAGGAGCCTGCAACTTAGGTTTCTCAGCCTTCGGGGCTATAATATCGTCATGCTTCTTTTTTTCACCACAGCTGACAACGAGCATGGCCAACATACAAAAAAACACTATCTTTACGAGCTTCTTCATTACTTTTGGTTTAATGATTCAGCTGCAAAGATAGTGCTTTCTTACTAAACAACCAAATATTTTTGACTTCTTTTTTAGTTTCTACCGCCAAAACCACCGCCACCAGGGCCACCCATGCCGCGGCGACCACGCTGTGCACGCTGTTCCTCCATATCCTTCTGATAGCTCTTGAACTGATCGGGAGTCAGGATTTTCTCCAACTCGGCATCGTATTTCTTCTGGTTCTCTTCTCTCTGCTTACGCATCTCTTCGAACTGAGCGCGCTGCTCCTCAGTCATCTGAAAGCCACCGCCACCCATCTGGGGAGCGCCTTGACCACCCTGACCTGCCTGACCACCGCCACGACGGCCACCCATACCACCTGGACGTCCACCGCCCATACGGCCCATACCCATGCCAGGACCCATTGTCTCGGCATTCTTGGTATTCAACTCCAGAAGCTTCTTGGCCTGGTCAGCATCAAGCTTGTACTTCTCAACCATCGCATCTGTGCGCTGCTTGATCATCTCTGTTCTGTCAAACTGTGGACGTTGTCCGTTGTTACCTTGTGCCATTGCGGTTGTACCCATCAGTACAGCAGCGGTCATAATCATTACGAATCGTTTCATGTTACTTCAAATTTTTAATGTTTCTAACTAATTATTTTGATTTGCAACTATCTATTTGACACCAAAACGGCAAAAAAGTTTAATTGAAATAAAAAAAATCGCTATGACTTTCAGCAAAACGCCATTTTTTTATTATCTTTGCCCATCATTTACCAACGAACATGAAAAGAATCATCTACATATTGCCCATTCTCCTTTGGACACTCTGTGCCTGCAAGGGTGAAAAAGCAGACGAAAGTGCTGTTTATCAAGCTACCGACACATTGCCGATGCTGATTACGCAGATACAGAAATGTTCACGACTTTATACAGCCGAGGTAAAGGTCCATAAGATTGTGACCCATGACGATGTCATTCGATTGAAAGGCAGTCTGCTGCAAAAAGACTTCAACTTTAAGGTTCCCTTGGGCGAGCGGAAGATTGCGATCCCTATGGATGCCACTCTTAAGGCTTATATTGATTTCAGCCAATTCTCAGAGAAGAATGTCGAGCGTTCTGGCGACAAGATCACCATCCTATTGCCAGAGCCAAAAGTGGTGATGACCAGTTCAAAAATCAACCAAAAGGAGATTCGCGAATATGTAGCCCTCTCGCGTGCCCACTTCAGCGATGCCGAAATGGCCAATTATGAACAGCAAGGACGAGCAGCCATCATCCAGAGCATTCCGCAATTAGGAATCTTCGAGATAGCCCGCGAGAACTCAGCCCGCATCCTAGTGCCGATGCTAACGGAATTAGGCTATCAGGAAGAGAACATCACCATTGCTTACCGTAAGCAGTACGGTGTTGAAGATTTGAAGAAACTATTAGAGATTATCCCATGAGAAAAACGATAGAGAACATCCGAAGCATCACCGTTGCTGCCGCCATCATAGCAGTTATCCTGTTAGCAGTATGGGTATATCGTTCCTTGGGCGATGCCCGTCTGGAGATGGGTTCAGACGACAGTATCGGGCTCACACCAACACAGATAGAGAGTATCAAAGCCGTTGGGGAATGGGAGTTTTTGAGTATCAGTACAGAGGAATTGGTGGACACCACCCGTAAACGTCTCTTCAGCGACGACCAATTGGTACGTATCTATTATGGCACATTGCGCCTAGGTGTTAATATGAAACAAGTGAAGCCAAAATGGATACGGCAACGGAATGACACCCTCTTCCTGAGATTACCCAAGGTGGGACTTTTAGACCATGACTTTATCGATGAGGCCCGCACAAAATCGTTCTTTGAGAGTGGGACCTGGAAGGCCGAGGATCGTGAAGCCCTGTACAAGCGCGCCTACAGGAAGATGATAGCCCATTGTCTGACAACCGCCAACCTCAACACGGCAGAAGACAATGCCCGTGAAAGCTTTAAGAAACTGTTACGCTCAATGGGATATAAGAACATAGACATTCAATTCGAGAAATAATATCGACACAAAAATGGACTGGCTTAATCAAATATTGGAAGAAATAAGCGGTTGGTTATGGGGGTGGCCAATGATTATCCTATTATTAGGTACACATATTTATCTAACCATCATCCTACGATTCCCGCAGCGTAAGATTTTCACAGCGATACGACTCTCTGTGAAGCGCGATCCGAATGCAAGCGGTGATGTGTCCCAATTCAGATCGCTGGCCACCGCTTTGGCTGCCACTATCGGAACAGGCAACATCATCGGTGTGGCCACAGCTGTTGCCTTAGGCGGACCTGGTGCCGTTTTGTGGTGCTGGCTGACGGGTGTTTTTGGCATCTCCACAAAATATGCAGAAGGACTATTGGCCATCAAATACCGCACGAAGACGGCTGAAGGAAAAATGCTAGGAGGTCCGATGTATGCCTTAGAACGTGGTCTCGGTTGGAAATGGCTTGCCATTTTGTTTGCCATCTTTACCGCCTGCGCCTCCTTTGGCATCGGTAATACCGTGCAAGCCAACGCCATCGCCACCCTGACCTTCGAAACTTACGGTGTTTCACCTTATATCACAGGCACCTTTGTATGCCTGATGACAGGTGCTGTGGTCTTGGGAGGTGTAAAAAGCATTGCCCGCGTATGTGGTATGTTGGTTCCTTTTATGGCGTTCTTTTATGTCATCGGTTGTATCATTATCCTTTGTCTGAATGCAGACTATCTGTGGCCTGCTTTGAAACTGATCGTCGTCTCAGCGTTCAGTCCCCAGGCTGCAGGTGGCGGTTTTATCGGCACCACCGTCATGATGGCAGCCCGTTTTGGTATAGCACGAGGATTGTTCTCCAATGAATCTGGTCTCGGTTCTGCACCCATCGTTGCCGCTGCGGCTCAGACACGCAACCCCGTTCGTCAGGCACTTGTTTCCTCCAGTGGCACCTTCTGGGATACGGTCGTCATCTGCGCCCTGACAGGAATGGTTATTGTGAGCAGTATCATCGCCTACCCCGACATCAGTTATGAGAATGGTGCTACACTCACAAAAGCTGCATTCTCTAAGATTCCTGTAATTGGAACGCCCCTGCTCACCTTTGGTCTGCTGACTTTCGCTTTTTCAACCATCTTAGGCTGGTGTTATTATGGCGAACGGGCTGTAGAATATCTAAAGGGCAGAAAATGGGTTATTGCCTACAGAGCCATCTATATCGCCGCCGTTTTAATCGGTAGTGTCGTCAATCTGGCTATTGTCTGGAATCTAGCAGACTGCATGAATGCTCTGATGGCTATACCCAATCTGATTTCACTATTGTGTCTCAGTGGTATCATTGTACATGAAACCAGGGAATATCTTTGGCGTGGACAACTTGATAAGGAAATGGAAGATACTACTTCTTACGTAAATCCACGCAGTCAACGACCTTGACGATATCTCCTTCCACCAGAAAGCGTATATCATAATCACCAAAAGGCATACCATAGATCCGTTCTGCATCATCATGATAGGAGGGGCGAGGATCTAAGGAGAGTGTCTGGCGTAAGGCTTCCAAGTCTGACGGAGAGAAAAGATCAGCCAAGTGTTCAGGGAATTCCACCTCCAACATTTTCCATGCAGTCTGATCCACAAAACCGCTTTTGGCCTCCGGATGGCTATCGGCATAAACCACGTAAGGTTTAATATCATAGATTGGTGTACCATCCATGAGATCAGCGCCCTTCACATAGATAACAGGACCCAGGTCTGGATGTTCCTCTATTCTGTTGAGACGTACGCACGAAAGGCCAAGACGATTAGGGCGGAAAGGAGAACGCGTGGCAAAAACGCCCATCCTGATATTTCCTCCCAATCGCGGCGGCCTTACCGTCAGGCTCCCGTCTCCTGTATCTTGACTCCTGACTCCTGAAAACTCCCAGATCAGCCACAGATAGTCAAATTCTTCGATACCTCGCAAGGCCTCCATACGTCTGTATGGGGGTTCGAAAACGATGCTGCCCATTAGGTTTTCAGCAAGACCACTCTGGCGCGGAATGCCAAACTTCGACTTCAACGGCGAACGGAAATGAGCTATCGGTAATATCTCCATCGGGTGCAAAGTTAGTTAATTTTATTGAAACATTTCTCACATTCACTTTTTTTTTGTATCTTTGCCACAGAATTTATGAGAATCGTAACTATGGATACGAAGACAATCCTTTTGGCACTGACCATGCTGTTTACAATAGGTCAAGCAAAGGCAGCTGACGACTACAAACAGTCCTCAGAGTATCTGACTTTGAGGGATTCCATGCACCATGCTTTCAATGATGCTGATAGCGCACGCTTTTTCCCTGCTGTCACCCGACTAGAAGACTATCTGCTACAACAAGGTGATTTACATGCCTATTATACCCAACGATGCAACGAAATTGTGTTCCAACTGAACCGCCAAAACATCTACGAGGCATATGTTTTAGCACGCAACCTCTCTATGGAATTACGCGAGAAAAAGTTGGAAAAGGAAATGTACATGGCCTATAACATGTTAGGTCATCTGAACCGTTATTGCGGCAACAAGGAAGCGGCTAAGCGCAACTTCAACTACGTCATCAGCGAGATGGAGAAATATGGCTACTATGAGAGCATGCCACCCATCTATCTGAATCTCGTCAACGTAGAACTTGACGATGATCCAGATGAAGCACGGCAACTCCTGGAGAGAGCCTTAGAGATTGCGAGGAAATACTCACCAGAACGCGTGTTCGACATTGAAACACGCAAAACCCTTAGCTATTTTAATAGTGGTAATATTGACAAATTTCTCGAAGGCTACAAAGAATACCGTAAGGGAGTAGAAGAAGGTCTGTCGTCTGTACATGGCCGCACCCTAGAAGTCTATTATCTGGCCTGCATGGGCAAGACCGACGAGGCGGTGGCTCTGGCCAAGAAAGAATTGGGCGAAGATAGTGGCGATGCCATCACCAAGGTTTACGAGATGGCTGGCAGATGGAAAGATGCTTTTGAGTCTCTCCGTCAAGAGACTGCAGCCAAGGACTCTATTAACAATGTCGTATTGATTAACAGTATGGCAGGCGTTCGCGAGCAGCTCACCCTTCATGATGTAGAGCGTAAGACAGCCCGTAACCGAAGCATCGCCTTTACCATCGGAATCCTCCTGTTAGCTCTTTTGGTGGCAGCACTTTCCTATATCATTCTGGCACGCCGTCGTCACATGCGACAATTGAAAAGAGCCTATGACCATGCCTTGGAGTCAGACAAAATGAAGTCGGCCTTCATCCGTAACATCACCCATGAGGTGCGTACTCCGCTGAATATCATCAGCGGCTTTGCACAGGTTATTGCCGACCCGGAATTGGTAGCTGGCCCTGAAGAGCGGGCTCATATCGCAGGAATGATGCAGAAAAATACCCAGCTTATCACATCGCTCGTCGACGAGATGCTGGAGCTCTCACTCAACGAGAACTCCCCGGAGAAAGTAGCCAAGGACGATTCCGTGGAAGTGAACGACCTGATACGCGACTTCCTACAAGAAAATGAATATAAGGTCAACAAGGCCATTAAATTGCAGTTTGAGAGCAGCCTCTCTGAAGATTTCTGTCTGCAGACCAACGAGGGGATGCTCAAGCGAGTGGTCACCCTGCTGTTCGACAATGCCGTTAAGTATACCAAGGAAGGCGCCATCACCTTGAAGGCAAATGCCGATGATGAACAGGTGACGCTGGCTGTGGAGGATACAGGCACAGGCATTCCCGAAAAAGAAGCAGAGACCATCTTCGACCGTTTTGTCAAACTCGATACCTTTAAGGAAGGCCTTGGTCTTGGACTACCTCTCTGCAGAATGATTGTCGAGCGATTAGGTGGTACCGTCAATCTCGACACCACCTATAAGCAAGGAGCCCGTTTCATTGTCAAATTAAACAGATAATCAGATATGAAAAAACAATTGTTTTTATTTTGTGCAGCGGTGATGACTTTCGCCTGCTGCCAAGCCGCTCAGAAAGTGGACGAGTTTACCACCAAGAGTGGCAAGAAAGTAACGATTACGTGCATCAAGCACGCCAGTATGGAAATCAACTACAACGGTACGGAGATACAGATTGATCCCGTAGGCTTCGGTGTACAACCCACTACGGACTACAACCAGTTCCCCAAGGCCAACATTATCCTGATCACTCACGAGCATAAGGATCATTTTGACCGTGAGGCCATCACCTGTGTACGCACCCCCGCCACCAGCATCTATTCTAATACTGCGGTGTATAACATGTTCCGCAACAGTATTCCACTGAACAACGGTGACAGTATCGTCTATGCTCCCGATATCAAGATTGAGGCTGTTCCTGCCTATAACTACACAGAAGGTCACACACAGTTCCATCCCAAAGGTCGCGATAATGGATATATCCTCACTCTCGACGGACTGCGCATCTATATTGCTGGTGACACAGAAGACATCCCAGAGATGGAGGCCATCAAAGATATCGACATCGCCTTCCTGCCTTGTAACCAACCCTACACGATGACGATTGATCAAATGGTAAAGGCTGCGAAGACTATCAAGCCTAAGGTGCTCTTCCCTTACCACTACAGCCAGACGCCTGTCAATCAGGCTGTGATGAAGCTGGCAGGTAGCGGCATAGAGGTTCGCATCCGCGACTACCAGTAAATAAAAAATCGAGCATCACTGCTCGATTTTTTTGATGGTCTTATCGCCTAGCTTAAAGAGCAAGCCCGAACATTTCTGGGCATCAACTTTATAAGCCTTCAGTTCTATCCTGTTCCAATTGATCTGGTCTGTACGCTGAGCCAAGGGAGCATGCGGAATCAGGGAACCATCACGTACCAAGATCACAGCAGGAATCTTACCTGCCTCGATCGTCTGATAACCACCCTCGTAGACTTTGCCACTCTGATAGTCTATCCACTTTCCCTTCGGCAGATAGACATCACGACTGTTGCCGGATTCCAGTAGCGGGGCCACAAGGATTTGCGAACCAAACATATACTCATCCTCCACAAGCCAGGCACCCTTGTCCTGTGGGAATTCCACAAACAGGGCACGTACCATGGGCAAACCACGTTCTGAGCAGTCCTTTGCCTGCGCATAGACATATGGCATCAGTTTGTATTTCATCTCAGCACACTCACGGAAAGCCTGCGTGAACGACTCTGAGATTAACCAAGGTTCTGTGGGAGGTGCACCATGAGCTCTCGTATGAGAACTGAGGAAACCGAAGGGTAGCCAACGACGATAGATATCCTCAGGCGAGGCTGTCACGAAACCACCCATATCGTGGCTCCAGAACGAGAAACCGCTCAGGCCGAAGCTCAGGCCACCACGCAGATCACCCAACATACCTGTATTATTAGTTGCAGCATCGCCACCCCAATGGAGAGCATAACGCTGAGAACCTGCCCAAGCACTTCGTGCCCAGATAATACCCTCGCCAGGATGATTGTGTTCAACAACCTGCCAAAGGGCCTTATTATAGCGCAGCGGATAGAGGTTGTGCTCATAGAGTCCACCCTTGCCACTATGGTAGAAGCCGTTATAGGGAGCAGCCTCGCCAAAGTCGCATTTGATGGTAGAGACGCCCTGTTTCATCAGGCCCTCAATCTTCTCCTGATACCAACTGACAGTCTCTGGATTCGAGAAGTCAAGGATGGCATCTTCCACAGGCATACCACCTGTGGCATTCACCACATGCAGCCCCTTTTCAATGATCTCTGGGAAGAAACGGTTCTTCGGCGTAAAATAAGGCAACTGCCACAGACAGGTGTGGAACCCATCCTTCGACAGCTGCTTCAACATGCCTACAGGATCTTCGAAACGGTCCTTCGCAAACTGATAATCGCATTGCCAATCGACACCGAACCAACCTGTATCAAAGTGAATTACATCCGAAGGAATCTTATGAGCCCTCAGCTGATGAGCAATCTCAAGACCTTCCTCCTGAGAGAAATAGGTGATACGACTCATCCAGGTGCCAAAGCTCCAGAGTGGCAGCATTGGACTCTTACCAGTGATATTGGTATATTCATCGAGGATATCCTTGGGTTCTCCGAAGAACACGAAGAAGTCCATCTGCTCATCAGCCATAAACAGACGCTGGGAACCAATATACGAGGCTCCGAAGTCGCAGGTCACAGGCGCTGAAGTGTGCATGAAGATACCATAGCCACGATTCGAGAAGAAGAAGGGCACGGGCTTGTACTGCCCGTCGGTCTCAGGTCCCTGGGGATCTGTTACGGAAAGATGCACTTTCTGCCCCACCTTATTCAGCGAAGTAAACGACTCACCACAGCCGTAGATCCGTTCACCCGGTGATAGCAAAAACACAGGATTGATACTGCGTGAGTTATCTGAGCCTCTCTTGATAAATGAGAACGGCTGCAATTTCACCTGTGTTGAGTCATTATCTATCAAGTGCCTTGTCTGCGTCAGCACCTTCCCCTTCGCATCCTTGATCACAATACGGAAGGGGAACTTCTGGATCTCGATGCTGCCAAAGGCAGTTTTGTTAGTGATAAAACTCTTCTTAGCCTTGAAGGCATCGCAAAACATCACGTCGTCAACATCAGATATCTTAGGCTCTACAGGCGTGGTCAGCATCCTGATCCTCGCCGTTCTGGGCGAAATCCATTCTATTTTAATCTTCAACGCAGGATCGTTCTCATACGCTGCATCGGGGAAATCCAGCATCTGCATCCTCACAGGCCAGTACCCATTCAGGTTGAATGCCTGTCGCGGACTCATCCTGTATCGTTTCCACTGCACCAGTCCTTCACCCTTTGCGGCATCGAAACTCACGAGACTATCCGCAAAGAAATACGTATTCGACAGATCATAGAAGTCCGTCGACATATCCTTCTGCATACATTGCAGATACTGCACACCCGCATTTGTCTGTATCTGCGCAACAGATACAGAAGTGAATAATGGAATAGTGAATAGTATAAACAGTATTTTTCTCATACAACTTAACTACTTGATTTCAAATTCAATCCATGTTGGCTCTAAGGTAGGCGACTTGGCGGTGATAGAGCCGTTGCCAGTAACTACTACCATGCACTTACCGTGGAAGGCATGACGCTGGGGAGAGGTGAAACGCTCCATAGAAGTCTGG
>Ga0310690_10010278_pt1 | contig 11653 bp, 12 predicted proteins | sample AusTroGonzalo_MG_2_FD_207661 | JGI IMG/M metagenome (GOLD analysis project Ga0310690, IMG submission 207661) | Bovine rumen microbial communities from tropical cattle in Woodstock, Queensland, Australia - Gonzalo_04 (v2) (version 2) | ecosystem: Host-associated > Mammals > Digestive system >...
TTAACTGTTTTCATTCGAATTCTCTTTAAGTTTTTGTATTTCTTGTTTAAGTTTTTGGTTTTCGGCCTCTAAAGCCTCAATCTCGCTCATGTAAGCCCAAGTACCGTCTTCATCGCAGATGGCAATTCGTGCATCAAAATCCGGCGCTTCTTTTGTTTCGTGATACCATGTAACAGTCATTGTAAACTCCTTTCGTTTGATACAATGAATGCTTGAAAAAACGAAGAAGTCCAGTGAAATAGAAGAAAAATTTAAATAATATTGTAAATTATAAAACTTTTGAATATTATCAAATTATAATGGCTGAAAATGGAGATAAAAATGTCAGTTACACAAGAAAATGGAAAAGCTGGAGAACAAGAAGTTGTCGATTTGGTCTGTTGCCCGAATTGTGGTAAAAAGTTAATGCTTCTACCTAATAATTATCCTTTGTATGACATTCAGTGCACTGGCTGTAACTTCCGAGCACAAATTAAAACAGCTAATCATAAACCATCATCTATTGTCCGTGGTGCAGGTTGGGATATTATGGAAAAAGTGCTTAAAGCAGGCGTTCTTCCTCCACTGTTAATTCTGAATTTTAAATGGAAAGAAAAAAATGTATCACATCATGAAATTAGATTTTATCCCTTTGTTCCTAAAGATCATTTGAAAAAGTATACATTATCCCCTGAAGCAAGACGCGCTAATTATAGAATGTTTAATTATGTGGACATGGATAAGTTACCTTATTTTATTCTGTACCAAAAGTAACTTAAAGGATTAAAGATGCCTAATAAAGACAATATAAATACTGGAAATTCTGGAGAATATTTTGTTGCCGGAGAACTGGCTAGAAGAGGATACATAGTCGCGGTTCCTATGTCAAATGTTGAAAATTTTGATATTTTAGCCATTCATAGAGTTTCTCATAAGCAAATAGCCGTACAAGTTAAGACTACTGGCAAGAATCAAAAAAAATGGACTTTGACTGCTAAAAGTGAAAAATTGATAGAAGATAATGTATTTTATATATTTGTATCACTAAACAACTTAGACATTCCCTCATATCATATTGTACCAAGTAAAGTTGTTGCTAAAACAATTAAAGAAAGTCACAAAAAATGGCTCAACACTCCTAGCAAGAGTGGAGAAAATCACAAAGATAACAATCTCCGAAATTTTGCAGATGAGAAAGATGTGTATCTAAATAGGTGGGATTTGTTAAACTAACTGGCCAAGATCACATAAAACAACTAATCCTTCTTAACCTCAGCGACCTGTTTTTCATCAAACATTGCATAACCGGAGGCGGTATAAGTGATTGGCTTGATTTTGCCTTCTTTCATCCAATATCTGATGGTTGAAACCGGAAGTCCTGCCAATTTTGCAAACTTGGCAATCGTCAGAAGCTTTCCTTGCGGCTCAGCTTTTTCAACATCAAGCAAGTCAATCATCATTTTGAGTGAGCGATTGAGCGCCGTCAGCATAAACCTGTAATAAGGCTCGCTGTTTTCTTTGGTTTGATAGGTTTCTAAAGCGCTTAAATATCTTTTACGGTCAATTTTTCTGATAATAATCGGCGCATAACCGCTCTCAAGTAACATACTGTTGAGGAGCAATCGCGCTGTCCGCCCGTTGCCGTCAACAAACGGATGAATTGAAACCAAGCGATAATGCGCTTCTATGGCTTTGAGCAATGCATCATCACTTTTTTCGAGCAACCATTTACCAAAGTCACGCATTAAATCCGGCACTTTGAGCGGATTTGGCAAAACTGTTTGTGAACCGGATATCCGAACTCTGACCGAACGATAAAAACCGGCATTTGTGTCATCTATGCCCGATAAAATAATTTTATGAATCTGCAACACATAATTTTCATCAATTTTGACCTTATTTTTAGCGGCATGACAGATAAAATCAAAAGCGTTAGCGTGATTTCTGGCTTCCAAATAGTCGTTTATCGGTTTGGCGCCGGTGGTGATTTGCTCTTCAATCGCCAGTTCAGTCTCGCGCCTGGTCAAAGTATTACCCTCAATCGCGTTTGAAGTATAAGCAAGCTCGGTCTTGAGCCATTTATCCAAGACCTTTTGATTGTCCTTATTTTGCAATAACTTTTGCAGTTTCTTGCGGTTTTCTTCAATTTTAAAGCGGATTTCCTGCATACTAACCTCATACTTCATAGTTTTAATATATTTAAACTATAAACCTTTAATAACCACTTGTCAAGATAATACTTCATAGTTTTATAAAATACTAAGTATGAAGTTGGAATTACGGCTTATTCCAAAGCCTTTACACCCCTGTCTTAACAATCCCTTTGCCGAATTTGGCTTCCAGTTCGTCAACGAGGTGTGAGAGTTTGTCGTCATGAGGTTTGACTTCCTCAAACAGCGATTGTTGCACTTCGCCATAGGTCAAATGTGTCAGAGTTACGCCGGTTGAGCGATAAATTAAATTCGGCCGGTAGAGTTGCTTTAAGAGGTTTATGGCGGTCATGCGCACTTCTTGGTCGCCGTTGGTCGGGTTCGGCAGTTTCGCCTCGATAGCGAGATATTTGAAGTCCTTTGTGCGGAGCATAACTTCCACCCCTTGGCAAAATCCGTTCCACCGCCTGAGTTTTTGACAAGCTTCGTGGACATGCCGATTTAATTCATGCTCCAGATATTCCAAACTCTGCGTGAAATCCTCAAAACTGCGGGTAACTTGTATGCTCTGCGGTGCGGTGGGCTCATTATTTACCAAAGATGTCGCAATACCGGTCAGTTCGCTTTTAAGGTTCAACCCGTTAATGCCAAAAGCTTTTCTAATCCAACCGTTGTCCTTTTCCACAAAATCCTTAATCGTGAAAATCCCGCTGAACTTCATGTGCTCGCTGTTTTTGCGCCCGATACCGCTGACGTCCTCAATCGGCATCTCGCCTACAATATCCAAGATTTTATCCGGCGGAATAACGAATATCCCATTGTTGCTTTTCGCCTTATCGCTTGCCAATTTCGCCAGCGTTTTAGAAGTTCCTAACCCGATAGAAACGGGAATACCGACCTTATCCCAAACCGTCTGGCGGATATTTTTGATAATATCGGTATAGGTGGAGTGATAAACCTTGTTGAGCGAAGTCAAATCAATAAACGCCTCATCAACTGAGGTCACTTCAACATCAGGGCTGAAAGTCTTAATTGTGTCCATCACCTCGCGCGAAATCTCGGTATAGCGGTGGTGGCGAGCCGGAATACAAATCGCGGCCCTAAAGTTCGGCTTAACCTGAAAATACGGTTGGCCCATTTTAATCCCGAGAGCTTTGGCTTCTTTTGAACGCGATACAATTATGCCCTTACTGCTTGCGCCGGTCATCACGCATACTGGCTTACCTTGCAAATCGGGGTTATCTTTCCGCTCGCAAGAAACAAAAAAGCAGTCACAGTCAACCAATGCTATAACGTGCTGGCGCATTTTACCTCTTCAATGTTCTATTTCTGTTCTATTATTAGCGCAGAAATTTTTTTAGTCAATAAGTTCATGATGATTTTACCATATTTTCTCCGTTTGGCTGTGTTAAATAAAACCTTTTGAGGTAAATACAGATTTTTAGAAAATATATCATTTTTTCTAAAATTGCTTCTGTTTATATTTCAGATACTTTAAGGATTTTTTTATTTTTGCATTGATAAACTTTTATCAAAATTAAGAAAGGATAAAACGTGAAAATTTTAGTATTAAACGGTAGTTCTACCAGACAATGAAAGAAAAGCAAATGAAAAAATTTTTAATGGCGGCTTTAATAGGATTATTACCGATCCCCAATCTTGTTTTTGCTAATGACGTGCGGGTAATTCCTTATCCGAATGGACTGGATATAAAATCCGAAGGTGCTTCTGCGGCACCCCAAGAAATAACTCACAAAGCCTCACCTTATTTTAACATGCCGGATGTTTTTGAACTCACCTCTAACGATCATTTGACAATTTTGACGCATTATCCGACATATCAGCAAACAACGGAATATTCTTGCGGTCCGGCAGATGCACTGACCATTTTATGGTATTATGGCAAGAATGATGTTACCGAAAAAGAATTGATAGAAAAAATGGGCTCAAGTTTTGAAACCGGAACCACTGTGAAGGGGATAGCAAATTACTTTAACAGCCTTGGCTGGAATGTTAAAACAAACCTTGAGGGAAAATCATTTGACGATTACAAGAAATTTGCTGATTTTGTGCAGGAAGAATTAAAATCGGGGTATCCGATTATGGTAGAAAATGTTTTTATGGGTGGACATTGGCGTGTTATTATCGGATATGATACAATGGGAACAAAAACAACCGCTGATGATGTTCTGATTTTTGCCGATACTTACGATGTGGCAGACCATAAACAAGACGGATATTCAATTGAAAACGGAGAAAACTTTTTCTGGACTTGGTTTGACTATCAAGTATTGCCGGAAAATGAAAGGAAACAACCGTTTGTCGTGGCATATCCGACCAAAACCGATGAATTATAAAATGTATCATTGGAAGTATCTCTTTTCTGATTTGTTCATGAGTGGCAAGGATATAAGATACGAACTTGGGTGGGTCAGAGGCCTGTAAAATCAAGGCAAAATGGTCTGAGTTAGCTTTGGTCCAAAAGTATCTATTTTGGTGTGGCGAGCGGTATCTTTTCAAAAACCATCAAAAGTGACATCTTGGTCGCATCAAACGAATCTTTTGCAAACACCCGCAAACATTGGGCTTTCTCGCCCCCTTTAAAACAGAAAAAAGAGGAAGTATATCTTTCCTCTTTTTATTATGGTGGGTCCGGTAGGACTCGAACCTACGACCAGACCGTTATGAGCGGCCGGCTCTAACCAACTGAGCTACAGACCCACACCACAAAAGCAAAAGCGAATATAACACTATTTTACGCGTTGTCAAGAAAACTTCTTAATTTTCTTGAACGGCTTGGATGTTTCAATTTTCTCAATGCCTTAGCTTCAATTTGACGGATACGTTCCCTTGTAACGGAGAACTGTTGTCCGACTTCTTCCAAGGTATGATCGCTGTTCATTCCGATACCGAATCTCATTCTCAGCACCCTTTCTTCTCTGGGTGTAAGGCTTGACAACACTGCCGAACAAGCCGAACGCAGATTCGCCTGAATAGCGGCATCCAAAGGTTGTGTTACGTTCTTGTCTTCTATAAAATCTCCCAAATGGCTATCTTCCTCATCACCGACGGGAGTTTCCAAACTGATAGGTTCTTTGGCAATTTTCATTACCTTACGCACTCTGTCCAAAGGCATGGAAAGACGCACCGCCAATTCCTCCGGTGTCGGTTCTCTGCCCATTTCGTGTAACATTTGTCTTGAAGTACGCACCAATTTGTTAATGGTTTCAATCATATGCACGGGAATACGGATAGTCCTTGCCTGATCTGCAATAGACCTTGTAATGGCCTGTCTTATCCACCAAGTAGCATAAGTTGAGAATTTATAACCCCTGCGGTATTCAAATTTATCAACCGCCTTCATCAATCCGATGTTACCTTCCTGAATCAAATCAAGGAATTGCAAGCCTCTGTTTGTATATTTCTTGGCAATGGAGATAACCAAACGCAAATTTGCTTCAATCATTTCATTTTTTGCTTTGGTAGATTCCTGTTCGCCTTTTTTCACGGTAGATACAACGCGACGATATTCAAAAGTGGGCATTCCCGCTTCGTCTGCCAAAGATGCTATTGCCGAGCGGATTTGATTTATTTCTTCGGTATGCAAAGTCGTAAAGGTGTGCCAACTTTTACCCGATTTTTCGGATATTTCTTTCATCCAATTAGGGTCAAGTTCACTGTTACGATAAACCTCCAAAAAATCTTCACGCTTGATTTTGCAACTTTGAGCAAGACGCAACAATTTACCTTCCAGCATCATCAAACGCTTGTTGATGTCGTTTAACTGATCAACAAGCTGTTCTATTCTAAGCGGGTTAAGGTGGACGCTTTCCATCAAAGCAACCATCTCGCTTTTCAATTTTTGATATTTATTTTCAAGTGCAGGCGATATGTTTTTGCCCGTTGTCAATGCCTTCAGTCTTTGTTCCTGATATTTTCGCAAAGTTTCGTATGATGAAAGTATTTGAGAAAACGTGTCATTAACCTTCGGCAAAAGTGCTACTTCCATTTGAGCAAAGGAAACAGAGGGAGTGCCGTCGTCATCATCAAAATCATCTTCTTCCGGTTCGGAATCTTCCTCATCATCTTCATCATCAATAATGTCATCTATATCATCGGCTTCGGAATCGCTGTCGTCATCTTCTTCATCTTCGCCGTCATCACCGAAGTCATCATCGTCATCAAAGTCGTCGTCTTCCTCCTCCACCGCATCATCAAAGTCTTCTTCCGCATCATCAATGTCATCATCAGACTCTTCCTCTTTTTCGGCTTTGACAACCACTTCATCATCACCGGTTTTCAACGTCAAATCAGCGGAAAGTTTTAATTTATCGGAGGCGGAGAGTCCTTTTTGTTCCGGAGAATCGCCGTAAGTGGCATCAAGGTCTATAATTTCCCTCAACATCATTTTTCCGGAATCAAGGGCTTCTTTCCACATTTCTATTGCCTTAAATGTCAAGGAAGATTCGCACAATCCGCCTATTAAGACGTTATTGCCCGCTTCTATTCTTTTGGCTATGGCAATTTCACCTTCACGGGATAAAAGTTCCACAGAGCCCATTTCCCGCAAATACATACGAACGGGGTCATCTGTTCTGGTTCCTATTTCATCACCTATATTACCGATATCTTCTTCATCTTCGGTATCGTTGGAATCGTTATCGGCGGAGTTGTTATTGTCGTATTCTTCCTCCTCTTCCTCATTCTCAATCAGGTTTATTCCCATATCGGAAAGGGACGACATAACATCTTCTATGTATTCGGAATTACCTTTTTCTTCGGGTATAACGCTGTTAAGCTCATCAACCGTGATATAGCCTCTGTCCTTGCCTTTAGCTATCAATTTTTTGACAGCTACTGTCATAGAATCCATCAAAGCGTCATCGTGTTCATCAGAATCAATTAAATTGTTGTCGGATACAGCCGTCATAAAATAGTACCTCACCCGCCAAACCACCTTTCCACAAAGATACCTATACGGCGATAAGCCATTGCTTAAGGTAAGTTCAGCATTGTTATTTCCAGAAAAAACGATATTTGTTACAACTTTTATTGTACTTTGTCAATTTATTTTATGCAAAGTTACGGGCAATATCGTTTACTTCATTATATTTTAAGAAAAATTTTTCATTATTGCAGTTAAAGCTCGCCGACATACATATCCATACCGGTAGCCGTTTGTACCATAATGCTGTTTTTTTCCACTTTTTGAGTGCCGATTTTAGCCACATCTTCCAAAGACACGTCGGTAACTTTACCTTGTTGCCAAGCCACCATACGTTGTGTTTCGCCCTGTGCCAGCATATCAACGGCGTGAATACCGAAAGCGGTTGCGGCGATTCTGTCCCAAGATGAGGGAATACCGCCCCTTTGCACATATCCCAACACGGTGTAACGAGAACTGAACTTATCGGGATATTCGTTTAATTTTTCGCTAAGATAATGAGCTATACCGCCATATCTGACATTGTCTCCCTTTCCTGACAATACCGCTTCTCCTTCTATCGTTTTAACGCCCTCCGCAACAACGATAAGGATATGATCGGCACCCATATTTTTTCTTTCTCTTATTTTTTTAAGAATACCTTCCATAGTATAGGGGATTTCGGGAATAATACAAATATCCGCTCCGCCTGCTATGGCAGACATCAAGGCAAGGTGTCCCGCATCACGTCCCATAACTTCCATAATCATAACTCTGTGATGACTTGCCGCCGTTGTTTGTAATGTGTCCAATGCTTCGGTACATATATCCAATGCGGTGGAAAATCCGACAGAGTGTTCCGTCAAAGGTGTATCTTTATCAATGGTTTTGGGAATACCCACCATTCTTACGCCTGCTTTTTTGCACAAGCTGCCGCATATACGCATACTGCCGTCGCCGCCGACAATAACCAAAGCATCAAGTCCCAATTCTTTTACGCCTTCCCTGAAAGAATCAGTCAAATCAACCTCACTGCCGTCAGGCATCTTCCAAGCAAAAGGATTACCCTTGTTTATAGTACCAAGCATAGTTCCGCCAAGTCTTGCAAAGGGTGTAAAGTCCTGTATTCCCAGCTTTCGCCAACGCAAAGGACGCAAAGCCAATCCCTCCGTGCCGTCCAAAATACCGTAAACTTCCCAGCCGTAATGCAATACAGCACGATAAACAACCGCCTTTATCACCGCATTTAAGCCCGCACAATCTCCGCCGCTGGTAAATATACCTATTCTTTTGATTTCTTCCGACATTTTCTAACCTTTCTTTGACGCAAACTCTTTACAACATACTTCTTTTTTGTTTTTACAAAACATAGCTTACAGGCTATATTTTCGGTTTACGATACGGATTCTAAAACATTAACGGTTTACAAAAAGTTTAAACGGATAATTTTCTTGCAAATAAGGAAAAAAACTGTTTTTTTATTATTGTCGGTTTTAATTATCGGAGAGTTATTTTGTTTTTATATGAAAAATGGAAAAAGCTGCTTAAGTATTTGTATGATAAAGCAATAGAGCTTTCGGGCAGGAAAAATGCGGTTTACATACTTGCGGCCGTTTCTTTTATAGAAAGTTCGTTTTTCCCTATACCTCCCGATATTTTACTGATTCCCATGATTTTGGCTAAACCGCAAAAGGCATTTTTCTTTGCTTTTGTCTGTACGCTTTCCAGTGTATTGGGCGGGTGGTTCGGTTACTTTATAGGTCTTGGCTTGTATGATGTCATAGCCGTACCTTTGCTGAACTTTTACCACTACACCGAGCAATTTAAAAGTTTTTGCGATTTATACAATGAGTGGGGTGCTTGGTTGGTTTTGGGTGCGGGTATCACTCCTTTCCCCTATAAAATCATTACGATTGCCAGCGGTTTTACGGGATTGAATCTTATTACTTTCAGTATAGCCTCCCTGATTGCCAGAGGCTTACGTTTCTTTATTATTGCCGTGCTTTTGTATTTTTTCGGCAAGAAAATGGAAACTTTCATTTACAAAAATCTCGGTTGGCTTTCTGTTTTGTTTTTTGTGTTATTGTTCGGCGGATTTCTGCTGCTTAAATACGTTGTGTAAAGAAAGGGGACAAAAATGTTTGTAACAAGGTTTGCACCGTCTCCTACGGGATATTTGCATTTGGGACACGCTTATTCGGCACTTACCGCTTATCGTAAAGCACAAGAAAAAAACGGAAAGTTTATTTTGCGGATAGAGGACATAGATTCTTCCCGTTGCAAAGAACAGTTTTATACGGCAATTTATGAGGATTTGCAATGGTTGGGCATATCTTGGGAAAAAGAAGTTTTAATACAATCCGAACACTTGAAAGATTATGCGGATATGTTGGCAAAATTGGATAAAATGGGCTTGATTTACCGTTGTTACTGCACCCGAAAAGAAATAAAGGAACAATCCGAAAAAATCTTCGGAGCTCCGCACAAAAACGAAACGGTAATTTATGCAGGTACTTGTCGCAATCGTACCCCTTCGGCAGAAGATGAAAACAAACAATTTTCTTACCGCCTGAACATTGATAAGGCTGTGGATTACTTAAAAGGCAGGGATTTATATTGGCAAGATGAAGAAGCGGGAGAGGTAAAGGCAAATCCTTTTCGCTTCGGTGATGTCATTTTGGCACGCAAAGACTGTCCTACCAGCTATTATATGGCTTGTACCTTTGATGATGCAAGGCAGAAAATAAACTATATAACCAGAGGCAAAGACCTTTTTGAAGCCACGGATATACAGGTTTTATTGCAAAATCTGCTGGGTCTGCCGACTCCCGTTTACTATCATCACCCGCTTGTTTGTGATGAAAAAGGGCAAAGACTTGCCAAACGCTCCGATTCCGCAAGTATCAGGCAATATCGCGAACAGGGAATGTCGCCGACAGATGTTCTTAACCTTATCGGATTACAATAATATCCGACAATACCGTCTCTTTCATTTTTAATTTACAATATAGATAAAATGTTCTACCATCGGCGATACTTCAGTTTATGATATTTGGATTAAAAAGATGAAACATTTTGCTTTATTTTCGGGATTATTGTTTATGACTTTTGCATTAAGTGCCTGCCCGCACTCCGATGAACAGGTTATCGGATATAATGATGACGGACTTGCTATGGTCAGGGTTTGTGAGTCTTTGGGCAGCTTTGAAAATACTTCCGCTTTTGCTTCGTCTTGCAGAATAGAATTAAGGGATTACCGCGGAAATCCCGCCGAATAAGTTTGTTAATAGGATAAAGATATGGGAAAATCTATTCTCCCCCGTTTTCCTCCGTTGAAATAAACAGTTTTACAGGTTGCCATATTTCTTCGTCTTTTTCTTTTTCCTTTTCTTCCGCCGCCGTTTTCAGTACCCTTTCAATAAAGGCGTTTTTTGCATTTGTATATTTTTGGTGGTCTTTTCTGAAGGCATCGGAAAGACTTTGTTTTAAAAGGTCATATTCTTCAACACATTCGGGATGACTCAACAGATAATCCCTGAACATAATCTGATTATTCCAGCTTTCACCGTTGACGATTTCTATATGGATATAGTGAGTGGGGGCGTCGTACTCATGGTGCATTTTCTTTGCCAGCACCATTTTATACTTTTCAATTCTGTCCAAAACATCATAGCCTGCTTCCGTTAAAAGAGGTACAGCCCTTTGCAGTGCTTCAACACAATCAACACCGACGGCAATATCCATCACGCTTCTGACACTTAAGCCCGGAATAGCTGTACTGCCGATATGCTCAATCAACAAAACGTCATCTCCCAAAAGTTCCTGCAAAATATCTCTTTCTTTTTGGAATCTATGCCTCCAGACGGGAGTATATTTGATTAACTTTCTTCTTTTCTTGGGCAGCTTAGGCATAATCCAATCCTTAAAATAAATAAAGCTTTGCTGTTTTTTACACTTTTTAAAGAACAAATTAAAGCACAAAAAGAAAAATAACAAGTAAAGTAAAGAAAGTCGGTTTTTTTGTAAAAATACACTTGTCAAACGGCTTATGTTGGTATAAAAGTTGCCTGTCAGTTCGGGTGTGTAGCTCAGTTGGTTAGAGCGTTACGTTCACATCGTAAAGGTCGCAGGTTCGAATCCCGCCACACCTACCATTTCAAGTCCAAAATCTTAACATTTGCATATAAAAAATTTGTTTGGTATGATGCGGGTTATTCGTTAATACAAACTGTATGAGAAATTGAAAATGCAATCTTTTATGCCGAACGATATTTATGTTGCCAAAAGGCAAAATGACACTCTTTTTTTTGAAGAAAAGGATTTTGTCAATAGGAATCTTTTATCAATACTGCAAAAAATTTATCAAAATTATCCCGGCTTAAAAGGTGTTGTGTTCAAAAAATGCGTATTTAATCATATCCTTATGCAAAATGTTACCTTTGATAAGTTTTTAAAGTTTAAAGAGTGTACTTTCTACGGAAAAGTAACTTTTAAAGAATGTAACTTCCTGACCGATATGTGTTTTTGGAAGTCCGTATTTCACAATAAAACAACTTTTGATAATTGTTGTTATGCAAGCTATGAATTTGATTTTTCGGAA
>Ga0310690_10010279_pt1 | contig 11653 bp, 6 predicted proteins | sample AusTroGonzalo_MG_2_FD_207661 | JGI IMG/M metagenome (GOLD analysis project Ga0310690, IMG submission 207661) | Bovine rumen microbial communities from tropical cattle in Woodstock, Queensland, Australia - Gonzalo_04 (v2) (version 2) | ecosystem: Host-associated > Mammals > Digestive system >...
TGTGCTGAGCCACGGCTTCAACGGCGCCGTCCTCTCCTGGAACATCATGGAGGCTCCCCTGAGTCACCTGGAGTCCCTGCATCAATAATACGAACAATGGCTTGCAATGTTAAGAAAATGAAGATAATAGACGACACATTGATTAACAGCGTGGTGGAAGAAGCAAAAAAATCGCCACGACTAAGAATGAACTACAACTTCCATGGAAGTCTCCAGGACAAATGCCACCGCTTCCTCAATGCTTTGGAGCCTGGTACATTTATCCCTGTGCACCACCATCCTGACAAGGACGAGACCTTTGTCATTCTGAAAGGCAAAGCCAGAGTGACGAGCTACAATGATGATGGTAATATATTATCATCCTGTGTCATCAGTCAAGAAAGCGGTATTTATGGCGTTGATATTCCCAAGAACGTCTGGCATGGACTTGAATGCCTTGAACCCAGCGTACTCCTTGAATGCAAGGCCGGTCCTTTCATTGAGCATGAGGTTGACGGCATTCTGGAAATCAAGGACGGAAAGGAAATCTTTCTTGCCGGAGGCTGTTTCTGGGGGACAGAGCATTTCTTCAAACAGATTGATGGCGTGGTTGAAACGGAAGTGGGATTCGCCAACGGACACACAGCAAATCCTACGTATAAGGAAGTCTATACTGACACAACGGGATATGCAGAGACGGTATATGTAAAGTACAACCCTGACGTGGTGAGTCTTGAATTTCTGTTGCAGATGTTCTTCAAGGCCATCGATCCGACAAGTCTCAACAAGCAGGGTCATGACGAGGGAACCCGTTACCGTACTGGCATCTATTATACCAATGCTGAAGATCTGCCCATCATCGAAAAGGTGTTTGCTGAGGAACAGAAGAACTATCAGCAGCCTTTAGCCGTGGAAAAGCTGCCATTGAGGAATTTCTATTCAGCCGATGCGTATCATCAGGACTACCTTGACAAGAATCCCACAGGCTACTGTCATCTGCCTCAGTCACTATTTGACTTCGCAAGGCAAAGGTCACATAGGCAATCATAACAAGGTGCCCCCTATCTCATGTTAGTAATTTCGCGAGGCAAAATGCATTTTTATAGGAAAAGGAGAAGGTTTTTGATTAAAAATGTGTAATTTTGCACCCGCATTTTTCCGTGTGTAGCGGAGATCTTTGCAATAGCGCCAGATATGAACGCGTTGTATAATGCTAGTATCAAGGACGATAGCACTCTGTATAAATAGTTGAAATAAGCAAGTTTAGTTACTTGAAAGATAAAAGCGGTTTTGAAATTATGGTATAAGCATTGAAGTCTTCTACTTAATTGTTATATCTATTTGACAATAAGTGTTTTAGCATAAATTCTACCTCTATTTATGTTCTACTTTACTTCTACATTATATCTACTATACCTCTATTTATCATCTATAGTTGTTTACTTGTTGTACAAGTTGTCTTATTTTTGGCAATGGCGGAGCAAGGGGCCGACATATTATTCCCACCTTGGGAACGTGACATTCCCAGGCCGGGAACGTATCATTCCCACTCTGGGAATATTTGGTAGGTTATCATTAAAAATTCCAATTGATGGTAGAGTTAAAGTAGAGTATTAGTAGAGGATATGTAGAACTAAAAATAGATGATAATATTTAAAGAAACCCCAATATTCATGAGTAGATTCAAACGACAAATCGAGTTAAGTCAATAAAAAAACTATTTATGGTCATCAACGAGGATAAATATTCCCACAATCCTAAAAAATATAGAAGTCTTTTTCCTACTTGTCAGGGCAGGGCTGTTTGGTCGCACAGAGGGTATAGACCGTCTTCTGTCGGATGAGGTGGACTGGACTGATGTTTATCAACTCGCGCTGAAGCAGAGTGTAGTTGGACTGGTTGCAGAGGGGATAGAGAATTTTCAAAAAGAACACAATACGCCGTTAGTGCCAGAGGAACGGGCTATTCAGTTTATTAGTGCTGCATTGCAGTTGGAACAGCGGAACCTGGTCATGAACAGATTTATAGCAAGACTGGTAGGCAAACTGCGCAAGAATGGCATCAATACACTTTTATTGAAAGGCCAAGAAGTAGCACTGAGTTATGAGAAGCCCCTTTGGAGAACTTGTGGGGATGTGGATCTGCTTTTAAGCGAAGAGGATTATCAGAAAGCCAAAGACTATCTCCCCTCGTTTGCGTCGCATTCAGAGCCAGAGCATGAGTATAAAAGGCATGCTGGAATGATGACTGGCAGATGGCTGGTAGAGTTGCATGGCAGCCTTCGCTGTGGTTTCTCGTCGCGTGTAGACCGCCAGCTCGACAAGTTGTATCGTGAGACATTCCATGGCAGCCGCCTCCGCTCATGGATGAATGGGGATGTGCAGGTATTCATGCTCCGGGAAGACATCGATGTGCTCTATGTGTTTACCCATATCCTGAATCATTTCTTCAAGGAAGGGGTAGGCGTAAGGCAGGTTTGCGACTGGTGCAGGCTGTTGTGGTCGTTCCGCGATTCGCTCGACCTGAGGTTTCTCGAGTCTCGCCTGAAAGACATGGGGCTGATAAGTGAGTGGAAGGCTTTCGGGATGTATGCCGTTCAGTATCTGGGTATGCCCGAAGGTGCGATGCCGTTCTTCACCGACAGCGGGAAATGGCGGCAGAAGGCCAGGCAGATCCATGCGCTGGTCATCATGTCTGGCGACATAGGCTATCATTCGAAGGCAGAGGCGCGAGCAGAGTCGTTCTTGTTGAGAAAGATCAGATCGTCCGTGCAGCGGACTTGTGGTCTGGCGCGTGTCTTTCAGGTTTTCCCGCTCGACGCCCTGCGATGCCTCCCGAGCATATTGATAAACGGAATTCGTCAGAAATAAAGGATGATGAGATGAAGCTATTAATGATTGTCAACTAAGACCGGTTTGTACTGTCGCACCGAAAGGACATTGCGCTGGCTGCGCAGCGTGCCGGATGGGATGTCACTGTGGTGTGTAAGGACACAGGGCGGCGGCATGAGCTGGAGGAAATGGGGCTCAGAGTCATGGAACTGCCCATCAATCCTACGGGCGAGAATCTGATACAGGAGCTAAAGACGCTGTGGTTCCTGTATACCTTATACAAGAAGAACAGGGATGCCGTCGTCCATCATGTAGGGCTGAAGAACATCCTTTGGGGAGGGCTGGCAGCCAAGTTAGTCCGGGTTCACGGCGTGGTAAATGCCATTAGCGGGCTAGGAGCCATCTTCTCTAAAGACAAAATCGGCTTGATGGCAAGGTGTGTGATGGCATTCATGCGATTCTCGAACCGGCGGAAGCGGGTGAAGGTGATATTCCAGAATCAGGAGGACACAAGCCTGTTCCTTAGTCATGGTGTCGTCGATGAGAGTCAGGTGGAGTTCATCAAGGGTTCCGGCGTCGACCTGAATGTCTTCCGATATGTTCCCGAGCCTGCGTCTGAGACGCTGAAGGTAGTGTTCTCTGCCCGGATGGTCAGGCAGAAGGGAGTCATCGAGGTGATCGAGGCGGCAGAGCGTCTGCGCCGCGACTATGAGGGAAAGGTGGAGTTCTGGCTCTGCGGGCGTCTGGCCGTGAATGCCGATGCAGTATCGCGCGAGGAGTTGCAGGCGCGTTGCGACGGAAAGTACATCCGCTGGCTGGATTTCCAGAAGAACATGAGGACTGTTTTGGAGCAGTCTCACATCATGGCCTTCCCGAGCTATTACCGCGAGGGTGTTCCCAAGTCGCTGATTGATGCCTGTGCCGTGGGCAGGCCCATTGTCACTACCAACTCCATCGGATGCAAGGACGTAGTCGACGACGGTGTCAACGGATTCCTCGTTCCCATTAAGGACAGTGAGGCCTTGGCCCGGAAGCTGCGCATACTGATAGACGACCGGGAATTGCGCATCCGTATGGGAAGGGCATCCAGGCAGAAAGCCGAGCGTGAGTTCGCCATAGAGCATGTGATAGCCAGGCATCTGGAGATATACCATAAACTATGAAAGCCCTGTTATCACAACAGGGCTTTCATCCAATCTAACTAACTAACTCATTTATGAATCTATATCACCTCTGTGAATAACTATTCATAGTAGTAGAGTCTCAACGGCGTGTACCTGTCTCCCGTGAACAGCAGATGCTCCGTGTCCATCGCGTCGAGGATAGGATCGCCGCTCAGATTCACCTCCAGCGTCCAGGTGCCGTCGCCGTTGTCCTTGAGCAGGTCGCTCGTGCCAGGCTGGAAGTCGTTGCCTGTCCACGTGGTGCTCCACCAGCCTGTGGTCACCCTTATCTGCGGGTCGTCGGCCTGAAGGTCCAGATAGAAGGTCTTGGTCTTCACAATCTCCCACTGATCCATCGGCAGCGCATAGATTTCCTCGCCGGTGGCTGTCTCCACATTCGAGAAGCGGTAGGTACCGTTCCAGCTCACGCCGCCGGCCGTGCCGTCGCCTTCCCAGATGATCACAGCCTTGGCGCTGCTTCCGCCGCCCCCGGCTACCATCTCCACGAAGTATATCTCCTCGACGGTGTATCCGCCACCCGTGAAGAGCAGGTGCTGGGCATCCACCACGTCGAGCAGCGGGTCGCCTGCCAGATCGACGGTCAAGGTGAACGTGCCGTCGCCGTTGTCGGCCAGGCGTTCATTGCCCGGGAAGAGGTCGTCGCCCGTCCAAGTGGTGCTCCACCAGCCGGAGGTGACGCGTATCTGCGGGCTGGCGCCCTTGACGGTCACATAGAAGGTCTCGGTCTTCAGTCGTTCCCAGATGTCCTGAGGCACGGTATAGCACTCCTCGCCAGTGGAGTTACTCTCCGGGGCGAAGCGGTAGTCGCTGCTCCAGTTGATCTCGCCGAGGGTGCCGCCGTTGGTCCAGACAGGCACTTTCACTTCCTCCATTCCAGGGCCGTCAACCCACACTTCCTCGGCAAAGTAGATATCCTCAACGGTGTAACCGCTACCTGTGAAGAGCAGATGCTGGTCATCGAGCACGTCGAGCAGCGGGTCGCCCGCCAGATCGACGGTGAGGGTGAACGTGCCGTCACCGTTGTCGGCCAGACGCTCATTGCCCGGGAAGAGGTCATCGCCCGTCCAAGTGGTGCTCCACCAGCCGGAGGTGACGCGTATCTGAGGACTGGCGCCCTTAATCGTCACGTAGAACGGCCCGGCCTTCATTTTCTCCCACACATCCTGAGGAACAGTATAGCACTCCTCGCCAGTGGAATTGCTGGCAGGGGCGAAGCGGTAGTCGCTGCTCCAATTGATCTCTCCAAGCGAGCCGCCATTCTGCCATATCATCGTCTTCACCGTCTCCCAGTGGCCCTCGTCAGCGCCAGGCTCATAGGCCAGCTCCGGCATCAGGATGCGCTGCCCGTCGTAGGTGTGAAGCGTGCCCGCAAAGCTTCCTTTGTAGATATTCTTCTGCGGAACGCGGAAGATCAGATTGCTGGTCCCCTTCCGGTAGAAATCCTTATGGTCTATCAGCTGTGGGGCACCGTCTGCATCGAGCAGTTCAACACCATTGATAAACTCCAGGTCAGTGCCGTACACAGTGATCAGTTCGCCGCCTGAGGCGATCTCACCAGCCTGCTTCGAGAATCCCGTCACATTCGTATGTCCGACAGTCAGCGACAGGCGTGACTCTGCCTCACCGCTGGCAGTGCGAACCACAATCTTACCGCCCTCTGCAGCAACGCCCGACGGTGTATTCAACCTGATCATGTCGTCGCTGACAATCTCGAAGTCGGTCACCTTTGCCCCGCCAGGGAATACGATCTCCGTGGCAGCTGCAAAGCCCGAGCCGTTGATGGTCATCGGTTGGTTGGTGACTACCTTTGTCGGGAAGAACACTTTGATGCCCAATCCGACGTTAGCCGAACCATTGTCATCGTCTTCAGAACATGCCGTCAGGCAGGTACCGATCATAACCCCCGCCATCAGCGCGCCTAAATAATTGATTATATGCTTCATATCTCTTAATTCTTAATTCTTAATTGACAATTAAAGATTACCATCCCGGGTTCTGGGTAAGTCTTGGATTCTTCTTCAGTTCCGACTGCGGAATAGGATAGTAGTTGTACTTATCATTCCACTGACGGGTAATGGTAGAGCGGGTGAGCACCAGATCGCTGCCGATATTGGCCACCTGAACGGTGCTGAAATACTTGGCACCCTTCAACCAGCGGCGCACATCCCAGAAGCGATGGTTCTCGAAAGCCAGCTCCACCAGTCGCTCACGCTCATAGCGTTCCACCCATGCCTCGCCGTCCTCAGTGAATGGCGGCATCTGGATATCGGCACGTTTGCGCAGTGCATTGACGGCCTCGTTGGCTGTCATGCCGTAGCTGTCGTCGTTGGCACTGCCAGTGGCATGATACACAGCCTCGGCATAGTCGAGATACAACTCTCCTAAGCGGAACAGTATCCACGTATGACGGCGGGAGGTCTGGTTGTCAGCTGTAGTGACACACGAACCGTCGACATACTTCCTGAGATAGTAGCCCGTAGGTGTGGCGCCATACTTCGGAGCGCCGTTGAATCCGCCGGTGAAGGTCTCAATCACTTTCTTCTGGGCACCATTGCTGGGCCATTCGTCGCCATTCTTCACCACGGTCAGTGCAAAGCGCGGGTCAAGGCCGGCGTATGGATCGACGGCATTCAGGTCGATGCTGCCAGGGTAGCGCTGGCCGAAGGTCTCACCGTTGTCCTGATACTCATACTGATCTATCAGGCTCTGGGTGGGGCAGTTGCCCGACGTGCCGTTCTCCACGCCGACAGGATAGTTGCCCATCTCGAAAGTGTTGCTCTCGCCGCGTCCGAGGCCGAAGATCAGCTCTGAATTGAAAAACGCATCGTGTCCCCACAAAGAGCCGTATGCACTGAGCTTCAGTCCCCATGTCGAGGCATTGTCGACGACATACTTACAAGCCTCAGCAGCCTTAGCCCACTTGGCCTTGTCGCCCGAAGGGTTGTGAAGCGGCGAGGCGGCATAGAGCAGCGTGCGCGCCTTGAGGGCATAAGCCGCAACACGGGTGGCGCGGCCAATCTCAGAACCCACCTCTGTATTATAGTTCACAGGCAGGTAGGGGGCAACGGCGTCCAGCTCCTCAACGATGAACTTCACAATCTCGTCTGCCGCGGTCCGCTCAATGTTATTGGCCTGGCCGTTGGTAAGCGTGGTCGTCACCAGTGGCACATCGCCGTAGGTCTTGAACAGCTCAAAATAGAAATAGGCCCTCAGGAACCGCAATTCGTAGGGGAACAGTTCCAGCTGCTGTACCCATATCTTATAGTCGGGATTATACTGCCAGTCGGAGATGTCTGCCTGATCCAGCTTCTCCAGGTACATGTTCACGTCGGCAATAGCTGTATATGACTTTGTCCAGGTATTGGAATAGGGATTGGCCGGACTCCATCCGCCATTCACATAATTATTCACGGCGCCCGTCTCGAGTGCGTACTGAGCCTCGTCAGTCGCTCCGGCAAGGAAGTAGGCGCTGTTGGTCTCAAACTCGGTATTATATACCTGGGCATACACGTCGAACACCAGGTTCTTAATGCCGTTCTCATAATAGGTGAAAGTCCATTCCTCGTCGCGTGTCGTCTCCTCCGTGTACTCAAGATCCACACAAGAGACGAAGAAGTAAGAGGAAAGAAGTAAGAGGTAAGAGCAAACCCCAACTGCAACCTTAATATTTCTGATACTCATAATTGTAATCATCTATAAACTATAAACTATAAACTGTAAACTGTAAACCGTAAACCGTAAACTGTAAACCGTAAACTAAAAAGTAACGTTCAGCCCGAGATTGACACTCTTCATCACCGGATAGCCCGTGTTCAGATTCTCGGCATCCATAGCATCGATATTGTCGAAAGACAAGAGGTTCTGTCCCTGTACGAATATCCTGACGCCTGAAATCTTCAGAGGCTCAACGATTCTTGCAGGCAGTTTGTAATAGAGTTCACAGTCACGCAGCTTCAGCCAGCTGACATTGCGATACCATATCGTGGAGTTCTGGGCGTTGTTGGCCACATTCTCCGTCGACAGGCGCGGATAAAGTCCATTGGCTCCAGCCGTGTCGAAACAGTTGTCGTAGTATTCTTGAGAGAGGTTGCGGTTGTCTGAGAGTGCTCCCCAGGCGCCGTCTACATAGCGCAGGTTCTTTACCTGGTGGGCAGCCCCCTGGAAAGTAGCGTTAATGCCTATGCCCTTATACTCCGCTCCGACGCTGAAGGCATAGTTCAGTGAGGGGAAGGCATTGCCATAATCCTGAGCCACAAAGTCATTCTCATTGATGACACCGTCACCGTTGACATCCTTATATTTGATGTCGCCCACCTTCACCTGCCCAAACTGCTGCACAGGGCTGTTGTCGATATCTGCCTGATCCTTGAAGAAACCCAGGGCGATGAGTCCGCGCTCATAGTCTGCCGGGCCGTCGATCAAAGAGAGATTAGGATAGGCAGGCGTCTCAATCCATTCCAGTATTTCGCTCTTCACTGTTGAGAATGAAGCACCGGCATTCACGTTAAGCCCGTTTCCGAAGGTCTTTGCATAACGCAGGCCCAGTTCCACGCCATAGCTTGCCACGCGCCCTTTGTCATCATACGACGACTGGATGCCGACCACGTCGGAATTCAGCTGTGCAGCGCTTACCAGGATGTTCCTGCGCTGCTGATAGAACACGTCGAGCGTCACGTCGAGCTGGTTGGCCAGTCTCAAGTCTGTACCGATATTGGCCTTGTAAGCCGTCTCCTGTGCAAAATCGTCGGTGGGGAACTGAGTCAGGAAAGCGCCCCATGAGTTTGAGAAGTTGGTGCCATACCAGAACTGTCCGTGACTATTGTTCCATGCAGCAAGCCATAGGCCGTTCGCCGGCACATAGTCGGTGTGCTGGATACCGCCCGAGAGGCGGAGCTTCAGATAGTTTACAATCGGCGGTCTGCTGTCTTCAGATGATTTGTCCTGAAGGTTGTTGATCAGGATATAGCCCAGGCCAGCCGTCGGCGAGAAGGCCCACTTGGCAGGATAGCTGCGATTGGAGCCATTAGCTGCCAGCACCACATCAGCCATCAGCCTGCTGGCGTGGTCGTAGTGCAGAGCCAGCTGCCAGTTGGCGCGATACCACGTGTGGCTTTGGTTGTCGCGAATCTCGCCCTTGATATTGTAGTTGGCATTGGCTGCCAGGTTGTCGCCGTTCTTCAGCTGCAGGTCATATTTCAGTCCTACATTGAAGGTGGCGATACGCCATTGTGAGTCAACCCAGCGGTTGAACACCAGCTTGTCCTCCACCGTACCCATCACTGTCTCCTGCATGTTGCCGGCGGCATCATAGTAGTTCCAGCCATATTGATAACCCTTTGAACGAGTCTCAATGGTATTGCTGGAGTTGTCGTACGAGGCTCCTACATAGAGTTTCAGGCCGTCTGTGATGACATCGAGGTCCTGCTCCAGCGTCATGTTTGCCCAAATCTGGCGCTGATGGGTCTTCATGAAGCCCGCCCCTTGCGACTTGGCCAGCAGGTTGAAGTCGCCGTATGTCTGGCTGCCGCCCCACACGCCGCCGGCCGTCTTCACCGGGAACGCCAGTGCAGGCACCTTATACAGATGCCACCAGGCATCGTTCGAACTCACGTTGGGCACACCGTTGGTCTCCATCAGGATTCCGAGGATATTCGCCTTCACCCTAGTCGTCTTGCTCACCTCGAAATCCACATTCGCACGGATATTTGCCTTTGAATATTTCAGTTGCGAATTCCAGTCTCCCTGATCAGGATTCTTATAGAGTCCGCGGGCATCGGTATAGTCGAGCAGTGTATAATACTGCACCTTTTCCGTACCGCCATAGAAAGAAAGATAGGCATTCGACTCATGAGCCGTGTTCTTGAACACTTCATCCTTCCAGTTGACATTAGGATAGACAAACGGATCGCTGCCATCCCTGAACTTCTGCAACTCCGCCTCCGTATATGCGGGAGTGAGTCCGTCATTCTGACGTGCACGGTTCAGTGCATTGGCATAGTTGTAGGCACTGACCATATCAGCCGACTGGGGGTCGAACTGTATCTTATGCGAAACGCCTGCCTTGAAATTATACTTCCCTTCCTTACCGCCATGCTTGGTCTTCACCAGCAACACGCCATTCACAGCCTCATGTCCGTAGAGAGCCACGGCTGCGGCATCCTTCAGAACGGTAACACTTTCCACCTCCTCGACAGTCAATCGGTCGATAGGCCGCTCCACTCCGTCAACAAGAATGAGGATATCTCTCTCACCAGTAGTCTGGACACCACGGATGTTAAACGTTGCGCCACGCTCTTCTTCTCCCTTGAAACCAGTGTTCTGGTAGGCATTCAGGCCAAGCAGCTTGCCATAGAGGGCATCTGCCAGGCTGATGGCCGAGGTGCGGCGAAGCTCTTCGGCCGTGATGGTTGTTGTGGCTGCTGTGGTGAGTAGCTCCGACTGTTCAACGCCATAGCCTAAGTCTACCTTCTGCGACGCCTTGTCGCTCAGCGTCACCTGGGCACTAACCGCCATCGAGCCGCCGCAGAGTCCCGCCAAGGTATATATAAATATGTTTCGTATTCTCATAATCTCTTATATAAAATATGTACTTATGTTCTTATGTCTAAAGAGAATTTACCATCCGGGATTCTGTGTCAGTCCATACCCTTTCTGAATCTCAATACGCGAGACAGGGTCAAGATACCACTTGTTCGTCCAGTAGCCTGGATCCCACCAGCGGCGGTGACCGACAACGATTTCCGGCTTCTCGTATTCAAACTTCGGCCAAGGCTCACCTGCCTGATATTGCTGGTCACCCTCGGTCAGGCGGTTGCCCGCAGCATCAAGGCGGTAGATTCGGATTTCATGCAACGGTTTTGTAAAGAGATCCTGACGCTTGCGACGGATCATGTCATAGGTACGGTCACCGCATTCCGCTCCAATCTCGCAGTTACGCTCACGGAGGATCTCATTGATCAGGTTCTCCTTATTAGAGGTAAGGCTCAGACCCGGGTTCATCTGTTCAAGACGACCCAGACCGACGCGGCTACGAACTACATGCAGGTCATCAAGCGCACCGGCCAGGTCACCAGTCTCGGCACGAGCCTCCGCACGGATAAGATACACCTCGGCCAGACGGATGTAAGCGACGCCGATATACTCGTCATCATACCGACTGCCACCATAATAATCCAGGAGCCACTTAAACTTACAGTAGCCGGAGGCCACGTCATCTTTATTGGTCACATTACTGTTCTTTTCCAGGAATCCGCCAACCCATGAGTCCATATAAGTCATGCCTGCATAGTCGAATCCGGCAGGAAGCGACTTTTGTGGAACCACTATGGTCTCATACAGGCGCGGATCCCGGTCGGCAAACATGTCAATACCATCAGGATTCTTGCCGGCGCCATAGATGTCCGAATACGGGAAATTCCGGCCGTCCTGCATGCCAAAGCATTCCATCAGTTCGTTAGTGGGAACGGCACCGCCCTGACGCAGGCAGTCCAGCGCGAAGCCTCTCCATCCCCATCCCCAGCCGCCGTCCGACAAGGTTAGCGTCGGATGGGCGTCGAAGATCTTCTCGTGGCGCGACTCATTGTTACGGTAGCGGTAGCCGCGGCGATAGGCCATCCGGTAGCCTGCCTCGTCCTGCGACGTAGGCTGTACCAGCTGATA
>Ga0310690_10010282_pt1 | contig 11651 bp, 9 predicted proteins | sample AusTroGonzalo_MG_2_FD_207661 | JGI IMG/M metagenome (GOLD analysis project Ga0310690, IMG submission 207661) | Bovine rumen microbial communities from tropical cattle in Woodstock, Queensland, Australia - Gonzalo_04 (v2) (version 2) | ecosystem: Host-associated > Mammals > Digestive system >...
AGGCGTACTTCATTGACAGGCGACCACTGGGCGCCGACGGTCAACAGAGCGGGCATGTCCTCATTCACCTCCTCACTGTCCTTATATTTGTTGACAGCATCAATCTCGCTGGCCTCGTTGACGGTCGATTCGTTCTTCATGCGAATCTGCGTCTTGAACTCGTACTTAGCGGCAAAGTTGAAGTCACCTATCTTATAATCTACGCCGATGATGGGAGCAATGCCCACGCTCGACTGGTTACACAGCAGGTTAACACCCCGCGAATATTTCTGCAACGAGCTGATGCTCTGCTTGGCACCCTCCAACTGGGCCTTTGTAGCCGTCAGCTCGGCATACTGGGGCAGCGACGTGGCTCCTGCAGCCTCATACTGGGCCATACCATCGTTCACCAAATCAAGATTGTTGTCGACGGTGGTGGCTACTGCCTGCAGGAAACTGCCGAAGTTCATATAGCGGTCCTCACCTACATTCACCATGATATTGCTGATCTTAGCCTTATAGGTGGCTGTACCATAAAGCAGGCGCAAACCGCCATAGACAGCCAGATTCTCGTTGATCTTATAGGCTGTACCTAATTGGGCTCCGAAGTAATAATTACGACCCTGCATATAACCGTCCATATCATAACCCTGAGCGCCAAAAGGCTTCAGCTGGTTGGCAATATTACCCACCACATTCTCGAACGAACCGAGGCCGTCGGCAAACTCACAGCTACCGCCGCCGCCAGGCACCGAGAGGTTGAACTGGATGCTCCAGTCGCCTGTGTTATAGGCACCCTGTAGCGAAGGAATGAAGGGGGCATCGGCCACGCCCTCAAACGTCTTCATGGTCTGACCGTTGTTCTTGCGACCAAGTGCAAAATAGGGACTGGTTGAATTAATGGTACGCGTCTGATGGGCATACTGCCAGTTAAATCCAATATGAAAACCCTCGGGCATGAAAGCCACACCGGCAGGATTGGAATACACTCCATCAAGGCCAATGGCTGCATCGCGCGCGGGATTCCTTAAAAAATCAATACTCTGGTTGGTGTTGGAAAGAATGCCGCCTGCATAGGCTGTGCTTACCGTTGCGGTCAGCATCAAGCCGACCATCATTGCTTGAAATTTGTTCATATCCTAAAAACATCTTAAAAATTTCGGCTGCAAAGGTAATAAAATTGTTCAGAATACCGCTGTTTTCGCACACAGCTTTATAGATTGTTAACAAATAACGTTGGGAGTGCCACCACAAATGACACCCCCAACAGTATGGATTTTGCCCGTAAAAGTGTTAAAACCTAAACAATCGTTATAGGCTCCGCCTACTACTTGACAAGGATTTTTCGGCCATTATTGATATACAACCCCTTGGTTGTAGGCTTCTTGTTGAGCTTACGGCCCTGGAGGTCGTAGATTGCCGATTCAGCGGCAGTTGACGTGTGAAGTGAACGAATGGCTGTACCCTTGCGCTCCAGCACCAGTTCCAAGCCACGCTTGGCATCCACCTTTCCATAGCCGAAGCGCTGGGGACTTGCCTTCGTAAAGTCATCGGTGCGACAGGTCTCCTTCAGAATTGCCTCCAAGTCTTCAGGCGACAGCGTGGGATCAGCCTGCAGCCACAGGGCGAAAATGCCTGCTACGGCTGGTGATGACATTGACGTACCAGTAAGGCTGTCGTATAAGCCATTCTGCCAGGTCATGTCCTTGTTATAGGATTTCTCCTTGTCAGTCTGAAAGTCGATAATATAAAATTGACTGACGGCGCTGAGAATGTTAGTGCCAGGAGCTGCCACCATTGGAATCTGTCGGCCATTCAAGGCCTTGCCATAGCTGCTTTCCCGACTAATATCACCAAGTATGAGCTTGGCGCTATCCTCATCCTTTTCATTGAATAGACTCCGGTACGTGGTATTGGCGCAATAGTTGCCCACAGAAACCGCCTTTTCGGCCGACGCCCAGTTATTACAGCTCAGTTCCGTGTTACCGGAAGTACAGTTGGCACGTCCCATCGCCTGCATCTTGGCATTGAATAAGTCTATCTGCGTACCTGCCGTGCTCCATAAACTCAGCTCGAAGGAATAGCCATATACGGGGGTAAGGGTATGGTTAAATTTCAACTGGGTCGTGCCAAGCGTTTCGTCGAAGTCCAGCTTCAGATAGATTTCGCCCGGGAAGTATTCTGCCAGTTTGGGATCATCGAGGGCATTCAGCTTATAGGTACCATCGGCACCTGCTGTAATAACAGGCGACTTCCATTTAGCTGTCCACTTAATATTGTAGTTTTCATGGTCTTGATAGACAAAATTGCCATCCTCGGCGAGTGCCTCATAGAGTGTCAGCTGAGCCGAGAGCGGCGCCTTCTGCTGTATGTAACCTTCGAGCTGCAAGTCCTCTTCCTGCAACATGGTTCGTAAGGTGTCCTTGTCGCTGGCAAACACTTTCTTCAGATGCCTGGGCTCAGCGCCGTCATTACCCGACGAGATGGCTACCAATCGACCTGGGGCAATGAAGTCTCTGATGGCAAGGGGCATCTCGTCACGTCCGTTGTGGGGTCCAGCTACGTTGCCGATGCTCATGTTGACTGCCATCGGCTTTCCCGACTTCTCCTGATAGTACTTCAGAAACGCAAGGGCATCGAAAACAGAGGGAAACGGTGACATTGTCTCAACTTTCTTCTCTGTGCTCATTGACGACATATCTACATAAGCGCAAAGCACGATGTCGGCATCTGGAGCCATGCCGCCCCATCCCTGTGCCGAGCGCGTGCCGGCAGCGATGGTCGACGTGTGGGTTCCATGCGACTGATATTTAAAGTCGGAAACCAATTTGGCAATCTGCTCGGGGGTCTCATACACCGAACCTGGCAGTTGCATGCCATTGATAACAACGGGCGTACCGCCATTGTCGAAGGGACTGTAGTAGGCTTTTATGCGTGTCCGTCCCTCACTGTCCTTAAAGGCAGGATGCTGGAAGTCGAAACCAATGTCAATCACAGCCACCGTAACATCCTTGCCCGTATAGGCCATATCGCCGACAGTACCCTCAGTGCCGTCAAGCGCTGATACACCCACTTCCTTCCGTGTCACGTCGGTCATCGGCTTCGGAGCAGCACCTGCCGTGCCGATACGTACCACACCCTCGATGGCCTCAACAGCCGACAGACAGTTCAAGGGAATCTCTGCCGACAACTGCGACCCAATCTGAGCACGTAGCACAGCACCAGCCTCCCGCAATGCCTTGATGGTCTCGGCAGCACGGTTCTCGTCAATCCTGATGATAAAAGGTAGGGGACTATCGGTCATTGAACGTGCCGCAGCTACGGAAGAAGTGGTCTTCTCCAGCATCATACGTGCATCAACTGATAACTTATCACTCACTTGTGCAGTCACCGCAATCGAGAAAAGGGTGAGGGCAAACGTAACTGTAATTTTCCTAAATCGTTTCATCGCTGATAATCTATTTTGACTATTGTGACTGCAAAGATACAAACTTTTTTCGGTATACAAAAAAAATTGAGCAGAAAAGTAAACCGAAAAGACCAATCGTTAGAATGAGCGGATGGCCAAGTAACGATTAATGACGTCGACAGTCAGGGCCTGAGGCGTGGTGAGCAGCGAGAGGATGCCGTACTGACGAAGAGTGGCGCTGATGAGCTGCTTCTCGGCAGCAAACTTCTCAGCAACCTCGTGCTGACAGCGTTCCTCATCGTTATGGATGGGCGATTCGATGAACTGCTGCAGCTCCACGTCCTCGAAGAAAACGACAAGCAGCCGGTGACGACGGGCTATCTGCTGAAGGAAGGGCAACTGACGTTGCAGCGACACCTGCCCCATGAAGTTGGTATAGAGTACCAGCAGCGAGTGCTTGCTGATATGGCGGCCTATGGCGACAGAAAGTGCCGAGAAGTCGGTCTCTTCGAAATCAGTCTGCTCAGCATAAAGGGTCTCCATCAGCTTATTAATGTATCCTGGACGGCGATCAGCAGCCACAAACGTATCTGTCTTATCAGCAAAGGTGATGAGTCCGGCACGGTCTTCCTTGCGCATGGCGACAAAACTGAGAGCCAAGGAGGCGTTGATGGCATAGTCGAGGAGTGTCATGCCTTGGAAAGTCTGCTGCATGACGCGGCCCTTATCGATCACTGAAAAGATTTGCTGCGAACGTTCATCCTGATAGACGTTCACCATCGGACGACTAAGTCGTGCAGTGGCCCGCCAGTTGATGGTACGGTAGTCGTCGCCTTTGAGATAGTCACGGATATGCTCAAACTCGGTATTGTTGCCAATGCGCCGTATACGTTTGATGCCCGGCTCCTGCAGATTCTGGCTGATGGCCATCAGCTCATACTGGTGCAGCTTCTGGTAGGAGGGATAGACGCTGACATCGCAAGGCTCGCAACAACGATAGCGACGCTCCACAAGGCCAAGATGAGTTGAGACGAAGACGAGGACGTGGCCAAAGGAGTAGATGCCACGACGGGTAGGACGGAGGGTGTAGGTGGAGGGGGAAGGGTGGATAGAGGATAGTGGATGGTGGAGAGAGGAGAGTGGATGGTGGATAGAAAAATCGCGCTTCTGGAACTGGAAGGGCAGCTCGTCGATGACATCGATGCGGACGGGGAAGGGGTAGGTGCTTTCTACGCTAATGGTGACAGGATTGTCGTCACCATTGCTGAAGCGGCTACTGAGACGTCGCTCGGCAGTAATAGCCTTCTTGTGCCAAAGCAGGATGACGTCGGCCAGCGTAGCCAAGAACAGCAGCAACACCAGCCATCGCCCCACCGTATAGAGTGGAGCGAAGCCGAAGCCAGCACCCGTTATGAGGGCAACAGCGAGCAGCAGAAGGTAGAAGCGGCGTCTTAGGTACATCTTCTTCAGTTTAGTATGTTGCGTTGCCAACGCAACAAAACGGTACTCTTACTTAATTCTTACTTAGGAACTTCCACCTTATCTAATAACCGCAGGGCCACTTTCTGCGGCGTATACCCTTCCATCTCGGCCTCAGCAGTAAGCACGAGACGATGCTGCAACACGGCGGGCACCACCTGCTTCACATCGTCGGGCGTCAGGAAGTCACGACCCTGCAACAGGGCGTAGGCCTTGGCCGACTGCAGGATAGCTACCGAAGCACGGGGTGAGGCGCCAAGGTAGACAACGCGGCTCTTGCGGGTCTGCTGCACAATGTCGACCACATACTGCAACAGCGATGTCTCGGCATAGACCTCACTCAGTAGGGTGCGCAACTGCAGCAGCTCATCCTTGGTAATGACGGGCTGCACACGGCTCAGGTCGGTGAACGCCTTGTTCTCGTGGTGACGCTGCAGGATACATAGCTCCTCCTCTGCCGACGGGTAGTCCATCGTGAGCTTCATCAGGAAACGGTCGGTCTGTGCCTCAGGCAGCTTGTAGGTGCCTTCCTGCTCCACAGGGTTCTGGGTAGCCAGGATGGTGTAGAGCGGCGACATGGGGTGCGTCGTGCCGTCGATGGTGGCCTGTCGCTCCTCCATCACCTCGAAGAGGGCGGCCTGCGTCTTGGCTGGGGCACGGTTCACCTCGTCAACCAGCACCACGTCGGCAAATACAGGACCGGCATGGAATTGGAACTCCTGCGTCTTCATGTTGAACACGCTGGTACCCAACACATCGCTGGGCATCAGGTCGGGCGTGAACTGCACACGGCTGAACTTGGCATCAATCAGGCGGGCCATCAGCTTGGCCAACAGGGTCTTAGCCACACCTGGCACACCTTCTATCAGCACATGGCCACCAGCAAGGATAGCCGTCAGCAGCATTTCCACGTTCTCGTTCTGACCGACGATGACCTCGGCAATCGACTCGCGCAATGTCTGTACCTTTGCAGCAAAGGCTGTCAGGTCTACTCTTCTTTCATTATTCTCTTCCATATTCCTTATCTATTTTTGTTTCAAGTATTGCAGGGTGCCTATATGGCGTATGAAGTCCAGTTGGTTGTTACGGGGCGGAGCCTCCACAGGGATGGCACGCTGTCGGCGACGGGCACCGAAGCCCATCAGCAGCACCACGCCGAGCAGCACCAAGTAGAGGGCCCAGCGCAGCGGCGGCCGTTTCAGCAGTTCACGGAAAGGAGTGGTTTCCGCCGCATTGTTATTAGGCATGTAAGCCTCGGTACGCACCACGGGCAGGCCTTTCAGACGGTTCATCAGGCGATGGACGTAGGCAGGATTATTGAGTATGCCATAGTTCGTCATCAGCAGCGGCGTGGTGACAAAGATAATCTCGCCCTTGCCAACAGGATAGCTGAGGGCCACGATGTCGGCTACCCTTACATTCAATGAGTCCTTGGACATATATGGACTGTCTTTGCCTATATGTTCCTCGGCGAATCTGATGGCCTTCTCATCATGGATCTTTGCCAACGGCTCTGAGACGAGAGTGTCCAAGAAGCAGGAGCTGATGAACTGTGGATAGGTGAGGTAGGCGGTGGGCTTATAATGCAATGTGTCACCCATCCAGAATATAGTATCACGCAGGTGTACCTCATTCATAAAGGTCTTGAACGAGAAATAGTTTTGCGAGCTGCACCTGATGTTCAGCGTGTCGCAAAAATTGTGGTCGAAATAGGAATTTGCATACAGAATACGGCAACCACGCTGTGCCAAGGCCAACAGGGTGTCCACATTGACACGCTCCTGTTTATAGCCCGAGCAGAGGATGACGATGGAGCGCGGCTTATTGTCCTGAAGGGCCAACTGCGACAGCGACTTACGACAGACGGTGTAGCCGTGGGGCATCTCCTGACTGAAGATGCTGTCGAAGACAAAGCAGCCAAAGGGATGACGATCGGCATGGGCAAAGGTGGGCTCCCACATGAAACGCCGCGGCATCTGGTACTCCAATGCGAGCATCAGCACCAACAGGGCGACGACCAGCAACCAGAACTTACGACTCACAGGCAAACCTCCTTTCCTAATTGTTCCACCTCGTCGTAAAGCTGGCGGGTGGCAGTGAAGTTACCATAGCGCACTCGAAGGAAGTGGGCAGTCAGCATGCGGAAAGCGGCAGAGTCGGACAATTCGCGGACATACTGAGAAGGTGTCTTGAAGGGCTGCCAGTCTATCTGCTGACTGTCGCTCAGGGCCTTGAGCGTTTGCAGATAGGTCATGCGGATGGCTTCGCGATAGTCCTCGCGGCCAAGTGCCTGACTGATAACGCACTCAAAGTCAACGCCATAGATGGTATCCTCAGTTTCCTCGTATGTCTGCTCATCCTTCTGGCGCATAAAGATACCAGGATGGAAACGCCAGACGTACCACACGACAATGCCTACCACCACGGCACCTACGACAGCCAGCACCAACCAGGTGTAGTCGCTCCTCCAGGTCTGGCCAAACAGGTCCCTCAACAGTTCGTTGAGATTTTCCATCAGCCATTCGGTAAACGTCACCCCGCCTCCGACCACCTCGCGGTTGTAGTCGAAGTCGTTCTGCGCCTGCCACTGGGCTATCTGCGCGCTGTCTATGGTAAGGGTGTCACTCAACGTTCAGCGTCTCGAAGTTCTCAATATCACGATCTACCGTCACACCGTCCACCTTGTCGCAGGCATGACCATACTGATAGGCCAGGCCAATGATGAGCAGCGTCATCAGACAGTTGCCGCAGAAGTTGGAGACAACACCCAACACATACTGAATAGCCGTATAGGCGAACGATGACATAAAGGATGGTTCGGAACTCTGGGTTGCAAAGATACTCTTCAGCGTCACCATGAGGTACCAAGGCGTCGATACCACACTCTGTATAATAGCAATTATGATGTAGAGCACGATGACGACGGCTACTACACCCGCCCATGTCTTCCAGCCTAAACGGATGGACTTGGCATAGGCACTGATAACGCCAATCTTCTCGAACAGGTAAACAGGGTAGACCAGCATGAAGAGCGGCAGAAGCAAAAACACCACCACGGCTCCAACAAACGACAAGATGGGATTGACCACTGTCAACAGGAAGATGACAAGAGCAAACATGAGCATTAATATAAATCCTGTCACCAGCAAAACTATCTGCCGGCCGCACATACCCATAAAACTGGGCTGCAGGTCGGCATACGTAATGCCCTGCAACCGTTCCTGACGCTGCTCGTAGAGCTGCATCATGGTGTAGGTCAGCGCGTTAACCAGTATCATGGCTATAAAGTAGAACAGCATCGTGACGCTCATCGACGACAGCCAGGGCATCATGGTTTCGAGGTTGGCAGAGTCAATAGCGTTGGTAAACGACATGTGGGCTGTCATGAAGTTGTTCATGGCAAAGGTCTGCACCAGTGCCAACGGCAACATCAGGTAGATCATGAACTTCAACAACGTGCGCCAGTTTTCGCGTACAAAGTCGAACGTGTCGGACATCTTCTCTGAGAAAGTGCGTGTCCGATAGAGCTTAATCAATGGTCTTTCTTGATTCATGGTTTCTCTTTTTAGGAAGTATAATAAAATAATAGGTGACAAATGCCAGTGACGCCAGAATGATGCTCAGCCTCAGCCAGTCGGGCCATTCGGTGTGGCGGGTAAAGAAGCTCTCGATGAAGCCGGCCACGATGAATACAGGTACCGTGCCCACCACGATGCGCAAGCCCCTTCGGGCTCCACGACGGAACGACGTCAGACGCGGATAAGTGCCTGGAAACAGCCACCCGTTGCCCATCGCTATGCCGGCAGCTCCTGCCACGATGATAGCCGAAATCTCCAACGTGCCGTGCAGCCACACGGCTAAGGCCGACTCACACAGCAGTTCGTGCTGGGCAAAGAACGTCTGGAACGAGCCGAGCATCACACCATTCTGAAATAAGATGAAGCCTGTGCCAAGACTGGTGAAGATGCCCATGACAAAGGTAACGAACGATACCCTGACATTGTTCAACGTGATGCTGCCGAACATGGTGTCCTCACTATCGCCGTTGTAGACAGCCATCGGCTCGCCTGCAGCAATATTCTGCAGCGTCATGTCCACATAGCGGTCGCCAAGTATGATGCGAGCGAACTCAGGGTCGAGCATCTGTGACAGGAAACCGACGAAGGCGCTGGCGACAAAGATGATGAACGAAAGCAGCAATTCACGCCGAGCCTCCCACATGGTCTGCGGCACCTCTTCAGTCCAGAATGTCAGCAGTCGCGACCAGCGATAACGGTGCGAACGGTAGATCTCGTTATGCAGGGCCGAGGCCAGGTTGTTTAGGTAGCGCGTAATCTTCGACTCCGGATAGTGCGTCTGGGCAAAAGCCAAGTCGCTGGTCACGTCGATATAGGTGTCGGCCAGCTCAGTAGCGCTGGTGTCGTCGATAGTCTCCATCACTATCTCCGCCCCTCGCCACTTCGAGATATTCTGCCTGATAAACGTCACTTCTTTCATAATTCTGCGCAAAGGTACGAAATAATTATCAAATCTCCGCTCGGCTTTGCCGCTTTTTCACAAAAAAGAATTGCCATTTACCAATTATTTCGTATCTTTGCAGCTGTTATGGCAGAAAAAAACATCGTCACCGGACAATACGTACGTATTCACCAGACACCAGCCAGTGTTGGTGAGCGAATGCTGGCACAGATCATCGACTGGGTGATACAACTCGGATATATCGTTTTATGGGTCTACATCAGCCCTCACCTTTCCGCCCTTCAAGCCATACTCTTAGTGGTACTGCCGGTACTGTTCTATTGTCCTCTGTGCGAGATCTTTACAGGCGGACAGACCCTCGGCAAAAGGCTCGTCAAGCTGCGCGTCATCATGGCCGACGGCACCCTACCCTCTCTCAGCGCCTTCCTGCTGCGCTGGCTCCTGATGATAGCCGACGGCCCCACCTTAGGCTGCATAGGCGTGCTCGTCATGATCCTCAACCGCAACAACCAGCGCTTTGGCGACATGGCGGCAGGCACACTGGTAGTAAAACTGCAAAGCTACTCCAAGATACAGGTCAGCCTCGACGAATACGACTATCTTACAGAGGGCTATCGTCCCACCTACCCCCAGGCCTCCGACCTCTCCCTCGAACAAATCGATGTCATTACACGAGCCCTCGACAGCGAACAGCCGGAGCGCATCACCCAGCTGTCGCAGAAGGTACAGCAACTGCTAAGCATCACCCGTCGCGAACCCAGCGACGACTCCTTCCTCCGCCGCATTCTCCGCGATTATCAGTACTATGCATTGGAAGAAATCTGAATGATTTTTCAAAAGTATACACTAATTTCACTCGAAATACCGATAAACACAGGCATTTCCTGCAATCAAAGTATACACTAAAACTACACTAAGTATACACTAAGTATACACTAAGTATACACTAACTATACACCAAGTATACACTCAACCTACACTTTCACCCCCAAAAGTGACCCATTTAGCACCCAAAAGTAGGCCACTTAGCACCCGAAAGTAGGCCACTTAGCACCCGAAAGTGGGCCACTTAGCAGTCGAAAGTGGCCCATTTAGCAGTCGAAAGTGGCTCACTTAGCAGTCAAAAGTGGCCCACTTTCCCCAACCAAAGCGGTACTTTACTCCGACCAAAACGGTACTTTACTCGGAGCAAAACAGCATTTCGTTCTGATTTTAGTGTATACTTAGTGTAGTCTTAGTGTATACTTAGTGTAGTTTTAGTGTATACTTTAAATATTCAAAATGCCAGTGTTTATCGTACTTTCAGCCATAATTAGTGTATACTTTCTATTTTTAATATCCAAATTTCAAAAATTATCAACCTATTCCTATGTATTATTTTTGCTTTTCTCAACAAAAAACAAACAAAATCTTTTCATTATCCAATATTAGTAGAGACTCGTGCATTAAATCAGGCAGTGAAGCGTAATGAGAGCCGTTTTCCAGATGACTTTATGTTTCGTCTGACGGAGGAAGAATGGGCCGTTATCTCATCACAATTTGTGATGACATCAAGGGCAAAACGTCCTAAGTCGGCCCTGCCGTTAGTGTTTACGGAACATGGAGCTTTGATGCTTTCAAGTGTATTACGCAGTGACGTTGCCATAGAGACAAGCATTAAGATTACACGTGCTTTTGTTGCTATGCGTCAGACTCTATTAACACTGTCTATCCCAGCGAAACTTTCAGAACTACAGCGTAGCATTGACAATCTGCGGGATAAAGTGGACGAGATTCTTGCCGATCAGAACGATATCAACGAATCTACTCGTGCTCAACTTGATGCTATAAGTGAAGCTTTGGCAGAATTGCAATCCAAGGAACCAAGACAGAAACCAAGGCGCCGGATAGGATTTATACAAGATAATGATGAGAAATAGTTTCTTTTTTAAATAAAAAGAAGTATCTTTGCATCGAAAAATGACTAAGAACGATATGAACACTTAAGAACCTGGATATGTTTACACACTAACCAACTCCAGCTTTTACGAGGATTGGGTAAAGATTGGTAAGAGAAAATTGTGAAATATCTATAAACAATTGACATTTCTGGAAAGAACAGATTGAGAATTGAAAACTTTTTACTATCTTTACACCCAAACAACAAATCTGAAAGTATGGACCTAAAAGAATATATTAGCACCGTCAATCAGAAATTCAGAGCAGGCAATGCCACTGAACACACTTATAGAGGCGTATTAGAGCAGTTAATGCAAAGTCTTTTGCCTAAACTCCGCATCGTAAACGAACCCAAAAGGGAAAAGTG
>Ga0310690_10010283_pt1 | contig 11650 bp, 15 predicted proteins | sample AusTroGonzalo_MG_2_FD_207661 | JGI IMG/M metagenome (GOLD analysis project Ga0310690, IMG submission 207661) | Bovine rumen microbial communities from tropical cattle in Woodstock, Queensland, Australia - Gonzalo_04 (v2) (version 2) | ecosystem: Host-associated > Mammals > Digestive system >...
CCAGCTAGCCTGATTTGTCATCTCGACCGCAGTGGAGAGATCTCATCAGCATCAAATCTTCTGCTGTCATGGTTCTTCACCCGGCCCAGCGTGTCATCCTGAGCGCAGCGAAGCGGAGTCGAAGGATCCCCTTACGGCTCCAAGTCCCCAAAGGAACTCCAGCTAGCCTGATTTGTCATCTCGACCGCAGTGGAGAGATCTCATCAGCATCAAATCTTCTGCTGTCATGGTTCTTCACCCGGCCCAGCGTGTCATCCTGAACGCAGTGAAGGATCTGTTCTGTAGCATGCTGCGCTCAGTCATTCTTTTCGGGTTATGTATTAACCTGGATCGAAATATTATCCGCCTGGTTGATAACCCATTTCCCGTTCCAGGCGGAAATCAGCTTCTCCCGTTCCTCCACCTGGGTACTGCTGGTGATGTTCAGATCCGAGATCGCAAAGGTGGAAGCCAGGCTTCCCGCAGCCTGGTACAGCCTGCCGTAGAGCTGGGGAACATTCAGATCCTCCCCGATATCCATTTCCGCGTTGATATGGTTCATGAGGTCCGTCCGGATGGCGTTCTCAACTGCCGCCTGATCAAAGCCGGCATACGCCCGTAGAACCACATGCGGCAGCAGGAACTGCTGTGCCGGCCGGGAGAACTTCACCACATGCTGGTTTCCCTGCGGATCTGTAATGGTTCGACTCACCGAACCATACGTTCCGATGCCCGGCGGCTTCTTCATCCAGATAGCACTGGCGATGAGACCGGCGTTTCCGTTGTTCACATAGCACGCAATAGTATGCGCCGGAATCCCGTCCACGGTACTGTCCCCGTCGTTCACACGGATCAGCACATGGGTCACGTTCGGAACCTTCCGGATCTCCGCTTCCATGGCGTCCATGGAGAAATATCCCAGGGAGGACAGCGCAATCTTCACCCGTTTCCGTGCCTCTGCGTCCGTTTCTCCCGGCAGCCGGGAAAGCCCATACTGCGGCAGGAGCAAATCCAGCGCCTGCCCGGAGGCGTACGCCGGATTCCGGGAATTATACCCTTCCACCACAAAAGCGGAAGCATCGTCCAGCGCCTTCGCGAATACGGACAGCAGCTGGTAATCCGGCACTGCCGGAGACAGTTCCACGTCCAGTCCGAAAATGGACCGGTACGCGGAACACAGATCCTGCAGCCGGTCTTCATAGGTCGGCATATGGATGCCAGTTGCATCGATATATGGTGCAAAATAGGACATAAGGAAACCTCCTACGAAAAGTCATAGGATACCGAAGCGCTTCCCTCTTCCGTCCTCACCGAACAGGAATAGGAGAACACCCGGCCCGAAACAGAAAAGCGCACATCCTCCACTTCCTGCACTCCGGAAGTCTCCCGGATATAAGAAGTGATCATCGAAGCCATCATGGACCCGGAATCCTCCGTCAGCCGGGAGGAGCGCATCACTTCCAGGATGGAGAACCCCATCCCGGCGTTCTCCCACCACTCCCCAGTCAGTAAGGAGAGCCGGTATTCCACCAGCCGGGCCACTGCCTCCGGACCGGAAAGCAGGTCCCGGGAAGACAGCACCGGCAGGACATCCCCGGAAGCATCCAAAGGACGCATGATCACTGGACATCACCCCTGAATCTTGTATAATGGGATTGCTTGATTTTGCAGTTTTGAATTAATCGGTGCAACAATCCGGATTTATGGAGGAAAACAATGCCGAAATACTATGAACCGTTTCTGGATTTTTCCGTACCGGAACGCCAGAACATTATGGGGGTGATACTCTCCCTCAGAGATCCCGTGGACGGGGAAATCCTTCGATACGCCGTGGAAGAGATGAGGTCGCGTTTTCCATACTTCTATATCAGGGCGATGTCCAAAGGAAATGACCTGATCACCGTGCCGAATGATCTCCCCATGACGGTCCGGAACACATGGGAACCCATCCGTCTTCATTCCGAAGCATCCAACTACCACCTCGCAGCCTGGAAATATGAAAACCACCGGCTGGCATTCGAAATCCATCACGCCCTGACCGACGGATCGGGCCTGTTGCCCTATATTAAGAGCACGATGTTCCTGTATCTGTCAAAAGTAACCGGACAAACCTTTGATCCAACCGGATTCCGCCTGCCGGGCGATGTGATCCCGGACTCGGAAACAGGAAATCCGTTCAGCGATCCGGATATCGACAATACGAAAGCTCCTCTGTATCAAAAGAGACAGATCCCCGATTTCTTTCGGCTGATTGACACAGCAGATACCGACAAAACAGTTTTTTACGTGAAGCTCTCCGAAGCGCAGATCATGCGGTACTGCAGAGATTATGACGGCAGTCCGGGTGTAATCATGTCCGTATTGCTGGCGAAAGCCGCGAGACGCTGGAATCCGGGATGTGAAAAAACAATTACCGTATCCGTATGTATCGATCATAAGGCGATGCTGGGGAATCTTAACAACTACCATATGTCCGTGGGTGAAGCCATCTTGGATTTCCCGATGAAACGGGATATGGAAGATTTCACTAAAACATGCACAATCGCCCGCGGACAGCTGATGCTGCAGGCCCAGCCTGAGAACAGTCTTTGGGAGATTAAGCAAATGAAGCAGATGCCGCCGTCTCCGTCCCCGGATATCGCGCATGCAAGCATCTGCGTATCCTATGTAAGAAGCAGAAGCTTCGGACCTTTGGATCCCTGGATCGAAGAGCTGTATGTCGTGACTTCACTGGCGAAGATCACAGATATCCTTTGTGAGATCACTTGCATCAATCACCATTTTTTCCTTGCATTAATGCAGCCTTTTCCCTCAGAAAAATATTTCATGTGTTTTCTGAATGAACTGGATACGGCAGGAATCAGCTATGAGGTCCTCGGCAGAGAACCGTTGCGTATGTGCGGGATTTGAATCTCCCGGGATTCGCTGCCCCCGATGATCCGAATTTAAGCTCGCTACTGCCTCGCCCTGAATTCCACAAACGCAAACCCGTCTGACAGCGCATGCCTCCGTGTAGTGAAGAAGAATCCGGATATGAGGAAATAGTGAAATGACGCACGACGAAACCGGATTGTTAGACAAGCGGTTTTATGCTATATTATTTGTATGCAAAATCCAATACATAAAACGGAGGGGATAATATGCCAGTCAATCGTTTCGTACTCAACGGAATGTCTTTCCACGGTCACGGTGCAATCAATGAAATCCCGGGTATTGTTGCATCCAAGGGCTTCAAAAAAGCTTTTGTCGCATCCGACCCGGACCTGATCAAATTCGGCGTGACAAAAAAGGTGACAGATCTCCTTGACCAGAACGGGATCGCGTATGAACTCTATTCGGACATTAAACCAAACCCCACGATTGAAAACGTGCAGCACGGCGTGGACGCCTACCGCGCTTCCGGAGCTGATTTCATGATCACCATTGGCGGTGGTTCCTCGATGGATACCGGCAAGGGCATCGGAATCATTGTGAACAATCCTGAGTATTATGATGTCCGCTCCCTGGAGGGCGTGGCACCGACAAAAAACCGTACAGTATTTACCATTGCCGTGCCGACCACAGGCGGGACCGGCGCAGAGTCCACTATCAACTATGTGATAACAGACGTGGAGAAGAAACGCAAGTTTGTCTGTGTGGACCCGAATGACATTCCGGACGTCGCGGTTGTGGATCCGGATATGATGTCCTCCATGCCCAAAGGGCTGACGGCCTCCACCGGGATGGATGCCCTGACCCACGCAATTGAAGGTTATACAACAAAAGCCGCGTGGGCGCTGGCCGACTGCCTGGATCTGGAAGCTATCAAGCTGATTGCGAAGAATCTGCGCAAAGCTGTGGAAAATGACCCGGACGGGCGCGAAGGAATGGCACTGGCTCAGTATGTAACCGCCATGGCTTATTCCAACGTCGGACTGGGCATTGCTCATTCCATGGCGCATACCCTGGGCGCGGTCTATGACACTCCCCACGGTGTCGCCTGCGCGATGATGCTCCCCATCGTGATGGAATTCAACCAGGAGTATACCGGCGAGAAATTCAAAGCCATCGCAGAGGCCTTCGGAGTGGATACGGCCGGTATGGACCAGGCGGCTTACCGGAAAGCGGCGATCGATGCCGTTCGCCAGCTGTCCGTAGACGTCGGTATTCCGACAAAACTGGAAAAACTGAAGGAAGAGGATTTGCCGTTCCTGTGTGAATCCGCGGCAGCAGACGCCTGTGCGCCCGGAAACCCCCGTGCCGCTTCACTGGCAGACTTCGAAGCCATGTTCCGGAAGCTGATGTGATCATCTTCCATTTCCCCGAATCCTCCCTCCCGGGAGGATTCTTTTTTCACCTCATCACCCAATCTTACCCTTGCCCCGTTCTGAATCCCACAAACGCAAAACCGTCTGACAGCGCATGCCTCCGTGCCGACCTGGGCATGGAGGCTTCTCCTGTCTCCAGGAAAGCATCAATATCAATATCCGCGAACACCACCAGGCAGGCATCCCCGGGATTTACCTCAAAGGGCACCGGCATAAAGACCGGCACATCCGCCAGCAGCGGAAAGGTCATGGAACCGACCTTCACCGCCGGCTGGATGACCGCTGTCTGAGAAGGCGTGTCAAAAGAAACCACCGTTCCCGGTAAGGCGCAGTGCAGGGAGGCAAAGATTTCCTTCTTCAGCGCTTCCCTCTCATCCGGGGAGAGATATTTATCCGACATGTTTTCTCCTTTCAGCGCAGCTGGATCACCAGCTGCGTTTTCCATTCTCCATAAGCCGTATCCGCTTCCACCATCCGCTCCAGGATCAAGCCCTGCCAGTGCTCCCCGTCCACTTCCAGCGTCATTTCTTCCCCCGGCTGGAATCCTGTCACCGTAGTGGACAGGATCATTTTCTTCCCGCCGGCGGCGATCATCGGAGCGTCTGTCAGGTCTGTTTTCGTCAGGTGCAGGGATGGCTCCAGCGGCTCATCAGGAACAATGCACAACCCGGCCGGGACCAGGTAGCCCCGGGCATTGACTGCCGTCAGCGCGGTGGCAATGCCATCCGCCGCCCGGCCGAAGAAAGCCTGGCCGCGGCTGAAGGACAAATCCGGTCCCGGGAAAGACAGCAGCTGGATTCCTGTTCCGGAAGCATCCAGCAGCAACCGTACAGTCTCCGAAACTTTCGTCTCTGCCGGCACAGCAACCGAAACCTGTGCTTCCCACAGGTCCAGGCCCAGGGAAAAAGCAACCGTCGTAATGGTTCCTTCCTGTACCGTTTCCCTGAAAACATCCGATATCTTTCCAAACGCCAGGCAAGAATCATCCCGGCATACGGAAAGATCTTTCGTGTTCCGCAGCCGGAACACATCCGCGTCGGACAGGTTCCAGCACTGCAGCAAGAACAGGGACGGAAAAAGATTGATCCCTGTCTTTCCGGACAAATGAAAACGGCATCCGTCCGCGAGAGGAGTGCCATCCGTCCGAACAGTCAGTTTACGATCCATTCGTGTCGCCCCACAACACTTTAAACTCCGTCAGATTTCCTTCCGCCGGATCCGGAGTGCTCGGATCGTCCGTATTCCGGATAACGAACAGGGATCCCATCCCCCGCCCGTTCCGTAAGTACCGGAACGGCAGGAAAAGATCGTTCACCTGTCCATAGGAGCAAACCAGCGGGATCTGGTTGATCAGCAGTTCTCCGCTGGAATTATCCCAGACGGAAATCACCCATATATCCGGAGCATTCAGATACCGTACCTCCACCCGGGCATGAAAGGCAAAGCCGTCAATAGACATATCCAGGGTAAACACCTGCCTGGGATCCTCAGTCAAAGGCAGAATCCAATACATCTCAACTCACCCCCGCCCTGTCCAGCAGATTTTGCAGGGAGGTTCCGCTAACCGTCTGCACTGTTCCCGTGCTGCCGGTATGCACCGCTGTGCTGGCGTTGTCATCCGTCTTCTCCTGTACAGCCGGCGGGACATACTGCACAAAAGTCAGCGTTCCCTGCCATCCGGACTGGGAAGACTCATCCACTGTGGCCACGAACTCGGAAAGCAGCATCGCAGAATAAGTCTTTGCGGCCGTTACCACATTGCACAGCGTCCTTGTCCGCTTAATCGCTTCCATCGCCTGCAGCATCCGGTCCGACCATCCGGAAATATGTCCGACGTCCGTTTCCACCACGGACAGGATGATCTTGTCCGGCTTATTCCGGGCCCCGTTCACATAATCCGATCCGGAAGCAGATTCTGCTTCCGTCTGGATCTTCAGGGAGAATTCATGCTGTACGGAAACCACTCCGGAGAAGGTATAGATATATCCATAGGACGGAACCTGTATTTGAACCGATGAAGGCATAAGTATTCCTCAAGCTTTTCTTTTTGCTACTCCTACAGTGTCATCCTGAGCAAGCGAAGCGCGTCGAAGGATCCCCCGACGTTCCGCAGCGCAGTTTATTCTCCATTGAGTGTCCTCAGCAGATACTGCTCCGCGACGTTATACACACTCTTCCCGACCGCTGCCGGATCCGAACCGGCGGCGGTTACATTTATGCTCACCGGTGCCTGGACGGAAGACGTATTTGTCTGGTTGACGACCGGCGTGACTGCCGCCGGCGCGCTTGCGAGCATGTCCGGCAGCCCGCTCAGCGCGTCCTGGCGCTCTTCTTTTTCCCCTGCCAGGGATGCCAGCGTCTCCCTGGCCGAAGCCGACAGCTCCCCGAAAAGCTGCCCCAGCAGGTGAACGGCGATAGATTCCTTCTTCACCGGTATCACATACTCCGGATCCCCGTCCTCCGCAATCTCCGTCATTGTCGGAGAAGAAAACCTTCCACCGGTCGCAGCCTTCGCCACAGAAGAGGCCCTTTCCACGACCGAATACAAGCTGCCCGACGGTACGCTCCCACTGGTATCCCCATTCCCTGACAGCCCGATCACCTCTTCCTGCACAGTCAGCTTCAGCTTCGTGGAACCGTACAGGGTTTGCAGGGTGCTCAGAGCGCTTCTCCCGGCCGCAACCACTCCGGACGCATCTGCCGAAAGTTTGAAAGCCTTGGTCGATTCCTGCAGGAAAGCGGCCAGATCCTTGTTTGCCTTCGTGAAGTCCAGCGACAGCGGAATACTCAGGCCGGAAGATTCTTCCGTCACCCGTGCCGATCCGTAATCCAGGGACGGCTTGCTCAGCTCCCCCAGGGAAGAAAAGAACGCCTGCACGGATTCCCGCGCGCGGTCAAAGGCCCTGGCCAACTCTTCCGCCAGTGTCCGGTTTTCAGACAGGGCAGTCTGCAGTCGCTTCACGCCGGATTCATCAATCTCAACGCCAAAGGAAGCAAGAAATTCCTGATCAGCCATGATAATCCCCCCCTGCCAACATTCGTTTCATAAGCAATATCAAAGCGGATAAAAATCTCTTGAAAAATGATATATTATGAATGTTGGTTTTTTGTAACGTTCATCTTGATCTGTCGACTAACTTTATGAGAATTTCTTTCAGAAAGGGTTAAAGGGAGGGTGGACAGAATGACCAGCATGGACGAAATCTACAGCCGGTTCAGCGGAATGGTCTACACCTACCTGATGCGTCTGTGCGGAAATGACGAACTGGCACAGGAACTGACCCAGGAAACATTCTGCCAGGCGATACAGAGCATTCGTCACTTTGACGGTAAAAGCAGCGTAGGCACCTGGTTGTGCAGCATTGCCAGGCATTTGTTTTACGATTTCCTTCGGCGACGAAAAACACCCGAGCCACTCCGTGACGAGCACCCTTCAGAGGAAGACTTTACAGACCAGTTGGTTCGCAGGGACCAGGCAATGATCGCATACCGTAAGCTGCAGGCACTGCAGGATCCATACCGTGAAGTATTCATGCTGCGTACATTCTGCGACCAGTCCCATACACAGATTGCAGAACTATTCAGGAAAAGTGAATCCTGGTCTCGGGTTACCTATTACCGGGCTCGCCGGATGCTGTTGGAAGCCATGAAGGAGGAAGACGATGATAAAGAATGATTGCAATATTGTCCGGGATCTGATGCCGCTGGTACAGGATCACGTTGCCAGTGAAGAAAGCCGTGAAATGCTCGAAACACACATCGCTACTTGTGAAAAATGCCGGAAACAGTATGAAAACATGAAAGCGACGATACCGGAGGAAAGCCGGAAGGAGTATGAAGAAGAGCAACAGGATTTTGTTGACGCGCTGAAAGCCATCCATATGCGGAAACGTAAACGAACGGCCAAACTACTGCTCCTGGTTTTTTCCGTTGTCCTGGTCGCTGTTTTCGGAGCCGGTTTCTTATTCAGCAGAATAAACAGAGATGTCATACCGATTGATAACAGCAAATACACGATCACTCTTTCCGGACTGAAAAACGGAATGATTGCCGCAACCATAGATCTTCAGGAAGATGTCAGAGTGAATGGAATCACAGGCGAGACAGTACCGGGAGAAAAGCAAATCGGATACATATATCTTTCCGTTTCATCCGGTCAGAACGGGCAGGAGTGGAAAAATATTGATAAAAATGTTTTCACATTTTGGCTCGAATCAGACCCTCCGGACGAAATACGGCAAGGAACAGCGCAAAACTATATAACAATCTGGAAGAAGGGCGACTTTCTCCCCCGCGCTCTGCCGGAAACAGAAGCTATTTGGGAAGGAACATCCGCACAGCAATGAATACGCAGCAGCGGGATTTCCTCCGGAAGCAATGAGCAGACCCTGAAAACAATACGGACAATCACTTGTATTATCATCCAGCCACTATGTATTAGCTATTGAATTGATCCCGGGCGGCTTCGGCCGCCCTTCTTTCGTTTTCCCGGCGAACCCGGATCACTTCCACAATATCCAGCAGGTCATCCAGGGTATAGGTTCCGTCCCAGAGCTCATGCTGCCGCCACATTCCTGCGCCCACAGGCAGGAAAAGGAATTCGTCCACATTCGGACAGGAGGCGATCAGGAAGCCTGGATCACGGGCGGCGGTTTCGAACCGCCTTCGCTGAAAAAACCTTCCAGCGTCCAGACAACCTCCTCGATCGTCAGCTTCAGGCAGATTCCCGGCTCATACTTCAGTTCAGGATAACTCCACTCCCCCTGGGTCATCACCGGATTCCAGCCGGCAGGGAGAAGCACTTCCGCATGCTGCAGGCAGGTAGTCATCAGGGAGCGGAGATCCGAATCCGACAGGGCGGAAACCAGGTCCATCACTTCCCCGCCCTCCGGCAGGCGGGTCATCATCCGCAGGAGTGTCACACCGGAAAAGGCATCCAGCTTCGTCAGGCGGAAGTCCATGGATTTACCGTCCACCGGGATGGAAAGAGTTTTTGTGATTTGACGCAAGAATGACTCCTCCTTCAGAAAAGCAGCGGTTCATGATATAATCGTCGCGAGGTGAAAACAAATGAACCCGGACGAAATCATGGATAAACCGTACTGGATTATTGATATCCTGCCCAAGCAGGTTCCGGAAAACAGTCCCGGGCAATATTTCAAAATTGAGAAGTACTGGCTGGAAAACCAAAAGACAGAGATCCGGCAGAAACATTTCAATCTGATCCTGAAGCTCAACTGCTACATGGATATTTCAATAGACGAAGAGATTAATCCATCCCCTGAAACAATCCTGAATAGGATGAATGAAACGGATGTCTCCATCCGGATCGGGAATGCTATGATCCTTTCTGAAAAGGACGATACCTATATGACCGTATACAATCCGGACAAACCGCTGCTGGAAATGATCCGAAAGATCGCATCCGGCGAAGGCCTCTTTGTCTGGAAGCCGTGATCACTGTTCCGTAATCGTCGTAGCCAGTAATGTGTAAACAAGATTCGTGGCTGTGCGGTCAAAAACCCGGTCCGGGACCTTCTGCAAGGTTACCCCGGTACAGACAACCGTAAAGCCTCCTGCAGCATCCTGAATAGTCAGGGTTCCGAGCGCGATGCGCGAGGGATCCTGGCCGTTTTTCTGCCAGCGGGCCCACCTTCGCAGGAAGCCGTCTCCCAGGGAATTCTGCGGGAGCTCCAGGGTAATCGTCCCGTTGGTTGTCTTCAGCTTGTTCACCACCACATACCCATCCGCTGTCGCGGTATGGGAAGTGAGGTCCCCGGCGGAAGAAACCGTAATCTTCCCGTGCCCGCACAGATGCAGGTTTGCTGTACCTACATCCGGATGGGCCAGGACGGTCCGGCAGTCCGGAAGAGAATAAACATTATAGGCCATATTCCTGCCCCCTTTACACTCGTACGTTCACGGTAATGACGACCGACTCCAGCGATCCCGCCAGCGTCAGTGCAACCTGGATCGGGACCGCCTTATGAGCCTCCCGGTCCGCGTCCGACTGGTTGTCATAGGAATCCGCCCAGAGCAGGAAACCGTTCTCGATATAATCCCCGGCGGAAATCCTGCCGACTGCGGAACCGCGCCACGGAGCTGTGGCAAGAATGCAGCGGGAAGTATAACCTGCAAGGATCGAGGAGAAGGCATTCATGAACTGCGCCGAGGCATCGTCCGTCTGGGGCAGTTTATCCGGATTATCCGCCAGGAGGGAGACTGCCGCGTTCTGCAGGTCCTCCGCGATCATATCCAGGTACATCACTTCGTCGTACCGGTATCCGGAAGGCGTGCTTCCCTTCTCAAGCAGAGTGTGCGTTCTCCCTCTTGTCACATATACATTGCCGCCCAGGTCTTCGATGGCGTCCACCTGCGACTGGGACAGATCAATCGGCTGCATGCCGCCTACCGGCTTGTAGCACAAGGCAAAGGCGGAAGCGGCATGCGCCGCCTGCAGGCCCATGGCGGTTCCCATGACGGCAGCGCCGTCCGACACCGCTGCCGCAAAGGTCGCGATAACCCGCCGGGAACCGGCGTCGTGCAGCTGGTCCAACAAAGAGCCTGCGGCCACAGTGGAAGATGTGGAACCGGTCAGGGCATGGAAAAGCATGGCCGGTTTATCCAGCCCGGCAAGATGCGTCGCCAGGGCGAGAATCTCCGCGTCTGTCCGGTTATCCGCCAGGGCAATGCCATAGAAAGCATCTGTCTTCTCCAGCAGGGAATCCAGCGCCTGCACCGGGGATTCCGAGGTCGGATAAAAAGAGACCAGCAGTCTTCCCGGAACAGGAGAGGCGGCGAAATATTTCTGCGTCGCCCGGTACGGCTCCGAGGAAGAAGTAAAGCCATCGGCAATCATGCCGGCGGCGGCTTCCGTGGAATTGGCGTAGGTTCGGAGGCGCTTGGCAGCGGTATAGCCGGAATCCTTCACCAGGATAACGCCGGTATCAAAGGAAGTGGGTGTCGAAGCGGACCGGACTACATTCACGGCCACCCGGGCGATCGTATTAATGGAAAGCATGCTGAATTTCTCCTTTCAGCAGATTGAATGGAATGATATAATGCAGGTGAAGTGAGTTTATCTTTAAAGCTAATTGACCAAGTCAAATCGGCATTTATGGAGAAAAATCATGGAGATAAAAAAGATCAATCGGGATAATCGGGAGAGAATTAACGATTTCATTATCCGTCAATGGTTTTCATTACAAATGGTTGTTCATGGGGAAAGTATTGATCTTGGAAAAGCTGAAGGGTGGTATGCCTGTGAAGACAATGAAATCATCGGATTAGTTACCTATCGTATTACCGGAAATGAGATGGAGATACTGTCACTTGATAGTCTTAAGGAAAAAAAAGGGACAGGT